>SMVB01130409.1_pt1 | contig 16940 bp, 12 predicted proteins | sample 2456461 | NCBI WGS metagenome assembly SMVB01 (sample SAMN11095934, study PRJNA526329) | marine sediment metagenome | biome: Marine sediment; feature: Surficial sediment; material: Deep marine sediment; isolation source: Hadal surficial sediment | place: Pacific Ocean | collected 2014-05 | depth...
AGGTCTTCCCGGCATCGGCACAGTTTCACCCGCTTCAGGTACGCCATGGGTCCAATGCCGTGCGCCCGGCTGAAACTCGAATACAAAGTCCGCGCCGACATGCCGGAAACCTCAACAAGGTCGGTCAGCGTGAGGTCTCTGTGCACGTTATCTTCGATGTAGGACGTGACACGCCGGGCAACCGCCGAAACCGGGCCCGTTCGCCGCGCTTCTTTGTATTCCCGATATAACTCCGGGCAAGCATCAGCAAATGCAAACCACATCGCCTCTTCAAGGCGGGTAATGACGGTGTCACGTTGTGGGCTCTCACACCCTCGCTCACCCAACGCTTTACACAGTGCACCCAGGATCGACGCGAACACACTAAACTGCTCGCCGGACAGGTCCAGCATGAGGCTGAAAGACTTCTCGGGCGGAATCAGGAAATCGATTTTGTCGCCCACGAAACGCTCGAAGCCTGCGGCAGACAGGCTGGCGACGATCGCCACATAATTGGCTGATCGCCATATATCGTAGACAGATCCGGCCGAACTCAGACGCGCAAATGGCGGCTTCGTTCTGACCTTACCGGACTCGGTGATGATGAGTTGACTGCCTGACAAGGGAATCGCCAACGAATAATAGTTGATACGCGCCGGCGTTCTCATCCTCGTTTCGACATTGTTAAACGTCAAACCGATTTCAGAGTACTTGAGGCGCGCTCGGCGAAGCTCGATGAAGGGGGTTGGCTCGTTTGCCAACGCCTCAAATGTTCGCGGCTCGGAGATTGAGCTGACGGCTGCGCTGGCGCGCGCAAAGTCGCTGCCTTTATAGATGCAGTTATCTTCCAGCGGCAGCTTCTCCGGGTCGAGGCCCAAAGTAGCAACAATTTTTTTGTCCAGTCGGACGCGGCTGAGCAAAGCGTCGGCTGTGCGGGCTTGTAGTGACATGAGTTTATTGTTTGGGTTGCTCGGCATTATGCAGTATTTTGCCACTCTCACGGTATCGATTGCAGTCATCTGTTAGCGGGAACCAGCAGGGATCAGATACCATTGGCGAATGCTGGAACTTTATCACTACGACCATTCGACGGCAGCACAAAAAATCAGAATTGCGCTGGCTGAGAAGCAACTCGAATGGCAAAGCCATCATCTCGATACGTCGGTCGCGAAACGCGAGCATTTTTCAGCGGAGTATTTGAAAATGAATCCGCGCGGCATCGTCCCGACGCTGGTTCATGACGGCACCGTCATTCGCGAATCTCAGGTCATTCTCGAATATCTGGATGACGCGTTTCCGCAACTGCCGTTGCGGCCCGCAAGCGCCAGTGGCAAGGCAGCCATGCGTCTGTGGACAAAACTGATCGACGAAGGTTTGCACGTAAATAGCCGCATCGTCGGAATGTGCATTGTTGTTCGCCACGCGAAAACTGCCGCCGGTCCTGAGGTGCTAAAAAAATACCTCGAAGAGATGCCCGAGATCGTTCGCAAAACAAACGATCGCATCAATATCGAGAAGGGTCTGGACTCGCCGCTGTTGCCACCCGCAATTCGCTATTTCAAGACTGTCTTTGCAGACATGAACGCAACGCTGGCCACTTCACCGTGGCTGGCGGGGGAAACGTTTTCGCTCGCTGACATCTCGCTTGGGGTCTACGTCACGCGTCTCAAGAGTTTCCAGATGGCGCCGCTGTGGGGCGATCTGCATCACCTGAACGCATGGCACGGTCGCTTCATTGCTCGACCATCGTATGCAACGGGTGTCACAGAGTGGGGTGACAAGACGACTGCAAAACGCAAGAGCCATGGCATTGAGGCCTTCGAAAAGGTCAGTGAGCTCTGGAATGCAGCATAACGGCGGGCAAACATGGGCTTTCTGATCCATGGCGAGTGGCACGACAAATGGCGTGACTCGGAAGCGAAAGACGGCAGCTTCGTCCGCCCCGATGCCAAAATTCGTAACTGGATCACGGCAACCGGTGAGCCGGGACCGTCCGGCGACGGCGGCTTCAAGGCGGAGGCCAATCGCTATCATCTGTACATCGCCAATTCCTGTCCATGGGCCCACAGAGCCGTCATCTTCCGACACCTGAAAGGGCTTGAGGACATTATCAGTGTGTCCGTCGTCAATGCGATTTCCGGCGCTGACGGCTGGACCTTCGAGGCAGGCCACGGCGTCGTCCCGGACCCGGAGATTGGGGCGGCGTTCCTGTACGAGATTTACCAGCGATCAGATTCGACCTATACCGGACAGGTGACAGTGCCGACACTTTGGGACAAGGCACAGAAAAAACTCGTCTCCAATGAATCCGGCGAAATCATCAGAATGTTCAACAGCGCGTTCGACGACATCGGCGCAACAGAGGGTGACTACTACCCCGAAGAATTACGTGCAGAAATCGACGCGGTCAACGAGCTGGTCTACGGTGCCGTCAACAACGGTGTTTATCGGGTGGGATTCGCAATATCGCAGCAAGCCTACGAAGAGGCATACGGAAACCTCTTCGCCGCGCTCGATCAACTCGAAGAGCGCCTGGCGCGCCAAACGTTCCTCGTCGGCGAGCAACTGACCGAAGCCGACTGGCGGCTATTCACGACGCTCGTGCGTTTCGATTACGTTTACTACGGCGCATTCCGCTGTAACAAGCGACGCATTGTCGACTATCCGCATCTCTGGCGATTTGTTCGTCAGCTGTACGCAATGCCCGGCATCGCGGACACGACGGATGTCTGGTCGATAAAAGCGCATTATTACGCAAGCGGCAAACTGCTGAAGCAAACGCAGATCGTTCCGCTTGGCCCGGAAATTGATTTTCTCAGTGAGCTCCCGAAATGATGAACTGCTCGATCACGCACTGGCACCGTATGCTTTGGGGTTCGCTGGCCGGTATTTTTCTGCTGTCTTGCAGCGCCGACCGGACGGACGGTAATAAAGCCCTTGTGGACGGCCAACATTCATTTGCAGGTGAGACAATCACTCTCGTCATCGGGCTCGACGCCTCTGCCGGTGGTACAACCGTCGGCCGATTGCTCGCCAAACATCTCGAAACATACCTGGCCGGAAATCCCACGGTTGTTGTCAATAACATGCCCGGTGCGTCTGGCCTGAACGCACATCTGCACGTCCTGCTCAAGGCGCCAAAAGATGGCACGACGGTTTATTACGGACCGCGTTCTTCTTTGGGCGAGTTACTCAAGCTACCGGGGTTTTCATTCAAATACAGCCAATTCACGCCTCTTGGCGGCGTGCAGATCGGCGGTTTGGTGATCTATGCGCGAACGGATGCGGTAGCGGGAGGCGTCAGCGAACCGCAGAGCGTAATTGCGACAACGACACTGCGTTTCGGCGGCATGCCACCCGAGCACGGCCGCATGATTATAAGCACGATGGGGCTCGATCTGATTGGAGCTAATTACAGGTACATTGCCGGCTACCCGAGCAGCGGCAATATTCGAGCAGCAATCATCAGTGGAGAAGTGAATGTAGCAACGGATGCCGCACACTCGTACTTGAATCAGGTGGTACCGGTACTCGTGGACGAGGGCGTCGCATTGCCGATTTTCAGCATGCCCATGCTGAACGCTGACGGGGAACTTGTGCAAAATTCGATGGTCCCCGATGTGCCGTCCTTACCTGACTTGTATGCATCACTGCATGGCGAGGCACCGTCCGGCATTATCTGGGACTCAATTACGACGCTGCTGGAACTGGATCAGACAATGCAACACGTTTTCCTCGGCCCACCCGGCATGGATCCGGCGGCGGCAGAGACGTTTCGTGAAGGACTTGAAGCGGCGATGAACTCCGTCGCGTTTCGCGACGAAGCACAACGTATCCTGAGTTATGTCCCGGGATACGTTGGCTACCGGCGGCAGACAGAAATCCTCGGCGCGACCGCCAACGTTTCGCCGCAGGTTCTCGAGTACATCAAGGCGCACATAGAGAAAAACAGTCGTTATTAGAGACGTTTGAGGTTGCAATGTTCGAAGCGCTGATCGAAGGCCTTGGCCTTATTTTCCAAATGCATGTGCTGGGATATTTCGCGCTTGGCTGCATCATCGGCATCGTTATGGGCGCAATTCCGGGTATGGGCGGAGCCATCGGTCTTGTGTTGCTGCTGCCCTTTACCTTCAGCATGGAACCTGTCGCCGCGTTCGCTCTGCTCTTGGCGTCATGGGCATCGACGTCGACGAGCGGCGCTATTACCGCTGTTTTACTCGGCGTGCCAAGCACCGCGGCTTCTCAGGCCACCGTACTCGATGGTTATCCCATGGCAAAACGCGGTGAGGCTGCGCGCGCACTGGGGGCATCCTTTACTGCTTCTGCCATTGGTGGCGTGTGTGGCGCAGCCGCACTTGGCATTTCGCTGCCGCTGATTCTTCCAGTAATTCTGGCGTTCGAGTCTCCCGAGCAATTCATGCTTGGCTTGTTGGGACTGACGATGGTCGGATCGCTTTCCGGACAGTCGATTACCAAAGGCGTCGCAGCCGCAATGTTCGGGCTCCTGCTCGCAACCATTGGGCTGGCGGAGTCACAAGCAATTCCGCGCTACACCTTCGGCACTCTTTACATGCTCGACAAGCTGCCGCTTATTCCAGTGTTGCTGGGTTTGTTCGCGATTCCCGAGCTTATGGAACTGGCTCTCAACAATGTATCGATAGCCCGGACCGGCAAATCCGGCGACGCAGCCGAAGGCCTGCGGCAAGGCGTTCGCGATGCGTTCAAGCATTGGTGGCTGGTCGTTCGCTGCAGTGTCATTGGAGCCTATATTGGAATGCTGCCCGGCCTTGGTGCTTCGATCGTAGGCTGGGTCACCTATGGCTATGCCAAGCAAAGCGTCAAGGACAATTCCCTTTTTGGTCAGGGCGACGTACGCGGACTCCTTGCGCCAGAAGCCGCGAACAATGCGCTGCGCGGCGGCGCATTGATTCCCACTTTGGCGCTGGGTATTCCCGGCAGTGTTGGCACCGCCATCCTGATGGGCGCGCTGATCATGCACGGACTGCGACCGGGCCCGAGCATGCTCAGTACCGAGTTACCCATGACCTTCAGCTTCGTGTGGATGATCGCAATTGCCAGCGTTGTAGCGACGTTGATATTGCTGAAAACCGTCAACCAGGTAGTAAAAGTCGCTTTGCTGCCGGGGCAACTGGTTGTGCCCGGCGTCCTTCTTTTTGTGTTCATGGGTGCCTGGCTCGGCGATGCGTCGATCGGTGCCTGGGTGAGTTGTGCGGTTTTCGGAGTTGTCGGCTTCCTGATGAAGCGCGGTGGCTGGCCGAGGCCACCGGTCATACTCGCGCTGGTTCTCGGCGAAATCCTCGAACGCTCATTTCAAATCAGCACCCGCATTCATGAGGGCCCTGGATGGCTCGGTCGACCGATCGTGCTCGTTTTGCTGCTCATCATCGTTTTAACGATTTTTCTTGCTGTCCGTGGCGTCGCGAGAGACAAGTCGGCCGGTACCGTTGCCGCAGGTGAAGCGTCCGAGAAGAACCCGGCTGTATCGCTGCCGTTTGCAGTGCTCCTCTTTGTCGGTTTCGCCTGCGCCGCATACACGGCGCTGGATTGGCCACCCTCTGTGCGGCAGTTTCCATTGATGATCTCAGGATCGGGTGTGCTGCTGTCACTGGCCGTCATCATTCGCGACTTGCTGCATCTCCTCGCAACGAAGAAGGCGCTCGGAACCTGGAGAGTGACGCTGCAACAGGCAAGCCATGATGCCCGGCTGGCCTCAGCGCTGCCCTTTTTTGCGTATGTGTTCGGCATGATTATGCTGACACTGCTGGTCGGCCAGAAGATTGCCCTGCCGTTGTTCATTGGCCTTTACGTCGTGCGCTGGGGAAACTATCCCAAGCGCGTTGCGCTGGCTTACTCGCTGGGCTCCTGGGCAATTCTGGTGTTTTTCTACGATCAGGTCATGCACCTGCTGTTTCATCCCTCGTATCTTGCGCTTTGGCTGCAACCGATTCTTCCATCGTCGGTGCCAGACTGGCTGTTTCTTTGATGCATCGGCTATGACCGCGACCGCCGCGACTTCCAGAATCAAGCGGCGTGCTATCGCATAGGGAACCTCTGATCTATTCGTGAACTCGTATCTTGGCTGCAAGATATCCAGCTTCGGCGTTGCGAATCTTCGCAATGGCTAGCCATTACGGGCGATCCGCGCCTTGAACCTGAATATCTTGACTCCCAATCTACTTCGTCCAGAATAAATCAGAGGTTCCTTAGTTCAGTGTGTTCTTGAGAATCAGAATTGAAGGCGCTGTTTCCGCCAACGTACGATATAACTCCATGTGCGCAAACATTCCTGTTGGGATATATGCCCCGCCAAGCACAATATCGATATCGTCATCGCCGTCCAGGTCGCCCACATCCATGGTCATCCAGCGCCCAAAATTCAGCTCGGCGTTGCTGTGCGCACTAAAATTCATTTCCCCGTCGTTCAGCAGAAGGACAAACGACTCGCGTTTTTCTGCCGCAAAATCGGGGAAAAACGAGATCGCAGCAATATCCAGGTCACCGTCATTGTCAAAATCCGCCGCCTTGGCACCGAATGCACCGTACATGGGATAAAAGTACGCCTCGTCAAATCGTAGCTCGCCACGATTCAGGTAAATGCGAATACCGTGATAATTCTTTAGCGTGTTGTAGGGATCCGAGTCGACGTTATCTCCGTTCACGGTCATGATGTCCATCTGTCCATCACCGTTAAAATCCTGCAATTCGAAATACGTGTGTCCATATGACGGATGGGTTTCGAACACCGTGGTACTTTCGAATTCGTTCGCGCCGTTATTCACCAGTATGTAGAAACCCTCCCTCGCATCCGACATCAGGACCGCGATATCGAGATGCTGATCGCCGTTGAAATCGTATAACTCCGCCTTCACCGCACCCGCCCGACGGATAAGCACATGCTCCAGATAGCTGCCATCGGCTTGCGACTCGAACCAGGCGACATTCCCCTGGCGCGTGCCAAATCCACACACCACGAAGTCCGGCTGTCCGTCACCGTTCAGGTCCGCCACCGCCATGTCCGCCATCCGGTAGATATCGTCGATCAACACGCGAATACCTGCCGCCTCAATGCTCCCGTCAACAACCGCGAGTTGGCTGATCGTCGCGACCTTCTCGCTGGCCGTCTTGATGGCAAACAGGTCGCCGATAGATGCCACGTAGGCCGCATCTGCGGTGAACACAATGTCCACCGGCATCATCGCCGGGCCGAATCTCCTGGGCTCATATACCAATTGACTATCGCTGCCAATAACCGCAATCGTATGCGCGGCGGCATCGCCGATATACACCTCATTGGTCTCCTCCCTGACATGGACCATCGTCGTTACCGCCGGATCGGCACGGTAATCGGATGGCACGATTTCAAACTGAGGAAGCTGCCAATGCAGCGAGGGCTTCCCAGCCTGAGGCAGTGGCTCCGTGGTGGCGGACTCCACGTAGTAATAGCGCAATGATTCCCAGTCACTCTCGCTCAGTAGCGGCCCGTCCGGCAGCATGTTTTCCTTGCCCAGATACGACCGCTTTGACTTGACATTTTCCCGCGCGAATTGCGCATGGTCGAGCAGATAATCGATATTGTTCATCCCCAGCATGTAGCCCATGTATGCGAGTGCGACCTGCCAACTCTTCTGCGGCAATATATCGGGCGACGGTTCGAGGTGGCAGCTTGCGCAATAAACACCCGCCAATGCCTGTCCCCGGGAAATCCGGCGGTCCGCCTGCATCTCGCGAAACTCGTCGCGCAAGTCAGGGACATTGACAATGACGAGACCCAGCACAACAACAGCGGTACCAACAACAAGAAGGGTTTTTTTTCTCAATTCTGCAACTCCCGGAATAACACCCGGTTGCTCAATGGGCGCGTCGATACTACCGGATCCGGCTTCACTGGGACCGTCCAGCCGGCACCGTCATTTTTCGCCTGTGCGAACAGGTCGAGAAGGAATTCGACGGCCTCGTCCGGCACACCGTCGAATACCTGTGCGGCGTCAGCTTGCAGCAATCAAGGCGCGCGCTGAGCCCGGCTTATTGGACTGCCGGGCTGTGCTCACATTCGGATGCAGCATTTAGTCGGGAACCTGGTTCAAGTCTTCCAGGTTCCACTGCGATACTGCCCGCGGCTCAAGCACGGGGTCCCCCAGCCTGGGCGACGTCAGCAAGTAAAGTCCGGTATCGGTCGCCGTCCAGATCAACTTGCGATCCCACTCAATAAATACGTTGTCCGTGTTGCGTGTATAGCTTCCGGGTGTGTCCAGATCGCCGCCTTGCGGCGGAATGAAGTAGGCCGAAATAAACGGATATTTCGGGTCGCTGAGGTCATAGCACTGCAGGCCGGCATTGAAAAACGTGTAACAGGTAAAATCGGGGTCGGCTTTACCGGGTGCTTTCAGGTGCGGTGGATTGTGCACACCGAAGCGGCCTCGCTTCTGGCAGAAGTTGTCGTACGGCGCCTCGGCCGGTGGCTGCGGTATTGGCAGCGTCGATATTTCGTGCGGATTTGTCAGATCAGTAACATCAATGATGTAGCTGTGATGATACGGCTCATTGCAATCCGGATTCAGCACTTCGGGCGCAGCGATTACAAAGCCCCTGTCCATTCTGGACACATCGACCGAGTGGAATGCGATGCCACCTGGCTTATAGGGTGCCTGAAAGCGGCCGAGCAGCTTCGGCGCAGTAATATCGCTGAGGTCGTGGAGCATTATACCCAGCGATCCCCAGGGACTGAACGCGATCGTGCCGCCATTCTCCTGTTTTTTCGGCACGTAAAACGCACCGTGCAAGCCGGTAAAGGATTCCTTGTCGTTATATTCCCGCCAGTCTTTGTATGCCGCTTGTTCGTCCTCGCGCTGGCCCGGCAACCACCAGGTTGTGACATGTTTCGGTGCCGTCGGATCGGACACATCGATCACCATGACAGCGTGACTGTGGACGCGCACCGGGCTTTCCTGATGGCTGAAACTCTCGTCCGGCGCGGCGTCAAGATACGCATATTTGCCGCCATCGTAGTAATCGCGATGGGTGCCACCGCCAGTCTGTATTTTGCGAGCAGGGTCGCCAAGGTCGGTGCTGAATTCTGACAGGAGCTTGATGTCGTAAGGATCACTGGCGTCATAGAAGCGCACGCCACGCAGCCCCTCGTGGTCCTTCACTCTCGCATAAGCAGCGGGTTCATCGTACTTGCCGTGGGGAAACTCCAATGTGGCTTTGATGAGCGGCGGCGCCGCACCTGTCATAAGAATCCACTTGCCGATATCAGCGTTGTAGGCAAGCTGAATCTGCCGACCGTCAAAAGCGTCCTCATTAATGACCACGGGGTTCAATGGATCCGTAATTTCAATGACGTCGCCTTTCGGAATTCCGCCCTGAAACAGAAAGCGTCGTTCGCCGAGGGTCATCATTTGCATTTTCCAGCGACGATTTTCGCCGCCAATGTGGGCACGAACTGCCATATTGCGAATGTAAGTCGATTGATCCAGGTACGGCAGGCTGTCGGGGCGCGGATGCGGGTGCGCGTTGGCGAATGCGGTTACCGGAAGAAAGGCCAGCAGTAATACGAAGGCCGAAAGTGTGTATAGGACATGCCTGCCAGCTACTGTCATTGCGGTTTCCCTTTAGACTCTATCGACCAGCAGACCGTGACGTGCTTGCCGGAACGAAGCAGCGCTTAGTCTAGCCGAAGCGAATCGTACAATGCAATCGTTTGCAATTTGCTTTGTGTCGCCCATACCGGGATTGGTTGGTGTCAGTATCACTGGCTACGCACTCTTCACGCGCGCCGGCGTCAACGGCAAATCGCGGACGCGTACACCCGTCGCGTTCGCCACCGCATTCGCGATGGCCGCAGCGGTCGGTCCCTGCGATGCTTCGCCGGCACCCAGCGATGGTTCGTCTGGCTGGTCGATCAGCACAACCTCGACCTTGGGCACCTCGGGAAATGTCAGGATCGGATAGCTTGCCCAGTCCGTCGAGCGAACCCCACCCGCTGACAGGCGCAGTTGCTCTCTGACAGTCCAGCTTGCCGACTGGATGACGCCTCCTTCGATCTGGTTAATGGCACCGTCCGGGTTGACGACCAGACCGATGTCCACCGCACAAAGCGCGTGTTCAAGTTTGATATCCCCGCTGGCCGTATCCACCTTGACGCGCATTGCAACCGCGCAGTAGGCACCGGAATTCTTGTATTGCGCCATGGCGATGCCGACACCACCGGGCGCTTGTACAGAATCAAACCCGGCCGCGGCCATTTGCTCGCGGAGTCTGCCGAGAACGCCGATCGCACGTTGGTCGTGCAAGTAACGAATGCGAAAATCGAAAGGGTCCTGGCCCTGCGCCCGGGCCAATTCATCCATGAACGATTCGATGGCAAATACATTGGTGTAGGCGCCCAGCGCCCGCATCGCCGACACCCGAAGTGGCATGTCCCGTATCAGATGTTTCGTGATGCGTTGATTGGCAAACGCATACAAGGGCACGGCGTTACGGTCGCCACCCCCGCGCGGCTGCGGAATATTACCCACTGGCGCCAAAGGCAACGGCACCGCTATTTGCCGTGCTGCGAACAGATGCGCTGCTCGTTTCGCGCCAGCGGGCCTGATCGAGTGTGTGCCACTCCAGACATCGAACTGCCAGTCAACGATGCGCCCTGCGTCGTCCAGCCCTGCACTGATGCGAGTGGTCATCGCCGATCCGTAGGGCTCTCCCAGGAACTCATCGGCGCGTGACCACTGCAGGCGTATCGGCTTGCCCGGCATTTGCATCGCGATCAGCGCGGCATCGGCGGCGGCATCATCAGCACCGTTGTGGCCATAACAGCCAGCGGCCTCCGCATTGATCAGCCGCACGCTATCTTCATCGAGACCGACAAGCCTGGCGATTGCTCCACGTAGCATGAAGACACCCTGCGTGTGGCTCCACACAGTGAGTTGGCCTTCCGCTTCCCGCGCGATCGCCATTGACGGTGACATGGAGGCATGCGCCTGGAACGGTCGTGAATATTCCTGGCTGACCGTCCGCAATATATTCCCCGCTCCGATTGCGCCACGCTCGGCCACGACTTTCACTTCCGCCGGCGCCTTCTTCAACCAGGCGCTGATGCGGCCTTCTTGCAACGGCAATTCTGCTCCCTGCCAACGACACAAACTTGCCAGTGCGTTTGCCGCATTGACCGCCTGCTCCTCTCGCTCCGTAACAACGGCCAGGAATGATCCGTTGCGCACGATTTTGACGACACCGGGCAGCTCTGACACTGCGTCGAAGTTTGCCGGCGGCAATAATTTCGCTTCGCAATCACCCGTGCGCACAACCCTCGCATGCAGCATGCCATCGAGACGGATGTCCTGAATGTACGCAGCCTCGGCATAGGCCTTACGTGGAATATCAATGCGCTGCAATGAATGGCCGACGATCTGATAGCGATCGCGGGGCTTGGGAGACACTGTGCCCGTTGCGTTTCGGGCCAGGTTAAGGTTCTTGACCACGGCGCCAAAGTCGAGAGTCGACGGCTTGCCGGCGACCGTGAAGATCCCGTTTCGAACGCCTATTTTAGTGCTCCCCACACCCAGTTCGTCAGCCGCGAGGTCGATCAGAATGGCGCGTACTTCTGCTGCAGCCGCACGCACTGCAGCGCCGCTGACCTCCACAGAACGGCTGCCATTGGTGTACGCCTCATTAGGTGACACAGCGGTATCGACGGTGGCGACGGTCACACGCTCAAACGACACGTCGAGCTCTTCGGCTGCAATCTGTGCCAGCGCAGTCTGTATTCCCTGACCGAGTTCGCACTTGCCCGGGGACAACGTAACGGATCCGTCGGCATCGATACGCAACCAGGTGCCGAGACCGGGGTTGGCGGCCAGTGAACCCGGCAAGTCTGTCCCGGCGGCCCGCTGTGCAAGCACACTGGGCGGCGCATTGAAATACAGAACGATGGCTCCGGCACCCTGCAGAAAGCGGCGGCGTGTGGTCACGATGTGTCACCGTCGTGGCCATTGCGTGCGGCCTCGCTCACCGCACGTACAATACGACCGTGCGCACCACAACGGCAGAGATTGCCGCGCAATGCCGTACGAATGTCGTCCTCCGTCGGACGCTTGTTCTTGGCCAGCAACGCCGCTGCCGTCATCATCATGCCGTTCGAACAATAACCGCACTGCATCGCCTGTTCCTTGATAAATGCCGTTTGCAGCGGATGCGGGTGCTCCCGGCTGCCGAGACCCTCCAGGGTAACGATGGAGCGACCGGCAACGGCAGCGACCGGCATGACACAGGAGCGCTGCGGACGACCGTCCACCAGCACGGTACAGGCACCGCACTGCGCCACGCCGCAGCCGAACTTTGGCCCGTTCAACTCGAGATCATTGCGCAATACGTACAACAGCGGCGTATCGGGATCTACCTCGAGCTGCACGATTTTGTCATTTACATTCAGACTAATGGTCATCGGTCATCCTTGCAGTACTGCATGGAAAGCTTGTCCGGGCTTCACGCCCGGTCCTTTTGGTGTACGCGGCGCAGCGTATCGAGCAACTCGCTGTCATTGAGGTCACCCATGTCGAGCTCCACCATTTGTTCAAACACGCTCTTTGCTGCACGGCCGATGACGGACTGACCGCCGACAGCTTCGATGAGCCGAACACCATAGGCGAGGTCTTTAATGCGCATTCGCCCCGAGAACTGTATCGGCTCCTCATGGCTGTTTTCGGCCATGTAGCGGGCGTGACGCGCAACGTGCGGACTGCCGGTTGCGCCCGTCGAAAAGCCCTCTGCCGCAACGGCAATATCGATGCCGGCCGCCTCGCAGGCTTGCATGCCTTCCGCGCAGGCCGCGACCTGGATAGCACCCATGACGTTGTAAATCAGCTTGAATTTAATACCGCTGCCGACCCCACCGACATGCATCACGCTTTTGCTGATGGCGGCCAGCACCGGGCGCATCGCATCGACATCTGCGGCATCACCGCCCGCGAAAATTTTCAATTGACCCGTCTCCGCGACGTCCGGTCGACCGGCGACGGGACAGTCCAGAAAATGCAAGCCTCGTGCTGTCGCAATTTCATTCAGTTCGCTCACCCAGGCCGAAGACACCGTCGACATTTCGATGGCGAAGGCGCCGGATTTGAGATCCGCCTGCAATGCCCCATCAGGACCGTTCCAGGTAACACGCGAGGCATCGTCGTTGACCAGGCTCGAGAATATGACGTCGGCTCCGGATGCGGCCGCTTTCGGCGTCGCCGCCAGAACCGCCCCAAGCTCCTCAAGCGGACGCGCCTTTTCCAGCGTGCGGTTATAGACCGTGACTGCGTGTCCATTGCGCAGAAAATTTCGCACCATCGGCTGACCCATCATGCCGGCGCCGAGAAAAGCTATGTTCGCCATCTTTTTTCCTGTGTTCTAAAGTTAGCGAGTGATCGCAAGTCCTTCCAGTGCCAGACCGTAGGGCAACAACTCCTGCAATTGACGCCGCAACTGTTCAGTGAGCAAGAGTCGCGTATAACGCCGATTCATTTCGGGCTGGCGCATGATTTCGCGTGCCAGCTCCCAGGCACGCGGCAACAGGTCTTCCTGCGGCAAGACCTCATTGACCAAACCATAGTCCATCGCCTGCCGCGCGCTCAAAACCTGCCCGGTCAAGAGGAAGTAACGACCGCGATTCAATCCCATGATCATCGGGAAGACGACGTGCACACCATCGCCCGGCACCAGCCCCCCGGAATAATGAGCAGAATCCTGAAAAGAGGCATTTTCCGCAGCCAGCACGATGTCGCACATCACGGGCAATTCCGCATGGCGCGCTGCCGGACCATTCACTGCGCTGATCATCGGCACATCAATCGCCAGCAGATTGCTGAGAAGACGATTTGACTCCCACCCCAACTCCATCCACTCATCGGCGGTCTGCTTGTGCGCGGCTCTGTTGGCTTCGGCCTCAGCCACCGGGCCGGAAAACTCATCGCCAGTGCCGGTCATGATCACAAGCTGGTTTTGTCGATCACGGCCGATATTGAGAAACGCCTCTTCCAGTTCGGCGTGAGCTTGCCGCCCCCACTGCAGCGGCCCGCCGTCAGTGCCAAGCGTGATCTCCAGAATACCCTCATCGCGGCGCATGCTTAAATTCGCGTACTTGTCACAATAGTCTTCGTACTGCACTCTAAACTTGTCTATGTTCATGTTTGCACTCTCAACTCGCGGCCTTCGATGCACGGATATCATCCAGTTCGTCAAAAAACGTGACGGGTGGATAGGCCGCCGGGTCCGTGATGACATCAAGTACTGTGGTTTCACTGCAGGCCAGTGCCGCACGCAATGCGGGCAGATATTCGCTGGCCTTTTCGATACGAATACCGCGGCAGCCGCTGGCTCGCGCGATCGCCGCATGATCAACCGGGGTGAAATAACAGGCCGTGCTGTGACGGCCGAACTTCACGTCTTCAGCATCCTTCTGATAGCCCAGGCAGCCGTTATTAAGCACGCTTAACACTACCGGCGTTTTGCGTCGTGCTGCTGTTTCGAGTTCGGACCACACATGCGCGAAACCACCGTCCCCCACCATACACAGCACCGGGCTGTCGGGGCTGGCACGCTTGGCCCCCAGTGCCAGTGGCAAGCCCCAGCCAAGCCCGGCCAATCCGCGCGGTGTAATAAAACGCATGCCCACTTTAAGGGACGGCAGATAACAGGCCACCCACAGGGTGGCATAACTGGCGTCGGCAACGACAATCGTTTCCGGTGTCAGCACCTGCCGAAGATCCATGGCCATGCGCTCCGGCCGGATCGGACTGTCATCCGATTGTTGCACGACCGCGATGTCCTGCGCGTGCTTTTGCCGGGCCGCGGCGATTCCGCGTTCGATATCGGGCGCCGGCCCGCGACGTCCTTTGAGCTTTTCGCAGATCGCTTCGAGCGTCAGCCTGGCGTCGCCGGTCAGCCGTAATGCTTCGTAATTTCGACCGATCTCTGCACCATCGACATCGATATGGATGAAACTCGCGTTTGGAGGATAAAGCGCCCAGGAGTCGGTGCCATTTTGATTGGTGCGCGTTCCGACCAGCAGAATGACATCGGCCTCTGCAATGATCGGACGCATGTATCGGGTTGGCGATAGTTTGCCCATCGCGTAGCCAGTGACACCCACCGACAGGGGATGACGTTCATCGACGACACCTTTTCCCATCACCGTTGTCATCACGGGAATGTGAGCATCCCGTTGCAACGCCGCCACAGCCTCGCTGGCCGCTGAAAGATGCACGCCACCACCGGCCACGATTAACGGCCTGCTGGCGTTCGCCAGAAGTTCCACCGCTGCTTCGATTCGCTGCGGGTCGGCGACCGCACGATCCAGTGGAAAATACCCCAGGTTGCTGCTGCGCGACGTCGGCACCTCAATTTCTTCGAGCAATAAATCGGCAGGCAGAATCAACGCTACAGGGCCCGGTCGACCGGTCGCCGCATTGGCAAAGGCCATGTCGATGTAATCGACGACCCGCGACGCCTCGGTTACCCTGCGCACCCACTTCGTGCACGACTGGAACAGCGCGATGTGATCGTATTCCTGGAAAGCATTGCGGTCAGCCTGCGCGCGCGCCACGTCCTGCACCAGCGCAACGATTGGCACCGATGCCTTGAGCGCCTCCGCCAGGCCCGGAACCAGCAGCGTCGCCGCGGGCCCGTTTTGTGCGCAGACGACGCCAACCTTGCCACTTATGCGGGCGTAGCCGTCTGCCATCACGGTGCCGGCATTTTCGGTCCGGTACATAAACTGCTCAATGTTGTGATCCTCTGCCGCCAGCAATACTGCGGACGGCAAGGATTGCGAAAACATGACTTCCACGCCGTGGCGAGCCAGGGCGTCAACGATGATTTTAGCAACGGTTTGTTTGGCACCTGCGGTCATAAATCCAGACTCCTTGACGCTCTGATATGCCGAATAGCGGGCAAGAAAAACACGCGCCGGACAACACCACTGTTCGATGACAGGGGCGAAAGTTTACGCGCGTATTGACGCGCCGGGAAATTTGAAGTGTTTGCAACCACGCTATCTTTCGAGTTAGATTCCGCCGGATTAGCGATACCCTTTGCACAAGAAAACTTTACTCGGGAAAGAAAATGACCCACACAGCCAGTCCGGAAATGATCCTTACACCACCGTCCGTTCCCACCGTAGCGGTTCGCGGCACCGAGTCGCGCTTTCCCGTGAACCGAATTTTTTGCGTCGGTAGAAATTATGCGGCACACGCCAGGGAAATGGGGATGGAGGTTGATCGCGAGTCGCCCTTTTACTTCACCAAGAGTGCTTGTTGCATTGTAGCCTCGGGTGCCACAGTGCCTTACCCGCCGGGAACCAGTAATTACCATCACGAAATGGAGCTGGTGGTAGCCATCGACAAACCTGCTTTTTGCGTCGCCATCGAGGATGCTCTGGAGGTCGTGTTCGGGTATGCCTGCGGCTTGGACATGACACGCCGCGACCTGCAACTCGAAGCTCGTGACAAAGGCCGCCCCTGGGATCTCGGCAAGAATTTCGAAGACTCCGCGGTCATATCGACGCTCATTACCGCGAGCGAATCAGGGCACATTGATCGCGGCGACATCAGCTTGTCAGTTAACAACGAAGTTCGACAATCGGGAGACATCAGTGATCTCATTTGGAGCGTGCCTGAGTTAATCGCGGATTTGTCAAAGTACTACCACTTGTGCCCGGGTGATTTGCTGTACACGGGAACGCCGGCAGGCGTCGACCCGGTCGCGGCGGGCGACGTCATTACCGGCACTATCGAGCGAGTCGGCAGCATCGAATTCACGATCGCCGACTGATTCGCGGTAGCATTGGATGCAGAATACGCACTCATTTGCCAAAGTGCAATCGTTTGCACCATAATGCACGCTAGCGCGCCCGGGAGTGTGAATGGCCACAATATCGCGAAGAACTTTTGTGCAAGGGGCCG
>SMVB01412030.1_pt1 | contig 16933 bp, 16 predicted proteins | sample 2456461 | NCBI WGS metagenome assembly SMVB01 (sample SAMN11095934, study PRJNA526329) | marine sediment metagenome | biome: Marine sediment; feature: Surficial sediment; material: Deep marine sediment; isolation source: Hadal surficial sediment | place: Pacific Ocean | collected 2014-05 | depth...
ACTGTCAGAATTATCAATACCAGAGGTGAGGTAGTTATCCGAGGCTGGAATAAAGATGAGATCCGTGTGGAAGGAGAGCTTGACGCATTGGCCGAAGAATTGATCTTCGATGTTGATGGCCCGCAGGCAAGAATAGAAGTGAGGTTACCGAGATCAAACATTAACTGGGGTGATGGTTCTGACCTGGAAATCCATGTTCCGCAGGGCTCCAGTATTATTTTTGAAGGTGTTTCTACCGACATCACAGTGAAAAACATCCTTGGTGGATTGCGGTTGCGGTCCGTCAGCGGTGATGTTTTCATCGAGAGGGTTGAGAAGCTGTTGATGGTGAAAGCCGTTAGTGGAGACATTGAAGTAGTTCAATCATCGGGTAAGGCTAATATTTCTACCGTCAGTGGTGAAATTGAAGTTGAATTATCAAGTGTCGATATCACTCTGGACACGGTATCAGGAGAAATTGATGCTGAACTGGAGCAATTTTTGAACTTAAGAGCCATTACCGTGAGCGGAGATATCGAGATTGAAGGTCAGCTTATGGATGGCGGAGAAGTTGATATCTCAGCTGTCAGCGGTGATGTAAGGCTGAGCCTCCGACCACCGGTTAATGCCAGCCTGGATATTGAAACCGGACCGGGTGGCAGTATCGAAAATAACCTCTCTGATCATGAACCAATTGACAAATTTCCAGCGCATATGGAGTTAGAAGCACAGCTTGGAGATGGATCCGGTGATATCAGGTTACGAACCATATCCGGGGATATTCGTATCGAAGGCTGAAGTTGATTAAAATACCAGCGAATCATGCGTCAGGCAGAGCCAAGTATGCAATCCAGCAACTGGGTGCAGGAATTATTTGAAGAGCTGAAGCGGAGGCGAGTCTTTCGAGTCGCCACGCTTTATGTTATTGCCTTCTGGCCAATCATCCAGATAACCGACATTCTTTCCCCGACCCTGGGTTTACCGGATACGGTAATACGGTATCTCGTATTTACGTTTATTGGTGGCTTTCCCATTATGCTGATTCTGGCATGGATCTTTGATATCAATAAAGATGGCATCACGGTCACCTCCAGCGAAAATACCAGTGAAAATAGCCCGGCAGTAAAGACTAATCTCATTGGTGGTGGCACGGAACTTCTGGTGGTTGGCACCATGGCGTTACTGGTTGTCGGTTTATTTGTTGTGCAGGCCAGGATGGGCGAAGACGAGATGGTCATCACTGTCACGGAGCCCGTGATCATTGATGCACGTTCAATCGCTGTATTACCTTTCCAAAGTTTCAGTAAGGAGAAGGAGGATCAGTTATTTGCTGACGGTCTGACAGAGGAACTGATAACTGTTTTCTCGCGCGTAAAAGAGCTCAGGGTCGTAGCGCGGACTTCATCCTTTGCATACAAAGGTGTTAACAGGAAGGTCACTGAGATTGGTAAGGAACTGGAGGTTGCCTTGATTCTGGAGGGCAGCGTCCGTCGCAATGATGTCGACAATACAATACGCGTGACAGCACAGCTCATTGAAACAGACAAAGGCACTCACCTCTGGTCACAAACCTATGACCGAGATTATTCCGATATCTTCAAAATCCAGGATGATATTGCCTCCTCGGTTGTTACTGAGTTGCAGATTACTTTGCAAGGGAATGAGCGGCAAAAAATACATTCCAGGAACTCGGCAAAGCCTGAGGCCATGATTGCGAACAGCATGGGGCAGGCTGAACTGGCACGTAGAACCGAGGTTTCACTTGCTAACGCGGATCGCTTATTCAGGAAGGCGATCGATATTGATCCAAATTATTCTGATGCTTATGTTGGTTTAGCGACTGCAAGAACACTGATGGTGAATTACGGATATGGCGCTTCAGCAGAAGATAACCTGGCACTGGCCGAGGAAAATATCGAGCTGGCTATGACAGTTGATCCTGAATCGGGTGGAGCCTGGGCAGTTCAGGGTCTTGTGCATATGCAACGGATGCAACATGACGAAGCACTACAGGCATTGCAAAAAGCCATGGAACTTAACCCCAGCAATGCCATGGCAGCCATGTGGACTGCAGGACTCATGGAGACTCTGGAGGATAAATTAAAGTGGTACGAGAAGGCCTATGAGCTTGATCCCATGTCACCTGTTATTGGATTTAACATTGCCAATATCATGCTGGAGCAAGGTCGGGACATGGAAGCGATGCAGATCTTTGCCCGCATCATCGAAGCAGATCCATTCTACCCTGGTGCCTATGAGATTTCGGCCCGGGTCAATGAGCGGAGAGGTCGACTGGATGAGGCGATAGAGCAGTACGAACGGGCCTTTAAACTACAACCTCGTACCGGCTATTCTGCATCACTCGCACTTTTGTACATTGATCTTGGAGACTTCAATTCAGCCTGGGAGTGGATAGAGAAATCCGGTGAGAAGTTGCCGGAAAAACATCGCAATGAACTGGAATGGATAAAGATTCGCTACTACGTGGCTGATCGAAATGTAGCCGAGGCGCAGTCCCTCCTAGCCCTCAAATTGAGCGCCGCCAGGGAGGCAAACGCGACACGAGAAAATTATCTGGAAGCGGCCTGGGCAGCTTATTTACTGGGAAATCTGGATGAAGTGACCTGGGCGTACTCTCATATACTTGATGAACTGCCTGTAGATCTAAAAATGGCACCAGATAACTTGTTTGTAGAGGCGACGCTTGCAGCAGCTTATGCATACAAGATGCAGGGGGATAACGAACACAAAGATCTCCTTGTGAATGAATTGACGTCAGCGATATTTGCATTCCAGGAAAAAGGCGTCTACCTCAATTCTGAAGTCTGGTATCAGGCGGCACTACTCTCGGTGATCAAAGACGACAAGCAGATGGCCATAGTCCATATGCAACGGGCGGTTGATGAGGGCTGGCGCCAACACTGGCGGCCTGGAGTTGAGCCGATTCTCTTTGAATTGAATCACGAGAAGAACTTTATCCAGATGATGGCAGGCCTCGAAACCCGGATGGAAATAATGCGTGAACAACTTGTTCTCGCATCAGCCTTCGCCAGTGACTGGTCGAGTTAGTGAAAGGCTTCCGCGGCTACCTTCACGAGCGTAAACACGCGATTTGGCGATTTGCTTCAATCGTTGCGTATTGAGCTTTTCAAATTCAATCCCTTTTGTTCCCAGGGATGGTTAGGTCCTGTTAAACAAGGTCTATGTTACTGGGGAGCCAGGATTTGAATGTAGGATATGCCCCATCTCCTTATCCAAAGTGCACTGATCAATAGCCATTGATTACTTTTATGGTGAGATGGAGGTAATTTGGATTCAGAGTATTGTCATTTCTACGAAATGATGATCTATTGCACATTCCTAAATATACAAAAGAGATTGTTATGAGCGTTGAAGGAAAAGTTGCGATTATCACCGGTGCCGGTGGCGGATTGGGTCGTGAACATGCCCTGCTGTTGGCTGAGCATGGAGCGATGATTGTTGTAAATGATCTTGGCGGTGCTGTGGATGGTTCTGGTCACAGTGATGCGGCTGATATCGTTGTCGAAGAAATTAAAGCTAACGGTGGCCAGGCTGTTTCCAACAAGGCTTCTGTGTCAGACAAGGAAGGCGCGAAAAGTATAGTTGAAACTGCGGTAAGCGAATTCGGAACGGTTGATATCGTCATTAACAATGCGGGTATCTTGCGTGATAAGTCTTTCAAGAAAATGACGCTTGAAGAGTGGGATCTGGTCATCAATGTTCATCTGATGGGTTCTGCCTATGTCACCTGGCATGCCTGGCCTATCATGTATGACAAAAATTACGGCAGGGTTATTTTCACATCTTCGGTTTCAGGGATCCTCGGTAGTTTCGGCCAGGCGAATTATGGCGCTGCGAAAATGGGTATGGTGGGTTTGATGAACAACCTGTCAAGGGAGGGAGCCTCGCACAATGTTCGTACCAACTGTCTTTCTCCCGGTGCAGCAACACGCATGACCGCCAGTGTTCCTGGCAGTACGATTGACATGGATAATGTAGATCAATCGAACAGCCCCGGGCTGGTTAGCCCGGCGGTGCTATTTATGGCCGGGGAAGATGCACCCAACGGGCGCATCATCCAGGCAGCGGGAGGTCGGTATGCATCCGATGCGGTCTACGCCAACACAGGATTGGATCTGGGCGAGAATGCAACTGCTGAGGACTTCATGTCTCATGCTGATGAAATACTCGATATGAGTGATGCTGTATTGAAGACTGATTTTTGGCGTTAATAATGAATTTGATCAGTAGAAATCCAACTGGGTTTCTGCTGATCGTCCAAATGCCATCAATGGTTTTGGGGTTCACAGAAAACTGACTATCGAGTGTCCAGACGATACACCCAGGCATCCTGTGGATTGACATCTGACTGATAGTCATATTTTTCGATATAGCGGGCATGCACCTCATCCAGCTCTGTCATGTCTGTGACTTTAATCGCGATCAGCTCATAAATTTTATCCTCTATTCGCAATCTTAGATTAGGGTCCTCTTTCAGGTGGTCAACCCACTCCGTTTGGGGGCCGGAACCTGAAGCAATGTAAATGGAATTGCCGGTATCGACTGCCCAGATATTGATTGAATAGGGTGAATTCAGCCTGGTTTCGATTTGCAAAATATCGACATCCCCGGAAGATGACCAATCCATTGGGAAGGGCTCTAGCGTACCTGAAAGCTGACCACCTGGAAGGGGACCCATGGGTTCACAGCTCGCCAGTAAAATCAGGATAAGAATCGTGATTATCTTCAGCATATTTAATACCTGTCCGCCAATCGTTGAGGCTATCATAACTCGGAAATGACAAAGCGCCGAACCAGGCTTATTTTTTGCTATCATTTCTGTCATCTATTTCCCTTAAGAGAAGACTTATGACCTATGCCCCTGCAAGCCGTGCTTTCTATGATGCCGATAGTCATGTAATGGAGCTCCCGAATTTCATCATTGATTATGCAGATGAAGAGTTTAAGGATCAGATTCCACCAGTAAATTACGACGCATCGCTGGTAACAGATGAGGAAGTTGAGGCTATTGTTGCCAACGGTGGCAAACATAGTGATGCGCATATCGCGGAGCAAATAGCGCTCGGTGATGAATTGATTGCCAAATCAAAAGAGATTCAGGCGTTGGGGGCTTTCGACCGAACGGATCGAACAACCGCGCTCGACATGCTTGGGTTCACCAAACAACTGGTATTCGCAACCCATAGTGTTGTGACCCCGTTTCACCCCAGTTCAAGAATAAAACCTGATCTGCGATATGCAGCGACTCGGGCACATAATCGTGCCATGGCTGATTTCTGTTCAGAGGACTCTCGCCTGATGGGTGTTGGTGTGATTCCGTTGCATGAACCGGAGCTCGCAATGCAGGAACTTGATTTTGCCATCAAGGCAGGGCTCGAGACTATGTGGATTCCTCATTACGCCAGTGGCGACCGGTCGCCTGGCCATGTGGATTTTAATCCGTTCTGGGCAAAACTGGCGGGCAGTGGCATTCCTTTCGTTTTGCATATTGGAGGCTCACCATTACAACTGGATAAGCGCTGGAACAATAACGGTAAGCCGCCCAGTAGAGACTGGATGGGCGGTGGTGAAAATGTTCGTGCCAAAGACATGGCGGTACTACATCAAGGCCCTGAAACGTTTCTATCGATGATGGTGCTGGACGGTGTATTTGAGCGACACCCTGATCTCCGCGGTGCGGCAGTCGAATTGGGCGCTGGCTGGGTTCCGGAACTGCTGGAGAGGCTGGACTGGGTGGTGAAGAGCTGGAGCCGGGTTGATAAAAATCTGTCCGAGATAAAGCGCAAACCCTCGGAACAGTTGGTCGAGCAGATGGCTTTTACACCCTTCGTTTTTGAAAATATTGGCAGGCTGGTCGAGACATCTGATCCTGCCTTATATCTGTTTTCCAGTGATTATCCTCACACTGAAGGGGGAAGGGACCCGATCGGTCGTTTCGAAAATTCCCTGGGTGATGCCAGCGAAGAGTGTCGAAATAAATTTTTCACTGAAAACTTTTTGCGTATTTTTCCAGAGGCAAGAGTCTAGGCAAAGTGGTCAATAGCCTACATTCTACCTTGACCTGCCACGTCGACAGAACGCATGAGCACTAGTTGAATTTGTAGAGCTTGCGACTGGTTTCACCTGTGATATAAATCGCACCATTCTCATCAATGGCGATGCCGTTGAAGATCATCGAGGGTGGTTGTAAGGTTGTTGATGCAGCGCTGCCAGCAGGAATGCTCGCCAGTATTTGTTTCTCGCCCATGGCATTGATGTTCACGATGTTACCCAGCGCAGCTTCAACAACAGCAAATCCTGAATTAGTGATCACAATACCTTCAGGTGCATCCAGGCCTTTGGTAATTAATTCGGGTGTTTGCAAAATGGAATTATTCGCACCAATTTTATAGATGCTGCCACCTTCTCTTTCCGTCAGGTAAAGGTCATCGCCATCTACCGCCAGCCCTGAAGGGGCAGTGAAGCTATGCAATGGAGTCGCGCCTGATTTATCAAGCGCCGTGACCTGCTGAGAGCCATGTTCCGTAACAATGATTTTTCCAGCGTACCTGACGGCGGCAACCGGGGCTGATAAATCGGTGTATCTTTCCAGTACTTCGTGGGCAACTGGATCCCAGACCCTGACATCATTATCCAGCCAGGAAACGAGAATCAGGTTGTTGCCGTCTGCGGACAGGTTAATAGCGCCGCCCATCTTTCCCATGCCAAGTATATTTCGCTGCACATCGGTCTGTTCTCCGGTGTCCTTATTATAAAAGCGAATAGCATGCAAATCAGCTACAACAATACTATCGCCGAGCACAGCAACTCCCCCTGGATGAGCCATACCTGACGGCAGCAAGGTGGTAAGTGACCCATCTGCCTCAACCCGCTTTACAAAGCCGTCGGTGAAGCTCGATACAAACAATCGATCGTTCTTATCGAACGCGAAATTATCAAGGCCGGGACTTAAGCTGGCAATGATTGTTTTTTGGTCGCCTTCAAGCCTGATGATTTCGCCGGTACCAGTGTCGAGCACATGCAGTTGCCCGTTATTGTTAAATTTGACGGCAGCCGGAGTAGCGAAACCGGTTGCCTCTACCCTCATCGTATTGTCATCTACATCAAAACTGACAACCTCACCGGTAAACCAGCGAGGACCGTAGAGTCGTTTGTCCGGTCCCCAGTCCATACCATTTAAGCCGCAACCGGGTCCGAGTTTATCGCTGATCAGTCGGGCTGGCTGTTCACCTTCAGGGTCAATCTCGTAGAGATTCGTTCCGAAGAAACACTGCGATACGAATAATCGTCCGTCGTCTGAAAATGTAATCGGGTTAACGCCAGGGCCAAGCTGGGCGGCGATGACTTTTTCGCCTTCTTTATTAAATCCGCCAACTTCCCCGGTAAGGATCGAAGTCCAGAAAAAGGCGCCGTCATCGGCGAAAGCCAGATCGTCAGGTCCGATGACGCCATCCGCAGCACCGAGTTGTTTGATAATTTCTCCCGAATCAGGATCTATTATTGTGATGCTGGAGCCGAGGACTGATGCAATATAGAGTAGCCCATCCGGCGAAAACAAGATGCCATTAGCTCCGGCGATATCTGCACCGGTAGCGAGTGTCGTCAGTGTAGGAGCTGATGCGACTTCGTGAACCTGTTCTGTCTGTTGGCCATTGTCACAAGAGGTTAATAGAAAGAAGGAAAGTATACTAATGAGGCTGCGGTTGATCATGTTTATAGGTTCTCTTGTTGTTGGAACGTCATGGTATCGTCTGGTCAGGTCTAGTTGATTGGCGATTCAATGAATTCGTCCATTGCTTGTAATATTCTTAAATAGAAATTTTTTGACCCACTTATCCATTGTACATTCCACCATTAGGATAAAGGGTGGCACCGGTTGTGTAGCTTGATTCATCACAGGCAAGATACAGGGCTGTGTTCGCCATTTCTACGGGTTTACCCAGCCTGCCCATTGGCGTAAACCCAAGCATTCTCTCCATGCCTTCCTCGTTATCCTGCATTTTTTGTGTCATGGGCGTTTCAATAAATCCAGGCCCTATGGCATTAACGCGAATGTTGTGGGGCACCAACTCGAATGCCAGTGCGTGGGTTAACATTGCAACGCCTGCCTTGGATACACAGTAGTCTACCGCACCGGGCAGGGCGACCCTGGCTGCAGTGGACGCGATATTTACGATGGTACCGCCGGTGCCTTGCTCGATCATGATTCGCGCAGCAAGCTGATTAGTGAGCATCACCCCCGTCAGGTTGATCTGTAAAACACGATTCCAGTCGGCCAGTGATTTGTTGATTAATTGGCCGGCTTCGCTATCAATAATATCCTCATCGTCTGTACCGGCACCGCTGACATAATTTGCATTCGAGACACCGGCTGCTGCCAGTATGGTATCAATGTGGCCAAATTCCTTTACTGCGGTATTCATTAGCGTTTCAATTTGTTCCTCGAAACACACATCAGCCTCGACAAAGGAAACCCTGCCATTGGTTCCCTGTTTAATCTCATCGACTGCCGATTCCAAACGATCCACACTGATGTCACTGATGACTATCTCAGCACCTTCTTCTGCATACCTTTTTGCACAGGCGAGACCAATCCCACTGGCGCCACCGGTGATGACCGCGACCTTTCCTTCCAATCGACCGAGCTGCATACAATTTCCTTTTCTTGAAAAATTCCTTTGAAGGATACTTCATTCATACCTGTCTTGGCAGTTCCCTGGTGGGGTTCTGGTAGAAACATATTATGAAATTGACTTTGAGCTGGGTTATTCTCCCCGGGCCAAAAAATATTCGAGAAGGATGATATGGGTCGCACCTCTTTGTTCGGCTGACGGCAGGTATATCACCAATCTGAGAATTACTGTAAGCGGTAGTTAGCGCCGTGAATTCCTGGCGGCTTCATCATGCTCTGGCCGCCGGTTGCGCTGGCGATGATTTCTAGCGTGGCTGGTGTTAGGCTGGAGATTCCCTTCGTTCGAATCAGGAAATATTTTATGAGTATTTCAGACTCAACTTTAGTCACCGATCCCTATGATATCCCACTTGACCAGATCGATATGAGCCAGGCGGATCTGTACCAGAACAATCTCCATTGGGCTTATTTTGAACGGCTAAGGAAAGAAGATCCTGTGCATTATTGTGCAGATAGCCCATTTGGACCCTACTGGTCTATTACCAAATTTGAAGATATCTTGTATGTCGATAAGAATCATCAGATATTCTCATCCATGCCAGCTATCACCATCGGAGATTTTGCTGAAGACTTTGAGACACCTAATTTTATTGTCATGGATCCTCCTGAGCATGACGTGAGACGGAGTACGGTGACACCTGTGGTCTCGCCAAAGTCACTGGCTGAATTAGAGCCAACTATTCGGAAACGTGTCTCCGCTATTATGGATGGCCTGCCGGTCGGCGAAACTTTTAACTGGGTCGATAAGGTGTCCATTGAACTCACGACACAAATGTTGGCCACATTGTTTGATTTTCCGTTTGAAGACCGACACCTGTTGCCTTATTGGTCCGACGTCATGATGACCAGCGAGGATCTGACCGGATCAATTCAGATTAATGAAGACGAACGGCGTGCAATTATGATTGAGTGCGTGGAATATTTTGAGCGATTGTGGCGCGAGCGTGCAGCACAGCCTCCGAAGAACGACTTTATTTCACTGTTAGCACATGGTGAACACACTCGTGATATGGATCGTATGGAGCTTCTCGGTACTGTGTTTCTTCTAATAGTCGGCGGCAATGATACGACAAGGAATTCTCTCAGTGGCGGTGTCGTTGCCTTGAACGATTTTCCAGACCAGTATCAAAAATTGAGAGAGAACCACGGTCTTATTCCCTCGTTGGTTTCAGAAATTATTCGTTTTCAGACACCTCTGACGCACATGCGTCGAACGGCCACCCAGGATACAGAAATTCGGGGCAAGAAGATCAAAAAAGGGGATAAGGTTGTCATGTGGTATGCGTCAGGCAACCGTGATGAAGATGTTATTGATCACCCGAACAGCTTTGATATAGAACGGAAAAACCCACGTCACCATGTTGCCTTTGGTTTTGGTATTCACAGATGCATGGGTAACAGACTGGCAGAGATGCAGCTGCGAATAGTGTGGGAAGAAATTATGAAACGTTTCCATATGGTGGAAGTGGTTGGCGAAGCCGTTCAGGTTCATTCAAACTTCGTGAAAGGCATAGATGAATTACCGGTCAGGTTGCATCCATTGTAGTCGACATGACAATGAAACGAATCGTCAGTACAACCAGAAAATCCATCGCAGCCATGTCTGGCATGTGATTCTTGATAAGTTCGGATTGACGGAATTGAATTGTTGTGGAGACAAGGAGCCTGGATCGTGACTTTCCTAATGCTATGAATCTTCATGGACATCAGATGTTAAGGACATAGTTCGTTTCCAGAACTTGTTAGTCAGGTACAATTGATAACACACCATCACCAGGGAAAATACAACTGCAACGAGCGCAAACCAGCCTGAGTGGTTTGTCAGATAGAGTGCTGTCCCGCTGGACCCAAATAGTGTTATGCCTAATATCGCGGGAGCATGGTCGGAGAGAGTAGCTGCCTTCATGCCGCTAAAATACTCATCGTTCTCAGGGTCACTCCGAGCTCTGCGCATGTCATGATGATTTATCCAGGTCATTGCCGTGAAGATTAGTGCCATGCACATCATCCAGATGCCAAGGGCGTTCAGGCCCAGATTGTCGATCATGATGAATTGGATCACACCGACAAAAAAGGGAAATACCAAATCGGAAGTGGAGGGAACCCAGCGAAAGCGCATGGCATTGGTTGCATAATTAAGCCAGATCAACATGATGCCAATTAGCGTTGCCATCACCTGTGTCCAGCCGACGATGGATGCATACGTCAATTCATAGAGTTCAGCATGCAGGTGTAACTGTGCCCATAGAAGCTCAAGTGCCAGTGCCTGCACAATGCTCAACAGTGTGAGGAGCACCATGGGAAAGTTGTTTTTTGCTCTGTCTTGAATAATGCTCATGCTCTGTCTCAATAATTCAATTCGATTATTGAATGATATCTGGAGTCATCGATGTTTGCACAGAAGAGGATCAGCGCGATATGGCGAAACTGAAGTTTTTCTTTGACGTTGAGATACGCAGCGACAGCACACCTGCTGCATCTTCTACTTTTTGCTTGTCATCTTGGCAGAGCCGTTTCATGGCGAGTGCATTAAATTCATTCAATTCAGAATATGCAGTTGTGATACGCTCAAATTTCCTTTCGCCGATGAGGATGTGTGTGGAGATGCAGCTAAATTGAAGAGGCCAGGATGAAAATCAGCAGAATGTCTGCTCCATTAGGAGCGATTGTTGACGAAGTTGATGTCAGGAATGTTGACGATGCATCCTGGCAAAAACTCAATGACGCTTTCTGTGAATACAAGGTGCTGGTCTTTCCTTTGCAGACGATTACCCCGGAAGAACACATGCAATTTGGCTCAAAATGGGGTGAACTTGTGAAGCATCCGTACGCCGGGCTAAAAGAGCATCCCTACATCATAGAATTGACTAACCCCGGCAAGCGTAAGGATGTGAATCAGCACTGGCATTCGGATATGACCTACAACAAAGTGCCTCCGAAACTCACCATGTTATATGCGCATGAAGCACCATCAATCGGTGGGGATACTGCCTTCTCAAATCAGGTGCTTGCCTACCAGGCGCTATCCGACGGCTTAAAGAAAACGGTTAACGATCTGCGTGCGGTACATAGTGCCTCTGGACTGGCACAGCTATATGGCAAAGACTCCGCCGAGGCTGCCAGGGCCGAACACCCAGTTGTCAGGCGGCATGATGAAACAGGCGAGAAGGCGTTGTATGTCTGCAGAGCATTTACCCACCGCTTCGTCGGTTGGTCTACCCAGGAGAGTGAATCCTTGCTCGAGTATTTGTACCAGCACTCCGTGCGACCTGAATTTCAGGCCCGGCACCATTGGCACAAGGGTGATCTGATCATGTGGGATAACCGCGCATTGGTGCACTTTGCTGTCCACGATCATGATGATGAACCGCGAGTCATTCACCGTTTGCAGGTACAAGGGTTAGTCCCCGTTTAGTGACAGCCCGTAGCGGCTCAATTCCATTCAACAAGCCATCCTGAAATACCCAGTCAATAGCAGATTTATTCCTTTAATCTCTAATAAACGCCCTTATATAACTGTATGACAAGGCGCGTTTTCGCCGATAGGCTCCTGTATCTACTGGTTTTAAAAAAGATGAACTTCAAAGATTATTACGAAATTCTTGGTGTCGAAAGAGATGCCACCCAAGATGAGATCAAGCGTTCCTATCGGAAGCTCGCGCGTAAGTATCATCCTGATGTGAGTGACGTCGAGGATGCTGAAGCTCGCTTCAAGGAAGTGGGTGAGGCTTATGAGGTTCTGAAAGACCCTGAAAAGCGGGCAGCCTATAACCAGCTGGGTGCCAACTGGCAAGCTGGCCAGCAATTTGAAGCACCACCGAATTGGGATTCAGGGTTTGAATTTAGCGGTGGTGGATTTACTCAGGGAGATCCATCTGCATTCAGTGACTTTTTCGAATCACTGTTTGGCAAGGGCTTTTCTGCCGGGAATGCCAGCTCGTATGATGCCCATGGAGAGGATCACCATGCACGTGTACTCATTGATATTGAAGATGCCTACACCGGAGCTACCAGGACAATCACACTACAGTCACCAGAGAGTGATTCGAGTGGGCATATAGTGAATAAGCAGCGAACTCTCAAGGTGAAAATACCAAAAGGCATTAAACAGGGGCAAAAAATTCGCCTTGCAGGTCAAGGCACGCCTGGTCAGGGGGAAGGAACAGCCGGGGATTTATATCTGGAAATCGATTTTGCACCACATGCCTTCTACACGGTAGAAGGTAAAGATATCTATCTGGAATTACCCATTGCACCCTGGGAGGCTGCCCTGGGTAGAAAAGTTAAAGCTCCAACGCCCGGTGGAGTCGTTGATATTTCGATACCGATGAGTGCCAGATCCGGCCAGAAATTACGTTTGAAAGGCCGGGGAATTCCCTGCAAGGAACCAGGAGACGTATACGTGATACTGCGTCTGGTGACACCGTCAGCAGTTGATGATTCAGAGAAGGCACTGTACCAGCAAATGGAGAAAGAATTTGAATTCAATCCTCGTATTGAGCTGGGAGTATAAAGATGATGGCAACTAGAATTAGTAATGGTGCGCTTCTGGATGATGAGCTTGTGTTTACACTGGGAGAGCTTAGTCGTGCATGCACGCGCCATGCGGAATGGATCGTGGAGCTAGTTGATGAAGGCATATTGGAACCTCAAGGCAGTGAACAGAAAAGCTGGCGTTTCTCATTCAACAGCCTGATCAGGGCGCGTAAGGCAATGCGGTTGCAACATGATCTTCAGGTCAATTTAGCTGGTGCGGCACTGGCGATTGACCTGATGGAAAAAATGGATATTCTGCATGCACGTTTACACCGCCTGGAGCAAGACCGGATGTAAAGGAATGATGATGGTTCTCAGGTCACCTGCCCCGGACAAATGCATCCAGTCTAGTAGTGCCATCGACACCTTTGAAGATGGTCGGATTGACTGGCTGTATACTCGATGAACTTTTGCCAAAAACCGTAAACCCCTCCGGGGGCGCCTCTTATTGAATCCAATATCTTTCAACCAGTTCTTAAGCGGGAGTTAAGGTATTCAATACTTTCTCTCTGGTCTTCTGAGTTCGAGTCACGCCCAAGTAGTTAGGTAATCAAGTCAACAAGTTGGGAATGAGGTAGAGCATGGGACCGAACCGCGTCGGGATTATCCTTTGGTAATCTGCCTGCAATAAAACGTCCAAGTGGTAGAGCTGATCTGATTAGCGAAAAGCCTACACCGATCAGAAGACATCACTAAAGGGAAATACAGAATATGCTCATGGTGATTCCGAGGTTCACCACCAGATACTGGTTGCACACCCACAGCTGTGCACGCCATGGTATTGCTTTCGCACGAAGAGGATTTTGCCGGTCATGCGGTGCGCGGCGTATGGCAGATAGTGCCGCTCATCTTGTCGATGAAGTATTGCCAGAGAAACCCATTCGACAGTGGGTGTTGAGTGTACCCTTTCAGCTGCGTTTTCTGTTTGCGACCCAACCTAAAGTGATGAGTAAAGTGCTTGCCATTGTTCACCGGGTCATCAGCACTTTCCTTATCAAACGAGCAAGATTAACGGTCAAATCTGGTGCGCGGACAGGTGCAGTCACCTTAATTCAGCGGTTTGGGTCGGCTTTAAATCTGACCTTGCACTACCACATGCTCTACCTTGATGGTCTGTACAATAAGAATGTGGTCTTCCATCCAGTGTAGCCACCGACTTCCCAGGATCTTGATAAAGTGGCACAGAAAGTAGCAGAACGAGTGTCTCGTTATCTTGAAAAGGCAGGATACCTGGTAAGAGACGTTGAAGCAGATTACCTCGATCTGTACACGGAAGAAGATGCGATGGTCGGCATTGTTGGTGCTTCTATTAGTTACACCAAGCTGCACCCAGTTCCCGCTTCTACCGGCTTTTCGGGAACGATGTCGTTCCTGAGTCCTATATCGCAGCGTTTGCCAACGTCGGTCAAGTAACGAGGGCAAGAGACATATTGGCCAACATACTAGCTGCAGCATGTGAACATTTTCTCAAGGCTCGAGAACAGCAGCTTCTCGGAAATACCGGTGAGGGTGGTGATGATCGAGTCCGGCAAATCTATTTGGAGAAAGCGATTGAAGCCGATTCTCAATTTTATTGCCGGTGGGCTACTGAGTTTCAGATAGGTAGCTATCCGATTCATGAGCTTGTGCCGATATTCTTTCTCCGGCATATCATGCTTTAGGATGGCTTGACGAGCCGATAAATTGAGGGACAAACCCCCAGGCAACTCGGTTTTTTTAAAGTGAACCGTTAGAATGGAAATGTCTTTTCCAAGCGCGAAGTTCACTTCATTACGACAGTTCGTGGATTGCGTTCGCCACATATTGACCACTTATTCGACAAAGGCTATATCAGTTTTGAGGATAATGGTAATTTGATCATTTCCAAAGCTACAGACAGAGAAACATTAGGAATCTGGCGAGTGGAAGACACGAAGGTAGGTTCATTCAACGAGATTCAAAAAAAGTATTTGGATTATCACCGGGAATAAATTCTAAGATAGGAACAAAGCTCGCAACTAATGGGAAAAGGTTTAGTCTCTGAAAAACACTCTTCAAAATTCTTACGTTCAGGTGAGGTGTTCGTGGGTCGATCTGGGGATGGTACGAATAAGCATCAAGGTACTGACAAATGTTAAAAGTAGTGAGTAATCGAATCTCGGATATGAAAGATGAACTGCTCAGCAAGTACAAGGGTAAATTGCGAGAAAAGGCAATAAATGCTGCAAAGTCTAAGATCATATTGGCGGGGAATCGAGTCCAAGATTTTGATGAATCCGAACTCGAGACTATCGTTTGTGAAGAAGAAGAGAAAATTATCCGGAACTTGAAGGCAGGTTCTTTAGTCGCACTGTTATTGGTACTCGGAGTTAGCTAGTGATTTACAACTGGCTGAAATTAGTTGCAGTCGGATCTCTGGTTTTCTTTATCCGAAGAAGATGGAAAGGAATGCTATCTGTCGTTATTTTGTTGTCTGCGACCTGGTTGGCTCATTCAGAATATTTATCTTACAAAATGGCGGTTGAAGAAACTTCAAATATTGGAATAGCATTTGTTATGAAATGGTTGGTCTCGGTTTCTATTGTTGGAGCGTATGCAGCACACCTATATCTAACAACAACCGCAGAAAGTCTCGAGAATCAGCCAACTATCTCTATCCAAAACCAAAATGATGGATTCGATGGTATAAGGCAAAAAGCGGTTCTGAGAAGTAAAGCGCAGCAAATTATCGACGGTAAGTCTCATGACAACTCTGCGTGAAAAGATTGGTGATTGGTCTCCTGAAGACCGAGCGAATCTATCGACCCTACTCGAACTGGAGGACTCCGCATCGGTAGAACAAATCGAAGAGTCATTTATGTGGTTATACCACTCTCGTACTCGCCAGAACTTGAAAGACAAGATTGGTCTAGCGGTCAAAAAGGCGAGAGTCGAAGAAGGCTCCTTACCATTTTTAGTCAAATACGAAATTCCAAGCTGGGAGCAGTTGGTTTCAGATTTTGCAAAAAGACTAAAAGTTCATTCCGAGGAGAAGTCAACCGAACAACTAGAAGAATATGTTTGCCATGCCGTAATAGTCCAAGCTTTAAGTGCCATGTCTCCTGAATCCAGGTCTGAGTTTTTCAACAAATCCATCAACATTGATGAGATCGTGAACAGTGCAAACATAGAGAACCCAAGCCTGAAAGGTCCACAGACAGCGTTAGGGTTACTCTCAGCTGTGCAGCTGCCCGGGTTTTCCATGTATATGGCTTCAACGACTGCCTTGGGTTTTGCTTCTGGTTCATCAGGAGTCACGCTACCTTTCGCAGCATACACAGGGCTTACCACTACTTTGTCAATATTGACCGGTCCGGTTGGTTTTACCGCCGCTGCTTTGTGGGGGGTGTGGTCTATTACAGGTCCGGAGTGGAAAAAACTTGGACCCATAATTCTATACGTTATCTGCCATGACTCACGACTGAAAGTCGGTGATTGAGAAGTACCTCGCCATACACAAGAGCGTTAGCAGACATCCGCAATTTTAACTGGATATCTTATTGCAACGGACTTTTCCAAACACCCACCAGGGCGTGACTAACAATTCGCCAACCACACCTGGGAGTTCGAAAACTGCATTCAGTGAAATACAACATGAATCAAAACAAGTGACGCACCCAAGGCACATCCCCACCAGCCCACAGACTTGCTGGATACTGAAACAAG
>SMVB01356321.1_pt1 | contig 16932 bp, 16 predicted proteins | sample 2456461 | NCBI WGS metagenome assembly SMVB01 (sample SAMN11095934, study PRJNA526329) | marine sediment metagenome | biome: Marine sediment; feature: Surficial sediment; material: Deep marine sediment; isolation source: Hadal surficial sediment | place: Pacific Ocean | collected 2014-05 | depth...
ACGGTGGCTCGGGGCAGCCCCATTTCTTCTGCAGGAGGCGGAGGCCGCCGCGCTTCTTGCGGATCAGGCGCAGCTTGCCGGCGTCGATGTCGCCTTCGATACCCTGGGATTCGATCGTCTCGAACTCCGCGAGATACTCGCGCAGCGGCTCCGACCGTCGCATCCAGAACTCGTCCCAGTCGGCATAGGCCGCCTCGCGCTCGAAGCTGTCCGCGGGCAGGGAATGAGGATCCGGAGGAATGTTCCACTCCTCGGAGCGACGGATGCGCTCGTCGTCGTCGGCCTCTTCGTAGGCCTCGCGGTCGACATTCTGCTCGGGGCTCGCCCAGAATCGGTTCCAGCGCCGCTGCGCGTCGCGAAGCTCGATGCTGAGGTTGTAGAGCGTTGGCAGATCGCCGACCCCGGTGCCTATCAGAACCTGGGTCTGGGGACCCAGCTCCTGGAGGGTGGCTTCGATTCCGGGGTTTTGCTCCAGTGCCTGGATGAACGCGCCGAGCGCGTACAACGTCGTACAGCCCATTTTCTGCTCGAGCTGGGGGAACTTGCTCGGCGGGAAGCGCTCATCGACCCAGCCACGGTAGTCATCGAAGTCGAATTCCGGTTGGCCGACCAGAAATGGCGACGGACCGAAGCCGTCGAAGGCGGTGAGCCAAGATTTACCCGACGCCAGGTTGCGGGAAAAGGCGTCAATATTGGGGCTCTTGGGGGCGACGATGCCCCACCCGAAGACGCCGAAGCGTGCCATCGATCGGTTCAGCCCCCCGACGGCACGGGCGGTGCCATCGGCGATCCGGACTCGCTCAAGACCGGGGGTTGGGGCGGCGACTCTGGCTGCAGTATGTAGAGGGTGTCGCCGGGGCGCACCATGTAGAGCTTCTCTCTCGCCAGCCGCTCGATGGCGTCCGGGTCGCCCGCGCGCAGCGGGCGGATCACGTCGCGCACCTCGCGATTGCCCCGTTCCTTGGCGCTGATCTCGTAGCGAAGCTGGGTTGCGCGCCCCCGCATCTGCATGACCGCGACCAGGCCGTTTTCGCCGAGCAGCGCGTAGAGGCTGCCGAACAATGCGGCAAGCGTGATAATCACCGTCATCTGCCCGGGCCGCACGCGCCTGTTGCGCGACACCAGCCTTCGCGCTCTGCGTCGTGGAATGAGAATACGAACGCGCACGTCAGTGCTCCAGGGCCCGACGAAACGTCGATGTCCCCGCAAAGGACGCCGTTTCGCCCAGAATATCTTCGATCCAAAGTAAACGATTGTACTTAGCGACGCGCTCACCGCGCGAGGCCGAGCCGGCTTTGATTTGACCGCACGCGGATGCGACCGCGAGGTCGGAGATCGTCGTATCCGAGGTCTCGCCGGAGCGGTGCGAGATCATTACGCCGTAGGCATGGCTGCGCGCCAGGTCGATCGCCGCCAGGGTTTCGCTGAGCGTTCCGATCTGGTTCGGTTTGATCAGAACGGCGTTGGCAATGCCCTCGCGCAGGCCGCGGTTGATGCGTTCGGTGTTGGTTACGAACAGATCGTCGCCGACGAGCTGCACCTTGTCGCCGAGGGCGTCGGTGAGCTTCTTCCAACCCTCCCAGTCCTCGTCGCCGAGCCCGTCCTCGATCGAGACGAGTGGATACGAGGCCACGAGGTCGACGTACCAGTCGATGAGCTGTTCGGACGAGGCCTCGTCGAGACCTTCGCCCGGCAGGGAATACGGTGCGCCGTCCGGGGAGCCGACTTCGCCGGCGGCGACGTCGAGCGCGACGTAGACCTGATCGCCGGGCCGAAATCCCGCGGCCTCGATGGCGGCCATGAGCAGATCGAGCGACTCGCGAGCGGTTGCCACCTCGGGGGCGAAGCCGCCCTCGTCTCCCACACCCGTACTCAGCCCCTTGTCCTGGAGCAATTTCTTCAGGGCGTGAAAGCACTCGGTAGCGGCGCGGAGCGCTTCGCCGAACGTATCGAAGCCCGCCGGTGCGAGCATGAACTCTTGAACATCGAGGGCGTTGTCGGCGTGCGCTCCCCCGTTGATGACGTTGAGCAGCGGCACCGGAAGGATGTCGGCATGGGCGCCACCCAGGTAGCGGAATAGCGGCAGGCCGGTGGCGTCGGCGCCGCACTTGGCTGCCGCGAGGGAGACGCCAAGGAGGGCGTTGGCGCCGAGGTGCGACTTGTTCTCCGTGCCGTCCGCTTCCGTCAGGATGCGGTCGATCAGAATCTGATCGGTGATCTCGACACCGACGAGCGCCTCGTAGAGTGTGTTGTTGACGTTCTCGATCGCTTGCAACACACCCTTGCCGTTGTAGCGACTCTCATCGCCATCGCGCAACTCGAGGGCCTCGGCGTGGCCGGTGGAGGCGCCCGATGGCACGCCGGCGCGCCCGAAGCTGCCGTCATCGGCAATCACGTCGACCTCGAGGGTCGGGTTGCCGCGCGAATCGAGGATCTCGACGGCGTGGATGTGCTCGATCAGAGGCATAGCAACGCCGAGGAAAAGAGAAGGGAAAGGCCACTCCGGTGTGGCGAACTACCGAGCGTTGCAAAACACTCGAACTTTGTCGATGATGCCCGCTTGGAAGCGGTGTTCATCTCGCTCATTAATCACGCGCCGCCCGCATTCGCCCCGGAGCACCGGGCGCGCAGGGCGACTCGATGCTCAGCGAGCCGGATGCTAGCAGGGAAGTCCTTTCAGGACAAGCACTTCGGGGCGAACAGCGCCGCCGATCACGGGTCGGAAAAGTCGATGTCAAAGCAAGCCATGGTGGTACTGAGTACGGCGCCCGACGAGGCGGTGGGGTCACGGATCGCCGCGGCGCTGATCGAAAGAAGGCTGGCGGCGTGCGTCAACATCGTCGGGGGCGTGCGCTCGCTGTACTGGTGGGAGGGCAAGGTGCGCGACGATGCAGAGGTCCTGCTGATCTGCAAGACGGATGACTCTCACCTCCAAGCGCTGACCGCCGCGATCGAGGAGCTGCATCCCTATGATTGCCCGGAAGTCGTCGCCCTGCCCGTCACCGGCGGCTCCGCAGCGTACTTGAGCTGGATTGGAGAGTCGCTCGGATAGCGTTTCGGCGCCCTGCTAGACCAAGCGCGCCAGCGCCTGTTCGAGGTCGGCCACCAGGTCGTCGGCGTCCTCGATACCGACCGAGATACGGACCAAGCCGTCGCCGATGCCGCGCTCGCGACGAATGTTCTCCGGGATCGAGGCGTGCGTCATCGAGGCTGGATGCGAGATCAGCGTCTCGACACCGCCCAGGCTCTCGGCCAACACCATTATTTCGAGCCCGTCCAAGAGGATCTTCGCGGCGTCAAAGTCGGCGAGGTCGAAGCTCAGCATGGCGCCGAAGCCGCTCATCTGGCGTTTCGCCAGGGCGTGGTCCGGATGGTCTTCGAGGCCCGGGTAATAAACGTGTTGGACCGCCGGATGATCGCCCAGAATGGCGACCAGTCTCTTGGTGGTTTCCTGGGATCGTTCCATGCGCAGCGCCATCGTCTTGACGCCGCGCTGGATGAGCCAGGCTTCGAACGGCGATAGCGTCGCGCCGGCGCTCTTGGCGACGAAGTCGAGGCTGTCGGCGAGGTCCTCGCGGTTGGTGCAGACGACGCCACCGATGCTATCGGAGTGGCCGTTGATGAACTTCGTCGTCGAGTGCAGCACCAGGTGAGCGCCGTAGTCCAGAGGCCGCTGCAGATAGGGGGACATGAAGGTGTTGTCGACCACCAGCAAGGCGCCGGTCCGCTGCGCTAGATCCGCGGCCGCGGTGATGTCGGTGAGTTGCATGAGGGGGTTGGTCGGGGTCTCGACGAACAGCATCCGGGTCCGCTCGTTCCACACCGCTTCGGTGGCGTCGAGGTCCGAGGTGTCGACGTAGGTGAAGGCGATTCCGCTGGAGCGTCGCAGGACCTTCTCGAACAGCCTGTAGGTGCCGCCGTAGACGGCCGCCGAGCAGACAACGTGGTCGTCGGGGCCGAGAAAGCGCAGACAGGCGTCGACGGCCGCCGTGCCGCTAGCGAAGGCGACGGCGTGATCGGCGTTCTCGAGCGCCGCGAGGTTGGCCTCGAGGTTGCGGCGCGTCGGGTTGCCGCTGCGGCTGTAGACGTACTCGCCCGGGACCCCGAGCTCTTCCTGGATGTAGGTCGAGGTGGCGTGGAGCGGCGGTATTACGGCGCCGGTGGCGGGGTCGGGATCCTGGCCGATGTGGACCGCTTTGGTGGTGAAGCCCTTGTACTTGGTGGTCGACGACACGCTGGCTCTCTTTCTATCTCGAGATGGGAGACTAGAGCGTAGCCGCGGTATGGCGGAGCGTCAAAACACCGAATCTGCTCACCGGGACCGGCAGGCCTTGACGTGGGGCGGCGACGTGGGCACCCTCGCGCCATGCGCGCCATCGATCCGTGGTTCGGTCTCGGCAACATCGCCGAGGCCGACAAGACGGTCGTCGTGGTCGGCTGTCCGTTCGGCAGCGGTGACGCCTTTCGTGCCGGCGCTGACGAGGGGCCTGATGCGATTCGAGAATGGACGCGTACCGCGGAGGCGATCAACGAGGCCGGCCATCCGATCGACGAGGTTCGCGTCATCGACTACGGCGACGCCAGCCCTCCCGACAGCACCGGTGAGGAGCGATGGCAGGCCATTGAGGACGCCACGACACGAGCTCTCGAGGAGCACCCCGATGCCTTCTTGCTGGGCATCGGCGGCGATCACGCCGTCACGCCGCCGCTGGCTACCGCCGCGCGCAAGGCGTTCGGAGAGATGGCATTCATCCTCCTCGATGCGCATCCGGATTGCTTCGCGTCGTACGAGGGCGACCCGTTGTCGCACGCTTGCGTCGTTCCGCGGGTGTGGGATCGAGGTGGGTTCGACCGAGCCACGACGTGCATCGCCGGCGTACGGTCGTACGCACGCGAGGAGCTCGATATCATGGACACGGCGGGGCTCACCGTCCCGGCGCGTCCGTGGCAGATGCTTGGCAGTGAGGCGTTGGCGGCTGAGATCGGTGATCTGACCGACCGGGTGCCGCTATACATCAGCCTCGACATCGATCTGCTCGACCCGGCGCACGCCCCCGGGACCGGCTACCCGGTGGCCGGCGGTCCCAACGTTCGCGAGGTTCTCACCCTGCTGTCCGAGATCTGGCGGCAGCAGCCGGTGGCGGCGTTCGACATCGTCGAGGTCGCCCCGGGCATCGACCCGACCGGAATCACCGCGGCCAACGCCGCCCACATCCTGCTGCAGGTGCTCGGGCACGTCGCCGCTGCCCCGTAGCCCGGATATCTCAACGCTTCCCCAGACCCCCCCCCTCACCCGCTGACCGCCTGCTAGGATCGCCGAATGCACGGCCATACGCACTCGCACGCCCCCGGCAGCGGTCCCGACTCCACCGGTCGCCATCGCGCCGCCGAGCGCCGGGGTCTGCGCATCACCCTGGGGCTCACCGCGGCGATCCTGGTGGCCGAGGTCGTCGGCGGCTACTTGTCGAACAGCCTTGCCTTGCTCGCCGATGCCGGCCACATGCTCACCGACGTGCTGGCAATCGCCCTGGCGTACCTGGCGCTGGGGTTCGCCACCCGGCCGCCCACCAACAGCAAGACTTACGGGTGGTACCGCCTCGAAGTGCTGGCGGCGCTGGTCAACGGCGTCACGCTCGTCGTCATGTCGTTGTTCATCTTCTGGGAGGCGTACGACCGTTTCTTCCAGCCGCCCGACATCTCCACCGGCACGATGCTGCTGGTGGCGACCATTGGTCTGGTGGCCAACGCCGTTGGGCTGGTGTTCCTGTCGGGACACGGAGGCAGCTTGAACATGAGGGGCGCTTACCTGCATGTTCTCGGCGACCTGCTCTCGTCGGTCGCGGTCGTGGCGGGCGGTGTGTTCATGTTGCTGACCGGCAACTACCTGGTCGACCCGATTCTCTCGGTGTTGATCGGGGTCATCATCATTTTCGGTGCCTACCGGCTGCTGCGGGAGTCGGTCGACGTCCTTCTTGAAGCAATTCCGTCGGGCATGGAGCTCGAAGAGGTCGGCACGGCTATCGCCGAGGTCGACGGCATCATCGGCGTTCACGACCTGCACGTCTGGAGTCTGACGTCCGGAATGAACGCGATGTCGTGCCACGTCGAGGTACGCACGATGACGTTGGCGGAGTCGGACGCGCTGCTCGGCCGAATCAACGAGCTGCTGCGCAGCGAATTCTCGATCACCCATACGACGATCCAGATGGAGTCGGAGGACTATCGACGCTCGGCGCCGATCCATTGGAACTTGCCGCGCACGGACAAGGTCCAATGACCGGCGAGCCGCTTTCGGCCGAGCAGACGGAGCGCTACGAGGCCCACCTGACGCTGCCAGAGGTCGGTCTCGCCGGCCAGCAGCGGCTGCTCGAAACCAGCGTGTTGCTGGTGGGTGTCGGCGGCCTCGGCTGCCCGGCGGCGCAGTATCTGGCGGCGGCGGGGATCGGCAAGCTCGGGCTGCTCGACGACGACATCGTCGAGCGTTCGAACCTGCAGCGGCAGATTCTGTTCGCGGTGGACGATCTCGGCGACAACAAGGCCGAAGTGGCCGCCAAGCGTCTCGGCGGCCTGAACCCGGACGTCGAGCTGGTGCCGCTCGTCGATCGCCTCTCGGCCTCCAACGCCGCCCGGCTGATCGAGGGATGGGACCTGGTCATCGACGGCAGCGACAACTTCGCCACCCGCTATGTCGTCAACGACGCCTGCGTCCTGGCCGGAACGCCGCTCGTCACCGGCAGCATCTACCAGTTCGAGGGTCAGGTCACCGTCATCCGCTCGCCGCTGGGACCCTGTTACCGCTGCATTTTCCCGGCGCCGCCACCGGAGCAGGCCTCGTGCCGGGAGGCGGGCGTGCTGGCATCGCTTCCGGGTGTCGTCGGGACGATCCTGGCGACCGAGGCGCTCAAGCTGGGGATCGGCGCCGGATCGTCGCTGACCGGGCGCCTGTTGCTCATCGACATGCGCGAAACGTCGTTTCGATCGGTGCGCGTCAAGCGCGATGTCGGCTGCGCTCTGTGCGGCGATGAGCCCAGCATCGAGCGCCCGACGGCAGTGGCCTTGTGCCGTGAACCCACCGACTGAACCGTGCCCGGCCTAGCCGGCGGATCGATGAGCCCGGCGCCGCGGTGGCCGTTCGGCCCTGACACCCGCATCTGCGTCAGCCTGGCCGAGCCGGACACGACCGCGCTGGGGGAGCGCTTTGGCCGTCTGGATGGCGCCGACCTGGTCGAGATCCGGCTCGACGCTCTCGATGCTTACCACGACCTCACACCACAGACGCTGGCCGATCTGGTGGAGAGCTGCCCGCTGCCGGTCGGTTTTACGCTGCGCCCGGCCTGGCAGGGGGGTGGCTTCGAGGGTGACGAATCAGGCCGCCGGCGCTGCATCGAACAGGCTGCGGCGTCCGGAGCGGCGTTCGTCGACGTCGAGCTCGATGCCGAGTGGGTCGCCGATTTTCTCGATCTTGCCGGATGTCCGGTCATCGTCTCGCATCATTGGGACTCGACGCGGCCGACCGATCTCCCGGAGAAGGTGGCGCGAATCGGCGAGCTGGCCCCGTCGATGGCCAAGCTGGTCGCCACCGCCGACGTCCCGTCCGACGCGCTCCCTTTGCTGGATGCCGGCGAGCAGCTCATCGCGTCGGGGCAGCCGGCGACCTGCTTTTGCATGGGCGAAGCGGGCAAGGCGAGCCGGCTGCTGGCGGCCGCCCGGGGAGCCGCGCTCGTGTACGCGGCGGCGGCTGTGGGCAGCGAGGTCGCTGCCGGCCAGTGGCCGCTGCGAGAGCTCGTCGAGGAGCTTCGGGTGGACGGCTGGCGGCGGGGCGCGGGCCTGTGCGGGCTCATCGGCCACCCGATCGGGCATTCGCTGTCGCCGGCGATCTTCAACGCCGTCTTTCAAGAGCGTGGATTGGGTGTCGCCTACGTGCCGGTCGCCGGCGAGGATCTCGACGCCGTCCTCGACCTGGTGATCGGGATGGGTTTCCGAGGCTTGAGCGTGACCATGCCGTTCAAGGAGGAGATCGCGGCGCGCAGCGCTCGTCGCGACGAGCTCGTGACCGCCACGGGGGCGGCCAACACGGTGGTGTTCGAGGGTGGCGGGCTCGTCGCCTACAACACCGACGGTGGTGCCGTCGTGGCGGCGCTCGCCGCCGTACGGCCGGTAGAGACGGCAAAGATAGCCGTGGTCGGTGCCGGCGGCGCGGCGCGCGCCGGCGCCGCGGCCCTCGTCAATGCCGGTGCCGACGTGACGATCCTCAACCGAACGGAGGCCCGCGCCCGAGAGGCGGCAGAGCTCGCCGGCGCCTCGAGCGCCGGGTTGGAGCAACTCGAACGTGGTGGTTTCGACATTGTCGTCAACGCCACGCCGGTCGGGATGCAGGGCACCCCGATGGCGGGCTCCATGCCCTTCCCCCCCGAATGGCTGAGCGGCCGGGAGGTCGTCTTCGACATGGTGTATCGGCCGCGCACCACACCGCTGCTGCGTCACGCCGCCAAGCGCGGCTGCACGACCATCGAGGGGCTCGAAATGTTTGTCCGCCAGGCCGCCGCCCAGTACCGGCTGTTGACCGGCGATCCCGGCGCTGAACCGCTGGACATGATGCGGGATGTGGTCGAGCCACTGTTGATAGATGATAGGGTCGCCGCGCAGGAGGCAACCGATGGCGACACAGACATGATGTGAGCGACGCCCCAACCCCGTCCGCACGAGGAGATCGCCATGACCGACGACCTGGATCCACAAGCCCCGCCCGACCCCGAGACCGACCTCACGCCCGAAGCCACCCCCGAACCCACGGCTGACGCAGCGCCCGAAGCGTCTCCCGACCCCGCAGCTGACGCCGAAGCGACCGCCGTCGCCGCCGACCTCGGCGAGCCTGAACCCGAGGGGTCGTTCGGCATCGGCGCCGTTTTCGGACCGTTCCTCAACGCCATCGTCGCGCCCAAAGAGTGCTGGGCAGCGCTCGACGCCAAGCCCATGCTGTCGATTTGGATCATGGTGTGGATCGCGGTGTTTTCCACCGGCATGGCCATCTACAACATGCCGATCATGCAGCGGATCATGGTCGAGTCTGCGAGGGTGGGGACGCTTGCCCGGGGGGCCGACGTGACGCCTGAGCAGCTTCAGCAAACGCAAGACATGATGATGATGTTGGGCCGGGTCGCCGCCTACGGATCGTCGATCATGCTCCTGGTCATGATCGCCATCACCGCACTCGTCATCTGGGTGCTGGGAGCCATCATGGGAGGGGCGGGCGTCACCTTCGGCCGCGCTTTCGGGGTCGCCGCGGCGGCTGCTGTCATCCGGCCGTTCCTCTACAGCATCTACGCGACCGTCATCCTCAACATGAATCCGCCGACGATCCGGCGCCCCGAGGATGCCGCCACGATAACGCCGACGCTCGGCCTCGACCTCGTGCTGTCGGGACCCGACACGCCGGTCTGGATGCACGCCTTCTTTGCCCGCATCGATCTGTTCCTCCTGTGGTACGCCGTCCTGATCGTCACCGGATGCGTCGGCGTGATGAAGCTTTCGAAGGGGCAGGGCATCACGGTCGCGACGATCCTGTGGCTGTTCGGCACCTTGGTCGCCGTTGCCGGCGCTTGGGTGCAGACTCTCGTCTCCGGCTAGCCGGCAAGCGCAAACAGGGTGGCGAAGAACCTCGACGGGGCTTCAGCATGCCGTCGAGACCGGTGTGAAAGCCGGCACGACGTTCGCGGCGATGAAGTCGGCGCGCCGATTGACCGCTGCGTTGCGACGTTGCTACCATCCACGCTCAGCAACGGAGCGATGCTCATGCGCGGCACAATCTCAATCCGGCACTCTCGAACCGGCAACCGGGCTCCGTCTGCGCTGGCCTCCCACGACTGGCGATATTGGTATTGGTCCTGGTAGGGGCCAGCTTCCGCTTCTCGCCTTTCCCACACTGAAACAATCGAACGGAGGCTGGACCGTTGATCGAACGGTCGAGGTGTCTGCGTGTTTTCCCGGAGTTTCCGGAGTTTGCCGCCGCCGCGGAGCGCGGGAACTTCGTCCCGGTGTGCGCCGAACGCCTCGCCGATCTGCTGACCCCGGTCGGCGCCTACCTGCGCGTCGTCGGTCGCTTGCGCCGCCCGTTTCTGCTCGAGAGCGCCGCTGGCGGCGAGCACATCGGCCGCTATTCCTTCCTCGGAGGTGATCCGTTTCTCGAGGTCGAGGGCGACGCCTCGGGTCTGAGCAGGCTCACCGGCGATGGTACTCGAGAGAAGATCGACGGCGATCCGGTGGCGGCGTTGGGCGAGCTTCAGCGTCGCTACGAAGCGCAGCCGGTGGCCGGGGCGCCGCCGTTCACCGGCGGTGCGGTGGGCTACATCGGTTACGACGCCATCCGCTGGGTCGAAAACATTCCGGAGAGCAACCCACCGGACTACGGCATGCCGTGGGTGAGCCTCGCCTACTATGACAGCGTCCTGGCCTTCGACCACCTCCGTCACCGTGTCGTGTTGGTGGCCAACGCCCGGGTCCCGGACAACGCCACCACCGAGCAGCTCGAGGCCGCCTACGAGGCAGCGATCGACCGGTTGGAGCGCCTGTCGGCCGTCCTCGACGCCGAGCCTAGAGCCGCCGCCCCGCTCGACGAAGTCCTCGCCGATGAGGGGGCCTCTGATGCTCTCGGCGAGATTCACGAGAGCCTCGGCAGCGAGGCGTTTTGCGCCGCGGTCGAGAAGGCGCAGGAGCTCATCGCGGCGGGCGACGCCTTTCAGATCGTGTTGTCGCGGCGGCTTACCTGTGAGATGAACGCCGACCCGCTGAGCGTCTACCGGGCGCTGCGAGCCATCAACCCGTCGCCCTACATGTTCCTTCTCGATACCGGGCAGGCGCACGTCGTCGGCTCATCCCCGGAGATGCTCGTTCGGGTCACCGATGGAATCGTCGAGAATCGGCCCATCGCCGGCACCCGGCCGCGTGGCGCCGACGAGGAGGGCGACCGCGAGCTCGAAAAACAGCTCCTCGGTGACGAGAAGGAACGCGCCGAGCATCTCATGCTGGTCGACCTGGGGCGCAACGATGTCGGACGGGTGGCCGAGTACGGCAGCGTCCGGGTACCCGAGTTCATGAAGGTCGAGCGCTACTCCCACGTCATGCACCTGGTTTCGAGCGTCAAGGGGATGCTGCGGCCGGAGATCGGGCCGATCGAAGCCTTTTTTGCCGCCTTTCCGGCGGGGACGGTCAGCGGCGCCCCGAAGATCCGCGCCATGGAGATCATCGACGATCTCGAGCCGGTGGCGCGCGGTGTTTACGCCGGGGCGATCCTGTACGCCGACTTTGCCGGCAACCTCGATTCCTGCATCACGATCCGCACGATCGTCATGCGCGACGGCCGCGCCGAGGTGCAGGCCGGTGCCGGTATCGTCATCGACTCGGTGCCCCAACGCGAGTACGACGAGACCAATCAAAAGGCCGCGGCGGCGCTGCAGGCGCTCTCGTGGGCGATTCGCGCGGAGCGCTCCGCGCCATGATCCTGGTCATCGACAACTACGACTCCTTCACCTACAACCTCGTGCAGGCTCTCGGAGAGCTCGGTGCCGAGCTTGTGGTGCGGCGCAACGACGAGCTCGACGCCGAGGGTGCGCGGGCGGAAGCTGCGGCCGGGATTGTCATCTCCCCCGGTCCGGGGCGCCCTGAGGACGCGGGTGCGTGCTGTGAGATCATCGAGGCGCTGGGCTCCGAGGTGCCGATCCTCGGTGTTTGCCTCGGCCACCAGGCCATCGCCGCCACTCTCGGCGGGGTCATCGGGCGGGCGCCGGAGGTGGTGCACGGCAAGACGGCCCAGATTGACCATTGCGGCGAGGGCCTCTTCAAGGGTTTGCCGCAGCCGCTCGAAGCGGCGCGCTACCATTCGCTTGTTGTCGAGCGCGACAGCCTTCCCGAAAGCCTCGTGGTCACCGCGACGACAGCCGACGGCCTGATCATGGGGGTTTGCCACCGGCAATGGCCGCTGCACGGCGTGCAGTTCCACCCGGAGTCAATCGCCACGCCCGACGGGCCGGCCATACTCGAGAACTTTCTCACCGCCTGCGGCGAGCTGGAGCGATAAGCCGATGCTGGTTCGCGCCATCCATAAAGCCATCGACGGTGTCGACCTGACGCGCGATGAGGCTCGGGGCGCCATGCAGGAGATCATGGGTGGTGAGGCGACGCCGTCGCAAGTGGCAGGCTACCTGGTGGCGCTGCGCATGAAAGGCGAGACCGTCGACGAGATCACCGGTAGCGCCGAGGCTATGCGCGAAGCGGCGATCATGGTGGCCGCCGATACCGACCGGCTTGTCGATACCGCCGGTACCGGTGGCGACGGGGCCGGGACGATCAACATCTCGACCGCCGCGGCCTTGGTTGCCGCGGGCGCCGGTGTGACGGTTGCCAAGCACGGCAATCGAGGCGTTTCGAGCAAATGCGGTAGCGCCGACGTGCTCGAGGCCCTCGGTGTGACCCTTCTGGACGATCCGCAACGCCAGGCGGAGATCCTCGCGTCCGTCGGTTTCGCGTTCTTGTTCGCCCCGTTTCAGCACCCGGCCATGAAACACGCCATCGGGCCGCGCAAGGAGCTCGGCGTGCGAACCGTGTTCAACGTCCTGGGTCCGCTGACCAACCCGGCCGGAGCCCGGCGGCAGGTCGTCGGCGTGTACGACGAGGCGCTGGTCGAGACCTTGGCGCATGTTCTCGGTGAGCTCGGCGCGGAGCACGCGTTGGTGGTTCATGGCGCCGGCGGTCTGGACGAGATCTCCACCATCGGTCCGACCAAGATCGCCGAGTGGAACGGATCGTCGGTCGATGTCTACGAGGTTACGGTGGCCGATTTCGGCATCGAGCCGGCCACCATCGACGATCTGGCGGGCGGAGACGCCGCCCACAACGCCGCTGCAATTCGGGCGATCTTTGCCGGGGAAGGCGGGCCCCAGGCCGACGTGGTGGCGCTGAACGCGGCGGCGGCGATCTACGTCGCCGGCGCCGCCGATGACCTGACATCAGGGTTGAGCATGGCGCGCGCGGCGATCGACGGAGGTGCCGCTGCGCAATGTCTCGACGCCCTCGTCGAGGCCTCCGGGGAGGCGGCGCGATGAGCCTGCTGCTCTCCGATCTCGTCGAGGGGGCGCGCGCCACCACCAGGCGCCATCGCGCTCGGATCGGCGAGGCAGAGTTGCGCGCCGATGCGGAAGATTTCGGTCGACGCGCCCCCGCGGGGCGCTTGCGGTCGGCTCTCGATGTTCCGGGTGTCGCGGTGATCGCGGAGGTCAAAGGCGCCAGTCCGCTACAGGGCGAGCTGCGTGACGACTTCGAGCCGCTCGAGCTCGCCACCGCGTACCGAGACAACGGTGCCGCGGCGGTCAGCGTGCTCACCGAGGAACATTTCTTTTCGGGTTCAATCGACCACCTGATGGCGGTGAGCACGACGATCGAGCTGCCGACGCTGCGCAAGGATTTCATCGTCGAGCTCTACCAAGTGTTTCGTGCCGCGACGGCGGGGGCGAGCGCGGTGCTGTTGATCGCCGAGCTTCTCGATGGGGCGGCCCTCGAGGAATTCGTGGAAGCCGCCCACTCGGTCGGCCTCGATGCTCTGGTCGAGTTCCACCGGCCGCAGCTGCTCGTGTCCGCCGTCGAGGCGGGGAGCGGCATCGTCGGCATCAACAACCGCAACCTCGACACCATGGACATCGATGCCGACCATGCCCTGCGACTGGCGCCGGAGCTGCCGATGGGTCTGATCTCGGTGGCCGAGAGCGCTATCTCCGACGCCGCCGACGTGACCCGGGTGGCAGAGGCCGGCTTTGATGCGGTCCTGGTGGGTACGGCGTTGGTTACCGCCGAGGAGCCGGGTGCCGTGCTGCGGGATCTCGTGGATGCCGGCGCCGCGGCGGTGCCGGCGCCGCGGCCGCACACCGGCCTCATCGTCATGGCCGACATGGAGGACGTCGATGAGATCGGGGACCTCGGCGAATTTGGAGAATCGGGCCCATGAGTGGCGTGCGCTGGAAGGTGTGCGGCATCACCAACGTCGCCGACGCCGCGGCGGCGGTCGCCGCCGGCGCCGATGCGATCGGCTTCGTATTCTGGCCGGGTAGCCCACGCGCCGTGACGATTGACGCCGCGGCGTCGATTGCCGAGGAGATCCCGGAAGAGGTTTGGAAGGTCGGCGTATTCGTCGACCCGTCCCCCGAGGTCCTCAGCGAAACAGACGCCGGCGTCGGGCTGGACTTCGTGCAGCTTGCAGGCGACGAAACGGCGGCGTCGTGCGCCGCTGCGCCCAAGCCGGCCTGGAAGGTGCTGCGCCTGGCGCCGGGGACGACACCCGGCGTGGCGCAGGCGCGGGCCGAGCGTTACGCCGGTTGCACGCTGGTCGTCGATGCCGGCGTTCCGGGTGAGTATGGTGGCACCGGACAGGTGCCCGACTGGCAGGCAGCGGCGGTGCTGGCCGCGCATCGGCGCGTGGTGCTGGCCGGGGGCCTGCGGGCCGACAACGTCGGCGCTGCGATCGAGCAGGTTCGGCCTTGGGCGGTCGACGTTTCGTCCGGCGTCGAGGCCGAGCCCGGCGCCAAAGACGAGGCCGAATTGAAGGCGTTCGCCCGCGCCCTGGAGCGCTACCGATGAGCGAAGCAACACGGCACGCCGATTTGCCCGACGGTCAGGGCCGCTTCGGTCGTTTCGGGGGACGATACGTCCCCGAGACCCTCATTCCGGCGCTGCTCGAGCTCGAGCAGGCGCACGCCGAGGCGATGGGTGACGCCGAGTTCATCGCCGAACTCGAGCGACTCCTGCGTGACTATGCCGGCCGGCCGACGCCGCTGTACCGGGCTCGCGGGCTCGGTGACGAGATCGGTGGCGCCACCGTGTGGTTGAAGCGCGAGGATCTGCTCCACACCGGCGCCCACAAGATCAACAACACGATCGGCCAGGGGCTCCTGGCCCGCCGCATGGGCAAGCATCGTGTCATCGCCGAGACCGGTGCCGGCCAGCACGGTGTCGCCAGCGCCACCGTCGCCGCCATGTTCGGCCTCGACTGCACCGTATACATGGGCGAGGAAGACATGCGGCGCCAGAGGCTCAACGTCTTCCGCATGGAGCTCCTCGGTACCCGGGTAGTGCCGGTCTCGTCGGGCAGCCGCACGCTCAAGGACGCCACCAACGAGGCGATTCGCGACTGGGTGACCAACGTCGAATCGACCTTCTACATCCTCGGCTCGGTGGTCGGTCCGCACCCTTATCCGGCGTTGGTGCGCGACTTCCAGAGGGTAATCGGTCGCGAGGTTCGGGCCCAGCTCGCGGCGGCCGGCGAGGCCACGCCCAGCCTGCTGCTGGCGTGTGTGGGCGGCGGCAGCAACGCCATCGGGCTGTTCGCTGACTGGCTTGACGATGAGGTCGCAATGGTCGGGGTCGAGGCTGCCGGGCACGGCATCGACACCGATCGGCACGCGGCGACGCTATCGCGCGGCGTCGTCGGAGTTCTTCATGGCGCCTGCTCGTACTTGCTGCAAGACGACGACGGCCAGGTCCAGTTACCGCACTCGATCTCGGCCGGACTCGACTATCCGGGCGTCGGCCCGCAGCACTCCTACCTGAAGGATAGCGGGCGAGTGACCTACACTTCGGTCACCGACACACAGGCGGTGGCCGCGTTGCAACGGCTGTCGCGCTGCGAGGGAATCATTCCTGCACTGGAGAGCGCCCACGCCATCGCCAAGCTCTACGAGATGGCCGAGGCCGGCGACCTCGGTGCGAGCGACCGGATCGTTGTGTGTCTGTCCGGTCGTGGCGACAAGGATGTCGAGGCGATCGCCGAGCACCTCGATGCTCATCCCGAGGAGGACCTGCGGTGAGCCCGGCCGATCGCATTGCCAATGTTTTCGCCGCCGGGCGCGAGGCCGGTCGCCCGCTGCTGGTGCCGTTCATCACCGCCGGCTATCCGACCGCCACGGCGACGGTACCGATCGTCACCGCACTCGTAGCCGCCGGCGCCGACATGATCGAGATCGGCATGCCGTTCTCCGATCCGCTCGCCGACGGGCCGACGATCCAGCGCTCGAGCGAGATCGCCCTGCGCAACGGCATGACGGTTCGCAAGACACTCGAATCTGTGCGGCAGATCCGCGCCGCGGGAACCGATGCCCCGCTGATTCTGATGGGCTATTGCAACCCGCTGTACGCCTACGGCATCGATGCCTTCCTGAAGGCCGCCGCGCAAGCCGGGGTCGACGGTTTGATCATCGCCGACATGCCGCCCGATGAGGCCAATGAGTTCCTCGCCGGCTGCAAGACCGCCGGAGTGTCGCTGACTTTTCTCGTGGCGCCCAACGCTCCGGACGACCGCGTCCGCAAGGTCGACGCGGCGTCGACCCATTTCTCGTACTGCGTCACTGTCACCGGGGTGACCGGCGCCCGAAGCGACGTCGAAGGGCGCACCGTGGACTTTCTGCAACGCATGCGGAGGTTGGCGACCAAGCCCTTCGTCGTCGGCTTCGGCGTCAAGAAACCGGAGCATGTCGCGGCCTTGGGGCCGCACGCCGACGGCGTTGTGGTAGGTAGCGCCATCATCGACGCGATCGAGGCGGTGGGCGGCGCCCATGCTGCCGACGATGAGACGGCAAGCGCCGCGGCCGCACTCGTTGCACCATTGTGCGCAGCGGCGCGCCGGCTGGCGGTCGCATTGGAGTCCGATCGGGGTAGCGGTGGAGGGAAGTCGTGAGCGAATCCGCGGAAGTGCGCGATCGTACCGTGATCGACAAAGCGCGTGAGGAAATCGATCGTATCGACGGCGAGGTCGTTCGACTGTTGAGCGAGCGGGCGGAGAACGTTCGCCGCATCGGCGATGCGAAAAGACGCTTGGGAGAGCCGATCTACCAGCCCGATCGAGAGGAAAAGGTCTTCGAACGGGTGATCGACGCGAATCCGGGGCCGCTCGAC
>SMVB01429291.1_pt1 | contig 16926 bp, 11 predicted proteins | sample 2456461 | NCBI WGS metagenome assembly SMVB01 (sample SAMN11095934, study PRJNA526329) | marine sediment metagenome | biome: Marine sediment; feature: Surficial sediment; material: Deep marine sediment; isolation source: Hadal surficial sediment | place: Pacific Ocean | collected 2014-05 | depth...
ACCGCCTGGGCAACGCACTTAAACAATACTATCCTCAAGCACTACAATGGTTCGAGCAGCGCGATACAGTAGTATTCTTTGACTTCCTCACCCGCTGGCCCACACTGATCCAGGCTAAACGTGCACGTAAGGCTACGCTGGTTACCTTCTTCAAAGTTCACAACGTGCGTGTCGAACGGGTCATTGAAGCACGCCTGAGTGCCATCAAAAGCGCTTCACCACTGACCCGTGATATGGCTGTGATTACAGCGTATCAGCTGCAGGTTGAGGTGCTGGTCGAACAACTGCGGGTGACGCTTAAGGCCATTGCTCGCTTTGACGCGGAGATCGACATAACGGCTGCCAAGCTGCCCGATTATGCCCTGTTGTTTAAGCCACTCCCCGGCGCCGGCCAGGCACTGGCACCGCGGTTACTGGCTGGCTTTGGTGAAGACCGCCAGCGCTACACTAGTGCGGAGCAAATACAGCGGTACACCGGCGTTGCACCGGTGACCGAACGCAGTGGCAACAAGACCTGGGTACATTGGCGTTGGCAATGTCCCACCTTTCTACGCCAGAGCATGATCGAATGGGCGGGACAGACAATCAATAAGTCCTTCTGGGCAGGTCTTTATTATCGCCAGCAAAGAGACAAAGGTGCATCTCATCAAACTGCGGTACGGGCCCTGGCTTTTAAGTGGCTGCGTATTCTTTACCGCTGCTGGCAGTCGCGTACACCCTATGATGAGTCAAAGTATCTGGAAGCGTTGCGACGGCGCGGATCACCTCTACTCAACCATCTTGGTGAAACGATGTAAAAAACTTGACGGACTACCTCAGGGCGTGAAGCAGTCCTTCGCAGTTAGCTATTTTTGCGGTCCTCGCATACGTCTTATTCGGGTAGCGTCACCTTGAACTCTATGCAACCAACTGTTTTCTCAGCACGCCGGTAACAAATCTCGCTTACACTCCTGGTACACACTTTGCCGGGAGACTCTGATGACCGACCCACGTCTTCGCACCAAACTGACCCAGTTGTTCAGGGATACCGCCCAGGCCCACCACGCCGCCTACTCAGCCACCGAGGGTAACGACCCCGATTGGCCTATTTGGTACGCGGATCAGCTCCAGCAACCGCTGAAGCAGGCCCTGGACATGGATTTTTACAAGAGCCAACTCATCTACTGCCTCATGAACGCCGACTTTGAGCACGTGGCCCGCGCCCCCGATACTGACTGGGCAGATTTCTATGCGGCCGAATTTATCGAACACTATGCCGCCAGCGAAACTGCCACCGAGGACAGGTTGGCGCTGTACTTTTCCGCCACCTGCCCGTTCTGCCAACGCGTCATGAAGACCATCGACCGCCTGGGCCTGGATGTGGAAATGCGCGATGTGATCGCCGACAGAGACCAGCGTGATGAGCTCGTCGATGCCCGCAGCCGAGCTACCGTGCCGGTGCTGTGGATTCAGTCACCTGATGGAACTGTGCGATGGATGCCCGAGTCGCGAGACATTATCCAATACCTGGAAAGCATGTATGGACTGAAGAGAACGCATTGAAAGCTAGTTGAAACGGACAGGTCATCGCCAAATCGGGTGACACCGTGGTGGTTGAAGGCAATCACTGTTTCCCACTGGTACGCGCCGAAAGAAGTTATTCTCTTCGGCAATGTCTAAAATACCATTCTCGCCCACTTGTCACTGATGATTTGTCAATTTTGCGCTGAATTTCTAGAGTGGGTAAAAAGCCGCTCTTGCCCTGCGATTTCAACCGGTCGACGCAACACATTGGTTAAATCGTTCAGCTGGTGTTTCGAAGTTTAACGTTTCTCTTGGCCTCTCGTTAAGTCTTCTGGCGACGGCGTTCAGCCTGTTCTGGTGAATGTTCGATAGATCCATTCCCTTCGGGAAGTACTGCCTCAGCAAGCCGTTGGTATTTTCATTGGAGCCACGCTGCCAGGGACTCTGTGGATCACAGAAATAGACCTTGATATCAGTGTCCAAGGTAAAGCGTCCATCTACAAATCCACCTACTTGTCGTTTGAGAACTTAAGCACATTTTCTCCTGACCACATCAGGAACGTGTTGCCCAACAATGCGCCGTAGGAGCCGCATCAGCTACTTCATATTGTTGAAATCTGAAACTTATGGCGTATACCAGATCGGCGAAGTATAAGCTCGCTCAGTGACGACCATTAAGGTGCTGGGCAGCGGCTTCGTGCCGTAGTACTTCGCATCGTAGGCGGTCCAGCGCGGCGTCGGGATCTCGATGACGCGGACGTAGTAAAACGCCGGCAGTGCCGGGTCGAAGTTTGGATCTTTCCAAACGGTGACCATCTCGCCCGCGCCGATGGTGTTGGTCCACGTCGCATTCGCCACGTCCACGGTGCTGCCGACAGACGTCTCGCAGCGGCCGTTCGCGCCAATCTCGCGGGCACCGGATACAGCCACGTCATAGATCCGCTCCTGCGTCTTGCCGTCCTGGTTCACCCAGCCTTTGATGATCTGGATGCGGTCAAGGTTCGCGCCGATCGGGTCCTTGAGCGCCCCCACGAGGAAGGTGGGCGATGTGCCTTTCGGTGCATTGCGCAGATCGCCTCCCATTGGAGTGCCCTTGGCATATCCGATCTTCGCCGGCATGCGGTCAGCAGCATCACCCGGCTCGAAATCCCAGCCGCCGAAGAAGCGGACGATCATCCGGGTACCAGTGGTCGCATAGGTCTCTTTGCGCTCCATCGCGTCCCAGATCGCTTCCCGCGTGTTCTCAGTCGCCCAGACGACTGCACGGCCCGAGGCGCTCACCTCCCAGTCCATCCAACTCTGTCCAGTTATGGTGTTCTTGCTGCTCAGAAATTCGTTGGTCAAACGCTCAGCGCTGGGTTCCGCCGTCGCCATCTTGCCGAAGAAGTTGTCTTCCTCCGCCGAGGAGAGAGCCGTGTGCGTGTCGGTCGAGCCGATCATGCCGAACTTGAACGGGTTCGCCCCTAATTGCTGCTCCAGTTTCAGACCGTTCTTGAGCGCCTCGCGGGCGTATTCGTACTGGAACATCTCCGTCGTTTTGGCGGAGCTGAGGTCGAGATTGCCCTTGTCCCAGAGCTCGAAGTCGGCGAACTCGTCGGTAGGCGACAAGAAGGGATGAGCCTCACTGGTGCCCTTCGTCTGCGTCACTTCGATGAGCCGCTCCCATCTCGAGCGCGCTTCCACGTAGTCGCGATCAAGCTTCTTGCCGAAAGCCTCAATCATCGGAAACATAAGGCCGTTGCTCAGATTACCGTTGTGTGCGATGGCAAGGACGCTGCCCCCGGTTTTCGTCTCGTAGGCCTCCATCCACTTCCAGAGGGTGGCCGGATCAGGGCTGCCCATGGGCGGGTTCGTGACGATCGGCTGCACCTGGCTCGCCTTGTCGCTGCCGTCGCGGAAGATGACGTTGCGGTGGAGATTACTCCCCTTGACTGACGCCGACCACTCGTAGCCGATGAACGCCGTGAAGCGGCCCGGGTCATTGTATTCTTCCGCCGCCGCGATGTTATCCTCCCACGTGCGACTGAAGCCTCGCGTGCCGGGGTTGTACATAAGCTCCTTTGGGTAGGTCCCCTGGAACAAGGCGAACATGGCTTCTAACCCCACATCCGCGCCGTTGCCCGCCTTAAACATGTCGTACCACTTGCGACCCGTCGGGTTCGCGAGGATCTCTGGCTTACCGGCCATGAGGTCGGGGAAGAAGCCCATGTTGTCCGAGTGATCGGTCACCGCAAGAAAGTCGAGCGGCCGCGACAGCTTTACCCGCTGACCGGTGTTGGACATGACCTCGTCGCCGCGGGCGAACCGATAGGCGTCACGTGGGCCGAGCGTCGTGCCGAAGGCGCCCGAGTCGAATGATGTCGATGTGTGCACATGCGTGTCGCCGAAGAGTGGGCGCGTCGGAAAGTCCCGTCCCGCGTAGGGCGAGTACCCGGGCTTCTTGTTGGCCAGCTTTGCCAGGGCATCCCGGCTGGGTATACCGGAGTCCTGCGCGAACGCCGGCAACGCGAGACAGATGCATATCAGCGTCGCGATGGTTGCTCTGAGTAGTGTGGTTGATTTCATGTGGTCTTCTCTTCTGGTTCTTAGCAGCTTAATCATGAGCCAACGTGAATATTTTCAGTTCTATGGTCGCACATTTCGGCTACAAGCGATGTCTCCCAAGGGGCAGGAGCAGCCATACGAATTTGTCCGGAACAAATTTAGTCGCACGCAGTGCGCCCGCAGGGTGAAAATCAGGGATGGTTTTCAACAATCCCTCCCTCTGCGTCAAACACAAACCCGCCTCGGCGGGTTTTTTATATCTAAAATTCCACCCACGCGCAATTTGAAAGGAAATAGTCACGCGCAACCCACCCACCTACAGTACTATTGGCAGCCAATGAAAATCCAAACCGCAGGCTATCAATCAAAATCCATTCTGACTGATGTCGGACTTGGGATATTTGAAGGTGTGGATAATGCTTTGTGGTGTTACGCCTTTGCAACGGTTCTCTTTGCCGGCGCCTTTACCGCATTTTTGCCTCTGCTGGTGGTCATTCTGCTGTGCGGGTGGTCGCTGAGTATTTTCTTTGTCAGCACAACCAGTGCGACAACCCTGCACATCATGAAGCTGGACGAGCAGGCGATTGTTATCCTGGCGTCAATTGCTGGTTTACTGGCGGTCAGCGTCGGCACCGATGTGATGCCGACCCGCGGACTTGCCACCATGCTGGCTGTCATGTCATTCACATCGGTGACGGTTGCTCTGTGCTTTTTCATGGTCGGACATTTTCAGTTGACTCGATTGTTGGAATTGCTTCCTTACCCGGTGATCTGTGGATTTATGGCGGGTATTGGCTGGTTATTGCTGGAAGCCGGTGTTCGTGTTGCTGTTGACATTCCCGTGTCAATGGAGTTGCTTGAAGTGCTTCGGGACAAGAACAAATTATTAAAGTTGATCCTGTACGTGGCAGCAGGGGCAACCCTGATGATTGGAGTTACCCGAATAAACAAGGTATGGGTGTTGCCGGTAGCATCGGTAATCATCCTGATCGGGTTCCACAGTGTGACTGCGTTTCTGGGTTATTCGCGCCCGGACCTGGTTGCCCTGGGTTGGTTGTTTGATATCCCGCTCGAATCCACCAGTGTGCTCGACCTACTGAGTGGTCTGTCCGTGAGTGATGTAGATACACAATTCATCGTTTCCGTGATGCCTCAAATCCTGACGATCGCCTTCCTGGCGTTGCTGAGCGCTTCCATGTCGTTGTCCGCACTGATGGCTTCGGGATATCAGCATCTAAAAACAGCAGATGAGATGAAAAACATTGCCGGTAGCAATGCCCTTAATAGTTTGGTTTCTTGCCCACCCGCTTTTACGGATGTAGTTGCTTCTTCACTATACGAGCGTTTTGGCGCTTCAAGCCGGTGGATGCCCATCGTTTCAGGCGCCGTCCTGCTAGGTGTTGCGGCAATTGGTGGCTGGTTGATTGCCTTTATGCCCAAGCTGCTGGTTGGCGCAACGGTCTTTCTGTTTGCTTTCCAGATGTTGTACGAGTGGCTGTACGAAAATGTACGGGCTTTCCAGCCCATTGATTACACCATAGTCCTGATCATCCTCGGCACCGTGATCTTTGTCGGATTCATGCCGGGAATCCTGGTGGGTATCCTGCTGGCACTTTTATTGTTTGTGCTCAGGTACAGCATGATCAGTGCTGTCCACGGTCGGCACAGCCTGGCAGACTATCGCAGCTCGGTGGAGCGTTCTGCCTCCAGCATTCAATTGCTGGACCGCTACGGTTCTGAAGCACTGGTTTATACCTTGCGGGGTTTTTTGTTCTTCGGAACAGCGAACGCCATCCTGGATACAATCCGGGATGACCCGGGAATTCAGAACGGCAAGTTCATTGCCATTTTGCTGGACTTGAAACGGGTAACCGGAATAGATATTTCCGCTTTAAACACCTTTGTACAGATTAGAAAAATCTGTGAGTCTGCCGGAGTCCAGTTGGTCTATTCGGGTATTCCGGAGGAAACAAAGAAAAGCTTTTTGTTGTTGGGTGCGGTCAGTAAAGCTCATTCCAATGACCTGGTTTTCAAGGAATCTGATTACGCTGTGGAATATATGGAAGGCCTGTTGCTGGATAAATATGCAAGCACATCGACGGAACGATCGATCGAAGACCACCTGATCAAAATTTTTGACGACAAGGAAAAAGCTCAGGTATTGCTGGGCGCATTGGCCCGTATTGAATGCAAGGAAGGTGAAACTTTGTTCAGCCAGGGAGATCCGGATGGCGGATTATACATTCTTGAACGTGGTTCACTGACGGCTTATATCCAGACTTCCATGAATGGTCTGAAACGGGTGAAGAAATTTCGCCCGGGAGCGGTAGTCGGTGAGATGTCCAGTTACACTCCGGAACGAATCCGTACCGCCACCCTGATTGCAGATGAGCCCTCCGTGGTGTGGCATTTGACTACAGAAAAACTGTCACAACTGGATAAGGAGCACTTCCGGCTGGTGGCATCAATACACGAATTGGTTGCTCGAACGCTGGGTGGGCGGATTACTTATATGAACCGCAGGTTGATGCTTGAATTGAGATAAAGTCCGGCAGTATGGTAAATGTCAATGATGGTGTTGCGCTTCATCATCGAGCAGATGGACTTCCCAAAGCTCCTTGTGTGAAAAATGAAGGTGGGGGCGCAGAGCCTTCATGCCGGCTTTGCCGATAGTTTTCTCCAATTCGTGAAACTCAGTCAATTTCCCGATAATTTCTTTATTGATAACGATGTCCACTCCCTTCTCCCTTGCAAGCAGAAGTTGCTCGGCGCTGAGGACCAGTTCAGTGTGAAGATGAAAGTAGTAGACCATGTCCTGGGCTCCTGAGCCACTCACTATTTGATCGATGTCTTTCAAAAAGCGCCCGGCTTCGCAGCCTGTGAGTTCACCGTGTTCGATCTGTCGCAGCAGTTTCTTATGAGAGTCGAAATCCACCTGAAGATAATTGTGAATGGAGACCGTATTGCGCTCAAAAAGCATGAACAATAGTGTGGGTAATATCAAAAGGGTTACGGCTGTAGACAATACAGGCGATACAGGAAAGTGATTGAAGATGGAATGCAGGACAATAGCGGCAAGCAAGCCTGGCAGGTAGAGGAGGGGGTTCATCCGAACGTGGCGATCGGTCAGTGTCTGGGCGAGAATTGCAAATATTGCTGTCGCACCCCCGTGCATGATTGCAGTGCCGAATCCCCGCACGAACCACGTACCATAATGTGCATCGGAGGCAAGCGTAAGATAATAAATGTTTTCAACGAATGAAAAACCGGCACCAACGGTAAACCCCAGGATGCCGGCATCGATGAGAAAACCGATCCGGTTGGTACGAAACAGAAAGATAAGAATTGCGGCCTTAAGGGTTTCTTCGATGATGGGTGCGCCATAGCGCGTGTAATCCAAGTAACCGACCTGAGAGTAGTCCAGAATAAAACCGTTAACATATGCGCTGGTAATAGCAATGGCTCCACCAGCCACGAACACCTTCAGGATAAAACGAACTCCAAGCAGTCGGTGGCTGTCCAGGTGATCCAACACGACCACCAGTGCAATCACAGGAAGGAGCGCAATCAGTGCTTTTAATGACATTTCTAGCAGCATTTTTTTTCAGCAGCGATTATGATGTTGTTAGAATTTTGGAGTCCACATCCTACACCAGTATTCCTGGGACAATAAAAATATGACAGCTAAGCAAAAATTCCACATGTCGAGTCAATTGAGGCGGGCCTCTCTGTTCATCATTCTAATGGCGCTGTCCCCACTTGCATTGGCAGCGGGCGGCGCCATGCCTTCACTGGTACATGATATCGGCATCAGCCTGTTGGCAGCAGGGGTTTTGGGTGTCATTTTTACCCGCTTAAAAATTCCCAGTATTGCTGCCTTCCTTCTGGCAGGTATCCTGATCGGCCCTATTGGCCTGAAGCAGGTCACCGACCCGGACAATGTCGATACCATCGCACAGCTTGGTTTTATTCTCCTGTTATTCCTCATTGGCCTGGAAATTGATTTCAAGAAAATTCTGGGCAGCGGCAAGTCCATAATTTTGTCGGGTTTATTGCAATACCCATTGACCATTCTGTTCGGTATGGGGGCAGTAAAACTTATGATCCTACTGGGTATCGGCGGCACCATGCTGAGTGAAAGCCCGTTTGCAGCAGTCTATATCGGTGTGATCATCGCCGGGTCCTCGACGTTGTTGGTGGTCAAATTGTTTCAGGAACATTTTGAATTAGATACCCAACCTGGCCGTTTGTCCCTTGGCATGCTGATCTTTCAGGATATCTGGGTGATTGTCGCCATCCTGATTCAACCTAACCTACAAAACCCGGAACTGGGAATGATCGCCATGTCATTCCTTGGAATTACACTGTTGACTCTGTTTACCGTGGTCGTGGCGCTGTCCTTTGTCGGCCGGGCGTTTGTGTGGATTGCCAAAACGCCGGAGATGACCTTGCTGGGTGCCCTGGCATGGTGTTTTATCGTGGTTTTCTTTGGTATCAACCTCGACCATATTTTCGAGAGCGTTTATGGCCGCAGTTTTCACATGTCTGTCGGTCCCGGAATGGCCGCCTTGATCGCCGGCGCGAGTATCGCCAACTTGCCGTCCAGTACTGAAATCATCACCAAGGTCGCCACGGTGAAAGACTTTTTCATCACGCTGTTCTTCGTTGCCCTGGGAGTCAGCATTCCCATGCCGGAAAGTTCTGATGTCATCATTTTTGCGGTTGCGCTCGCATTTGTGGCCGTGCTGGCACGACAGGTTGTATTTTTCCCCCTGTTCTATTGGTGTGGTGTTGACCAGAGAAACGCGGAAGTAACTTCAGTCCGCCTGGCGCAGATTTCAGAATTTGGCCTGGTTATCGCGTTTCTGGGTGTCCAGTTTGGGCATCTGAGCCCAAGCCTGACCAGTTCGGTGATCTTTGCATTTGTCATTACGGCAGTGGCTACGCCCATGATGTATGGAAAGGCTTACGAGGTCCATGGCTGGATTCGGCCGTATTTGGAAAAGCTGGGCTTCAAAGCACCGCCTGACCTGGAAGTGAAACATTCCAGCCAGTACAAGCTGGCTCTGTTGGGATTTCACCGTGACGCATCATCCCTGTTATACAACCTGGAGCAGGGCGACCCGGAATTGTTACGCGATACCCTGGTCATCGATTTCAACGTGGCCTTGCATGACGCTATTGCCGCCACCGGGGCAACGGTCAAATATGGCGATTTGGCTAATCCGGAGTCATTGCAGCACCTGGGTCTGAATCACGCGCAGGTTATTGTTTGTACAATTTCCGATGACTTGTTACGTGGAATAGACAATCGTTCACTGGTGCATGTCGTTCGTGAAATGAGCCCGCAAGCGATCATCATTGCAAACGCTGTCAGTATTGATGAAATTCAAAATCTATACACATCTGGAGCAGACTATGTCTATCTCTCCCGCTTTGAAGTGGCATGGACTCTGGAGGAGGCAATACACGAGGCGCTCGAAAAACGAATTGATGTTTTCAAGCAAAAACGGATGACCCGCAACCTGTATTCCGAAGATCGAAAGGAAGTTTTAAGGTAATATTTAATAATGATGTAAAAGGGAGTATCAATTGACGCAGCTGGTCCAGATTACTGATACCCATATACTGTCGAGAGGTGAATTGCTTTACGGCGTAGTCGACACCGCAGTACACCTGCGGGAGTCAGTCGCAGAAATTAATGCCATGGAGCCACAACCAGACCTGGTGATGATCACGGGTGACCTGGTTGAGAAACCCAGCGATTCAACCTATTCTCATTTTGAGGAACTGATCGCGCCGCTCAAGGCGCCGGTTTTCCTGATCCCGGGTAATCATGATAATCCTGAGATCATGTGGAAACGTTTCGGCAAATCATTGAAGTTTCCAGGCAATCCGCCTTGTTACCAGTACGTTATCGACGAATATGATTTCAGAATCCTGGCCCTCAACACTCACCTGGATGGCACTGAATTACCGGAATTCGGTAAAAACAGGTTGGAGTGGCTCAATGAGCACCTGGCAATGTCCGACAGGCCGACCATGATAGTCATTCATCACCCACCCATGAAAACCGGCGTAGAGTTTATAGATATGGCGGGGGTGGAGTGGTACCAGGGCATACGAGAGGCTGTGGAACGTAATCCCCAGGTTCAGCTGATTATTTGCGGGCATGGACACCTGGAATTGATCGGAAGGCTTGGCAATGTAGTCGTTTACATGGCAGGATCAACGGCTCATCAATTGATCGCCGGCCGCGTTAAAGATCGCGCTCCGGCTTTCGATCCTTCCAGGGTCGCACCTGTTTTACACCAGTGGCTGGGCGATGTATTTGTCAGCGGCGATAACCCCTGGCCGGAATGGGTGGAAGAAAAACGCATTGATAAGTCAGCCGGCGTGGACTGGGAAGTTCTGAAGGACCGAATGCGTGGTGTGTTAAAATCCTGATCATGGGGCCATGATGCCATGAAACAATATCTGGCCCGCGCGGGGCTGGCTATTCTGCTGACGTTCCTGACCCTGTTGCATGTCTCGGGGATATACACCTACCCCTACGTTGACGAAATTGAAAATCTACTTTACGACACGCGTGTCCGTTTGTCCGCACCGAGAGGTATCGACAAGCGGATCGTTATTGTGGCCATCGATGAGTCCAGCCTGAAAGTACATGGGCACTGGCCATGGACCCGGGACAAGCTCGCTCTACTGCTTGAGCAGATGTTTGCCTACGGTGTTGTGGTGGTCGGGTTTGACATGTTGTTCGCCGAGCGAGACGAAAGTGCTGATATTGACCGTTTGCACATGTTGGCGTCAGGGCCGGAAGATGCGCAGTTCCGGCAGCGCTTGCAAGAACTTGAACCCAAACTGGACCGTGACCGCTTGTTCGCCGAAGGCCTGGCCACGGGCCCAACCATACTGGGCTATTTTTTTGATACAAACGAGGAAACGGCCTTCGAAACCGGCGAGTTGCCACTGGCGGCCTTCGACTTGCACGAGTCGATTATGGAGAGTGTATTCATACCACGGGCAGCGGGATATACGGCCAGTCTGTCGGTCTTGATGGAGTCAGCCTGGGGTGCTGGGTTTATCAACAACCCACTGATTGACCCGGACGGCGTTGTGCGGCGGGCCCCGTTGTTGCAAGAATACAATTTCAGTGTTTATGAGTCCTTGTCGCTTGCTGTTGCCGCTGCCTATCTCGATGACATTACGCTGCCAATTTTTGTAGATTCTTCATCCTGGATGGGTGATTATCCGCCCCTGGAGGGGCTGGAACTCGCCGGCCAACCTCTCCGGATAGACCCACAAGGTGGCGTGCTGGTGCCTTATCGGGGACCGGCAGGTAGTTTTCCCTACATTTCGGCTGCTGACATCATAGGCGGCACAGTCGAGGACCCGGATGTTCTTGATGGTGCAATTGTCCTGGTAGGTGCCACCGCACCGGGACTGGAGGATCTCAGATCTACTCCTTTTGGATCCATTTACCCAGGAGTGGAGGTGCACGCCAATGTAGTGGCCGGAATACTTGACGGAAATTTCCGCTGGGAGCCGGCTTACACGGCCGCAGCCGAGATGATCGTCATTACCCTATTCGGCCTCCTGACAGCCTTGTTGTTACCGCTGCTCAAGCCATTTGTTGCAACTCTGGTGTTCCTTTCGATTTTTGTGAGTGCCCTGGCTGTAAATTTTTACATGTGGGAAGTGGAGCTGCATGTGGTGCCACTGGCAATGACAATATTTGTTCTGACGGGCGTTTATGTCGTTAACATGGTCTTCGGTTACCTGTTTGAATCCCGTAGCCGGCACCAGATGGATAATCTATTCGGCCGTTACGTCCCGCCTGACCTGGTAAAAGAAATGAGTAAGGACCCTCAAAACTACTCACTGGTCAGTAGAAAGCTTGAGCTGAGTGTTTTGTTCAGTGACATTCGGGGCTTCACTTCTATCTCGGAAAAACTGGATGCGGAAGATCTTTCTGAATTGATGAATGAGTATCTGACACCGATGACCCGGATTGTGCATGAGTCCTCGGGTACGATTGATAAATACATAGGTGATGCTGTAATGGCATTCTGGGGCGCACCAGTCAGGGATGCCAATCACGCTTCCAGGGCGGTTGGCGCGGGTTTGGCCATGCAGGCGGCACTGGGTAAGTTGAACCGTGCGTTCGAGAAAAAAGGCTGGCCGGAAATCAAGATTGGTGTGGGGGTAAATACCGGCCCAATGAGTGTGGGTAATATGGGATCCACATTCCGGCAGGCCTATACTGTGTTGGGTGATGCGGTCAACCTGGGATCCCGCCTGGAGGGGCTTACGAAGGTATATGGGGTTGGCTTTATCGTTGCTGAATCAACCGCTGAAAAGGCGCACGAATTTCTTTATCGGGAACTGGATAAGGTGCGGGTAAAGGGTAAGGAAGAACCGGTTACGATCCTGGAGCCGATGGGGCTGAAGGAAGCCTTGCCGGCTGAACTGATGCAAACCCTGGAGAAGTTCAGGTTGGCACTGGTTTTCTACCGGAAACAGAAGTGGGACGCTGCCCGTGATGCGATGGAAGTGCTGCAGAAGGATGATCCCGAATCGATGCTGTACGAACTCTTCCTGCAGCGAATACGGCTTTTCAGGGAAGAACCACCAGATGAACACTGGGATGGCGTATTTACCCACACAAGCAAGTAGTACGGTTTGCGGCGAACAATTTGTATTTATTGTGCTACAATATGCGGATAAGCACTTGATTTTCTCGGTTTTCACAAGCGCTGACTCAAGACGACGCGATGATTTATCGTAACTGCCGGGGAAAACGCCGCGTATTACAGGCTTAGGGTAGATGCATGACAAATCTCGGGGATGCGTCACCAACCTTTTTTGAATCAGGCTGTAATACTTATTGATCATGACTGTTTTAGTCGTGAGTCGTGGTAGCAGAGGATTTGACCTCAATTGAAGAAAAGGGATCCGGAATCATGTTGAAAATTAAATTGCACAGTAAAGTATTGACAGGCGTAGTACTGGGCTTCTCATTGTTTGCATCCAGCTTCGCAATGACGGCTGAGAGCACCGGTATGGTGGTGGCGTCACGTGGTACGGTCACCGCTGAAGTAGGAGGGGAGCAAAGAATCCTGAAGCAAGGCGATGACATTTTTGTTTCCGACCAGATTATTACAGGGGACAAGAGTTTCGCAGTGCTGCAATTCGTAGATGGAGCCAAAGTAACAGTGCGCCCGAATTCTGCCGTGTTGATTGAAGATTATGTATATAACGGAACCGATCAGGACTCAGCAACACTAAGCCTGTTAGCCGGTGGCCTTCGGGTGATCACAGGTGCTATGGCAAAATCGAACCCGGAAAATTATAAGGTTCGTACACCGGTGGCGCTGATGGGTGTTCGTGGAACTGAATTTGCTGTGATGCTCTGTGGTGACCAGATCTGTGCGGAAGACGAGGACTCTCAGTAGTAGAATTTTTGCAGGGACTGATTTTTTGGGGCGTCGTATGCATTAGAAAAGTGTCTGTACGCGACTTAATAAGAACATAAATAGATGGACTAAACCCTGGCCGAAAGCCAGGGTTTTTTTCTTTCCCCAACTTCTCAGGGCCTGTTAACTCCATTTAATTAAAAGGCAATAATTCATGGCGTTGTACCCGGATCAAGCCTGGTGGATAATACCCGTTATTTCAGTTGTAACCGCATTATTCACACTGTTGTTAATTCCGGTTGCCGGAAAAACTGGCCTGGTAGATCACCCCAACCAACGTAAGGTGCATGATTCGACAACGCCTGTTATTGGTGGCCTCGCGATATTCGTAACGCTGACGATAGTAATTTACTGGAACCTGCCACATAGCCGATTTGTAACCAGTCTGGGTTTGGGTGCACTTTTGATGACCGCCACTGGAGTGGCCGATGACCGCCTGAAGCTTTCTGCAGCGCTACGTTTCCTGATACAAATAGGCGCTTGTCTAATGATGATCCTTTACGCGGACGTACGCCTGGATAATTTCGGCCGCTTGATTCACAACGAAGTTCTATCCTTAGGCTGGATGGGCGGCCCAATAACCATATTTGCCGCTTTAGGCGTTGTTAACGCTTTTAACATGATTGATGGTATGGACGGTCTGGCCAGCAGTGTATTCCTGGTGGCCGCCAGCGGCATGGCCCTGTTTGCTGCAAGGGCCGGACAAAGTGAGTTGCTGTGGGTGTTGTTGTTTTCAATCGCTGCCGTACTTGGTTTTATATTGCTGAACGCAAGATTTCCCTGGAATAAAAAGGCGCGTGCATTCCTGGGAGATGGGGGCTCACTTTTATTGGGTTTTATCCTCGCCTGGTGCTTTATTTCCCTCGGCAGCGATCACAATGAAGTCAGCGGATATGCCTTTATGCCCATGACGGCCGTTTGGTTGCTGGCTGTGCCTCTACTGGATACGACAACGTTGATGTGGCGACGCTGGCGATCAGGCCGTTCCGCTTTTTCGGCCGACCAGCATCACCTGCACCATGCCTTTCTCAGAGCGGGTTTCAGTGTCGTGGAAACCTGGTTAATGATCACCCTGATGGCTGTCGCCTGCGGTGGTGTGGGTATCCTGTTCGAAATTGCAGGTGTACCCGGGTACATCAGCTTCTGGACATTTATTATCCTGGCTGTCAGCTACTCCATATACATCAAGCGCAGTTGGGAAACTCAGAGTTTTCTCAGTCGGAATTTCATTTACAATGATTTTGAGCTGTAGGCGGTGGTTTTTGCAGCAAAAGGACGAATCATGAATTCAGCACAATCAAGCCCTTCCTTACGAATTATGGTCACCGGTGGTGCCGGTTTCCTTGGATCACACCTGTGCGACCGATTGTTGGTCGAGGGTCACGATGTTCTGTGTGTGGATAATTTTTATACCAGTACACGACGCAACATTACACATCTCAGGGAGCATCCGAATTTCGAATTGATGCGCCATGACGTCACCTTTCCCTTATATGTGGAGGTTGACCGTATTTACAACCTGGCTTGCCCTGCATCCCCCATTCACTATCAACGTGATCCGGTGCAAACTACAAAAACAATAGTTCACGGCGCAATCAACATGTTAGGCCTGGCCAAGCGAACCGGCGCAAGAATATTACAGGCCTCCACCAGTGAAGTTTATGGTGATCCCGAACTGCATCCCCAACCGGAAAGTTATTGGGGTAACGTCAATCCAATTGGTATCCGCTCATGCTATGACGAAGGTAAGCGTTGTGCTGAAACCCTGTTTTTCGACTACCGTCGCCAGCACAACATGCAAATCAAAGTGGCGAGAATATTCAACACTTACGGCCCTCGGATGTTGCCTGATGACGGCCGGGTCGTTTCGAATTTTATCGTACAGGCTCTGCAGGGCAGGGATATCACCATTTATGGAGACGGTAGCCAAACGCGCTCCTTTTGTTTCGTGGATGACCTGGTGGACGGTTTGATTCGTTTGATGGAAAGCGATCAGGAAGTCACTGGCCCAATAAACCTGGGTAATCCGGGTGAGTTTTCCATCAATGAACTCGCCGAGAAAGTTGTGGCCATAACGGGAACCGGTTCGAAGGTTGTCTATGAGGCTTTACCTCAGGATGACCCCGCACAACGCCAACCTGATATCAGCCAGGCAATTAAAATACTTGGGTGGGAGCCAGAAGTGGCTTTAACAGAGGGTTTGCCACTGACTGTTGACTATTTCAGTAAAACAATCCAGGCCTGACCCTGTAATGACAGTGCTCCAAATATGAGCTCCACCATTCTTGTAACTGGCGGCGCCGGTTACATTGGTTCGCATACCTGTGTTGAGCTCCTCCAGGCCGGTTACAAAGTTGTCGTAATTGATAACCTCATCAACAGCAAGGAAGAGTCCTTGCACCGGGTGCAGAAAATTGCAGGAAAACTCCTTACTTTCATTGAATGCGACATTTTGAACAAACCCCGACTTGTCCGGATTTTTAATGACCACCGACCGGTGGCAGTTATTCATTTCGCTGGTTTGAAGGCGGTAGGTGAGTCGGTCGAAAAACCATTGCTTTACTACAAGAACAACGTCAGTGGCACAGCTTCATTGCTGGAAGCTATGGCTGAAGCGGCAGTCAAAAACATCGTCTTCAGCTCATCTTGCACGGTTTACGGAGCGCCAAAAAGACTTCCCATTGCTGAAAATTTCCCTCTGGAGGCTGTCAATCCTTACGGTCAGACCAAGTTGACTATCGAGTATATGTTGCAGGATTTGTTTGCCTCTGATCCGGAATGGAATATTTCCATCCTGCGTTATTTCAACCCGGTAGGGGCGCACCCCAGCGGTAGTATTGGCGAGGATCCGGTGGGCATTCCCAGTAATTTAATGCCATACATTACGCAGGTGGCTGTAGGGAAACGTAAAGTATTGTCTGTTTTTGGTGACGATTACGATACCCCTGATGGTACCTGCGTACGCGACTATATTCATGTAGTCGATCTGGCCAGGGGGCATCTCATGGCCCTGGAAAAGTTGCAGGATCATCCGGGTACAATCATCCACAACCTGGGCACTGGTCGGGGTTATTCGGTGCTGGAAATGATTGAAGCATTTGAACAGGCCACAGGTAAAAAAATCCCATTTAAAATTGTTGCGCGCCGCCATGGTGACACTACGGCCGTCTATGCAGATTCAAGCCTGGCGGAGCGTGAGCTGAACTGGAGGGCCTGCCTCGGTTTGGAGCAGATGTGCAAAGACGCCTGGTGCTGGCAATCTGAAAACCCCAAGGGTTATTAAGGATCCTCTGATCTATTCATGAACTCGTATCTTAGCTCCAAAATACCCAGCTTCTGTGGTGCAAATCTCGGCAATTGCTCCCGGCATGGCTCTCGACAATTGCTCCTGCATTGTTCT
>SMVB01238342.1_pt1 | contig 16922 bp, 12 predicted proteins | sample 2456461 | NCBI WGS metagenome assembly SMVB01 (sample SAMN11095934, study PRJNA526329) | marine sediment metagenome | biome: Marine sediment; feature: Surficial sediment; material: Deep marine sediment; isolation source: Hadal surficial sediment | place: Pacific Ocean | collected 2014-05 | depth...
ACTATCAATCCCTGCGCGTCGGCCTATAGTTCTTGATGACTCTTGATGATCTAGTGCCCTAATTCTTCTTGCCGACAGACTATTAACCCGCTCAGATTAACTGACAAGAGTGCTTCAAGTCAAGCAATTTGTCAGGCAATTTTTATACTAAAACTGAACTAATACTATACTAAACTATACTATATCTAAAACTGAACTAATGCAGGCACGGCTCACTGTCAAGCTCACTTTTCCCAAAAAAACGACCGGCCCAATCCTGTACAGCAAGAAGCAGATAACGATCTTCTTTCTATCTTTGGGCCCAAAATGAAATGGCTCCTTCCCTTTCAATGTGTCGCACTCTAACACTGTACCTAGAGTCGAACGAAAAGTTCACAGAGAAGGGCCGTATAGGAACCTCTTTCACAGTCGAGACAATATCTCTTCTAGCTGCTCCAAATTACTGTAATGAATCACTACATTCCCCGAGTTTTCCTTCCCGGGTTTGATGGTTACTTGTGCCCCCAATTTAGCTGAAACTTCTTCCTGCAAACGAAGAATGTCACGGTCACGCTTGGGGTATTTTTTCACAGGTGGGTGCTCGATCCGATGCACCAACGTTTCGGTTTCACGAACGGAGAGCTGTTTGCATACTACCAAATTTGCGGTTTCAATTTGCTTGGCCGAAGGAAGCACAAGTAAAGCACGACCATGGCCCATGTCGATCTTCCCCTGCATCATCAACTTTTGTACCACCGCTGGTAGATTGAGCAAGCGCAATAAATTGGAGATGGCGCTGCGCGAACTTCCTACCGCCCGGCCCGCTGCTTGATGGGTCATACCAAATTCTGTAATAAGCCGCTGAACTCCCAAGGCCACTTCCAATGGATTTAAATCCTCTCGCTGGATATTCTCGATCAGCGACATGGCCAGCGCAACTTCATCCGATACTTCGCGGATTAGCGCAGGCACCTCCAAAAGTCCGGCCATTTGCGCCGCCCGCCAGCGCCGCTCACCAGCAATAATTTCGTAACGACCGTCGGAAACCTGTCGCACCAGCACTGGCTGCATCACACCGTGTGTCTTGATAGATTCAGCAAGCTCCACCAAAGATGCTTTATCCATACTAGTAGTGCGCGGCTGGTGTTTTCCTGGTTGCAAAAAGGATGTTTTCAGATTCTGCAACGCCTTTACATCTGCGCTAGTATCGTCGATCCCCGCCAACAATGCGTCCAACCCTCTTCCCAGCCCTTTCAATTTCGCCATCTTCTCCCTCGCTTCTTTCTTCTACATTGTGGCTATAAATTTGGTCTATCCCCCGAATCTGTACTCAAATAGACACCACATTAGCAGAATACTTGTTGAGGATCTCTCCCGCCAACGCGAGATAAGCTTGCGTTCCTTTCGATAATTTATCGTGATACAACCCCGGTTTACCAAAGCTAGGAGCCTCTGCCAGCCGCACATTTCGCGGAATCACCGTGCGGTAAACTTTGCTGCCAAAATGATCCATCAGCTGATCCGACACCTGCTGCGTCAAGGTGCTTCGCGGGTCAAACATCGTGCGCAACAAGCCCTCGATCTCCAGTACTGGGTTTAGATTGGCGCGCACCCTTTTTATGGTATTAACTAGGTCGCTTAACCCCTCCAGCGCATAGTATTCACATTGCATCGGGATCATCACCGCATGCGCCGCACACAGACCATTGAGCGTAAGCAAATTGAGCGCTGGCGGGCAATCAATGAGAATAAAATCATATTCGCTTTTTACTTGTTCCAGGGACTCTTTCAAGCGCATTTCACGCCGAGGCAATCCTACCATCTCTATTTCAGCACCAGCTAAATCACGATTAGCAGGAATCAGGTCATACTTACCGCTAGTCGAGGTTATACGCGTATCTACGATGCGTTGGTTGCTCACCAATGCATGGTAAACCGTGCGCAGCAACGCACGCTTGTCCACACCGCTGCCCATGGTAGCGTTACCTTGCGGATCCAGATCAACCAACAGCACACTACGTTTTGCAGCTACAAGGCTCGCGGCCAGATTAACGCTTGTGGTGGTTTTCCCTACTCCGCCTTTCTGATTAGTTATAGCCAAAATTTTAGCCACTCCACCTTCTCCCAAATTAGTGCTACCGAAAACAAAAAAATTCAACTCACAAAAATGTCGCAACAACTATATTCGATTAATGATTACTAAATGCCGTTTCGCTTCAAGACCGGGAACTACAACAGGAAATACTTTATCAATGGCAAATTGTGCCGGAAATTGCGCTAGATCTTCTTTAGGACAAGCGCCCTTCATCGCCACTATCTTGCCCCCCCCATCGCCCTCTCTACAAAGATGCCCCGCCAGTCTAACAAAAACAACCAAGCTTGAAAAAGCGCGAGAAATCACTGTGTCGAATTTTTCCGTCGGCCGGAAATTCTCGACCCGTTCTGCGACTACCTCAATATTTTTTAGTCGTAATTCGATACGAACCTGCCGCAAAAACACGGCTTTTTTGTGATTACTCTCAAACAGCACTACATGCCAATCAGGCCGCACTAAGGCCAAAGGAATTCCCGGCAAACCAGCGCCACTGCCTACGTCGGCAACACGGGGCCCAACCATGTGTGGCAAGACGACTAAACTGTCAAACAAGTGCTGAGACAGCATTGCTTCCGGTTGACTTACTGCCGTCAGGTTATACACTTGGTTCCACTTTTTAACTAGTGCCAGATATTGCAACAAACGAACCGAGGTTTCGTGTGGAATTACAATCCCTAAAGCTGCAATACCATCAGCCAGCTGCGTTGCCAGATTCATGCACTTTACTTTTTTTCTGTTCTATAAAACCACGCTTTAAGTGTACTAGCAACAACGATATTGCTGCCGGTGTAATACCAGAAATCCGTGTCGCTTGACCTATTGTTTCAGGCTTATGTTGGTTCAGTTTTTGTTGCACCTCATTGGAAAGACCGCGCACGATTCTATAATCCAAATTTTGCGGTAAGCACATTTCTTCGTAGCATGCATTGCGCGCCACTTCAACTTTCTGCCGCTCGATGTACCCATAGTATTTGGCCTGAATTTCAACCTGCTCCGAAACTATTGTATCAACGACGGCTCCGCTGACCCCTGGTAGCGACATCAGACCCGCATAAGTCACATCAGGGCGGCGCAACAGTTCGTGAAGAGAAGATTCGCGCCCGATGGGTTTGCCCAGCACCCGTAGCACATCTGATTCGGAAATAGAATTTGAACTCACTTTTGGACCAAGAAAAATTGTTTTCAATCTATCCTGCTCGCAGACAATGGCCTCTCGCTTAGTTTCAAATACCGACCAACGCGCATCATCAACCACGCCCAGCTTGCGCCCAATTTCAGTCAGGCGCAAATCAGCATTATCCTCACGTAACTGCAAACGATATTCAGCACGACTCGTGAACATACGATAAGGCTCTGTCACGCCACGCGTAATAAGATCGTCTACTAGCACGCCAAGATATGCTTCATCGCGTCGTGGACACCATGCACTTTGTCCTTGTGTTTTGAGCCTGGCATTGATGCCGGCCAACAAGCCTTGCGCGGCCGCCTCTTCGTAACCAGTAGTGCCATTGATTTGTCCGGCAAAGAACAACCCCTCGATGACCTTAGTTTCAAGTGAACTTTTAAGTCCGCGTGGATCAAAATAATCATATTCGATCGCGTAACCAGGGCAAGTAAGATGCGCTTTTTTCAGCCCCTCTATAGAACGTACCAGGTCAACTTGCATGTCGAACGGCAAGCTTGTTGATATGCCATTGGGATAGACTATGTGGGTGTTGAGCCCCTCCGGCTCCAGAAAAACCTGATGTGATTCCTTCTCAGAAAACCGCACCACCTTGTCCTCGATGGAGGGACAATAGCGCGGACCGACGCCTTCTATCGTGCCCACAAATAGTGGCGAGCGATCTAAGCCGCCACGGATGATGTCATGGGTGCGTTCATTGGTGTGGGTGATCCAGCACGACAATTGTCGGGGATGCTGAGTAGCTTTACCTAGAAACGAAAAGACCGGGACAGGGTTATCCCCGGGCTGCTCCATTATCGCCGAATAATCTATGCTTCGACCATCTATGCGCGGAGGTGTCCCCGTTTTTAATCTCCCCACGGTTAGCCTCATTTCCCGCAAACGATGTGCAAGAGTAACTGATGACGGGTCCCCCGCACGACCAGCCTGAAAGCTATTTGACCCAACATGAGCAAGACCAGCGAGAAACGTCCCCACAGTTAGTACCACAGCGCGGGCAGAAAACATTATCCCCAGTTGTGTAACGACTCCCGTAACTTGGTCTCCCTCTAGAATGAAATCATCCACAGCTTGTTGGAACAAACTAAGGTTCGGCTGGTTTTCCAAACGGCGGCGGATTGCTTGTCGATAAAGCATTCTGTCAGTTTGTGCGCGGGTTGCACGCACCGCAGCCCCTTTACTAGCATTAAGAATGCGAAACTGGATGCCGGCCTCGTCTGCAGCGGCGGCCATAACGCCGCCAAGCGCATCTACTTCTTTAACTAAATGTCCCTTGCCAATGCCCCCCACGGAGGGATTGCATGACATTTGCCCCAATGTTTCAATATTATGTGAAAGTAGCAGAGTTTTCCCCCCCATGCGCGCAGCAGCAAGTGCGGCCTCAGTGCCCGCATGTCCGCCACCTACTACGATCACATCAAACTTTTCAGAAAAAGTCACCAGAACCGTCGTCTTTTAAGATCTATTAATAGAATATATTCTACGACAAACCCGGAAAAAATGTTAGCACGAACGGTCCGACTCTCTGCAACAAACATGGTCGGTACTTTTGTAGCGTAGAGAATGTTTCACGTGAAACATTCTCAAATTCCCACGAGAGCGTTTCACGTGAAACGCTCTCCAAGGGAATATTCAACCCAACAAAGGATAATTTTTGACAAAATGTGATTAAGGAGATAACGAAGCCTTGGTTTTTAGAAGTTTATAGGACACAAATTACTTCCCGATGCAGAAATGCGAAAATATCTCGCCCAGCAAGTCATCTGCACTAAACTCACCAGTAATAGATGATAGTGTTTGCTGCGCAAGCCGCAGCTCCTCAGCTAATAGCTCCGACTGAATCTCTTGCTCGGTTATTCTGATTGCGTTCTCCAAGTGTTTCTTGGCATCCACAAGCGCCCACAAATGGCGGCGGCGCGCCATGAATAAGCCCTCACACATGGAATGCGGCTTCCACCCAACAATCTCTAGCAATTTCTGTTGGAGTAATTCAATGCCGGCACCAGTTTTTGCTGAAAGATAAATTTCTAATTTATCATTCTCGTCCTTGATACGTGGAACTTCTTTTAGCAAATCTATTTTGTTGAATACGTAAATTAGTGGCACTCCCACTGGGAGCCCATTAAGTATCCTCTGGTCTCCAGTAGTCAGGCCCAAACGACTGTCGATCAGCAAAAGCACCAGCCCCCCTTTTTCTATGGCCGCCCAAGCGCGGGCGATACCAATTTTCTCCACCTCGTCGTTTGTTTCGCGTAGTCCAGCTGTATCAATTAGATGCAGCGGCACGCCTTCTATTTGGATTGTCTCGCGAATAGCATCGCGGGTGGTGCCAGGAGTTTCAGTAACAATGGCCACCTCTTCCCTTGCTAGCCTGTTCATTAGGCTAGATTTCCCTACATTGGGCTGGCCCACTAAAACCACGTGCACACCTTCACGCAGCAAGCTACCCTGTCGAGCGGATGTAAGTACGTGCTCTAGTTGTGCCTGAATGCTTTTGAGCTTGTTATAAACCCCAGCATGTTGCAAGAAATCCGTTTCTTCCTCTGGAAAATCCAGCGCCGCTTCTACAGGCACGCGCAAATCGATAAGCGCCTTCGTCAGGGCGTGAATAACAGCGGAAAACTCGCCTTGCAATGAACGCATAGCGCAACGCACAGCTTCATCGGTACTGGCATCTATAACGTCGGCTACACTTTCAGCCTGAGCAAGGTCAAGCTTGTTATTAAGAAAGGCGCGCAGTGTAAACTCTCCCGGCTGGGCCAGCCGAGCGCCAGCGGAGAGACAGCGAGACAACAACATGTTCATTATCGCCGGCCCGCCGTGGCCCTGAAGTTCTAACACATCTTCGCCAGTATAAGAATGCGGAGAGGGATAAAAGATAGCGATGCCTTGATCTATAATTAATCCGTTTTCATCCCTGAATTTGCTTAGGCTAGCGTGTCGATTTTTTGGATGATGCCCCAGAATTAGTTGAATTATTTGTTGCAGGTTTTTGCCGGAAATCCGTACCACACCAATTCCACCCCGTCCTGGCGGAGTAGCTATGGCGGCAATGATGTCTGTGTTTCCCATGGGAATAAATTGAACCTGGGCCCAATTATATACGTCGTGGTCTTTCTCTCAGCTCACTTTTTCTTAGTTGCCGGAAAGGTGGTGGAGGGGGCGTACATGCGCGTAATTTGCCATTGCTGGGCAATGGAAAGCGAGTTATTAACTAAGGAATACAGTACCAGCCCTGCGGGGAAAAAGAAGAAAAATACGCAAAATACTATGGGCAAAATCTGCATTACCTTCGCCTGAATCGGGTCAGTTGGCGTCGGATTAAGCTTGGTTTGGAGAAACATAGAACATCCCATCATGAGCGGCAACACATAGTAGGGGTCGGGAGAAGAAAGATCCTGTATCCACAGTACAAACGGAGCGTAACGCAACTCCACACTAGCAAGCAAGACCCAGAAAAGCGAGATAAATACCGGGATCTGCACCAAAATAGGTAAGCATCCACCCATGGGATTAATTTTTTCAGCTTTATAAAACTCCATCATTGCTTTGTTCAAGCGCTGACGATCATTTCCGTGTTGTTCACGCAGACGCTGCAGTTTGGGGGTGACTGCTTTCATTTTTGCCATTGAACGATAACCTGCTGCAGACAAGGGAAAGAAAGTCAGCTTGACTAACATTGTCAAAAGAATAATTGCAACCCCCCAGTTTCCAACCCAAGAATGAAACAGGGACAATAACCAAAACAATGGCGCTCCAATAACAGTAAGCCAGCCATAATCAACTGTAAGATCAAGCCCTGGTGCTAACTTAGAAAGCTTGCTTTGCTCTTGTGGACCCGCGTAAAGTGGAACAACAACACGTCCAATTTGGCCTGGTTGAATCGCGCCTACTGGCACAATTACCCCGGCGGCATATTGATTCTCTCCCAAGTGCTTGGCATAGTATTCGCGCAAGGTTTTGTCCTTAGGCAACCAAGCAGTAAGAAAATAGTGTTCCTGCATAGCAATCCAACCATTGTCGGCATTTTTAATGTAAGTGGCTTCACCTGTATCCAAATCGGGAAACTTTATTTTCTGGAATTTCTCCTGCTCGGTATAAACCGCCGCGCCAGTATAGCTGGGAACCATAAAAAGCGTACGCGCTGGGGGTTCACTGTCACGCAATATTTGAAAATAAGAAAAAGGTTGGATTACATCATAGCCTCGGTTTTCAATTTCAAACGCGACGTCAACAAGATAACTGCCACGCCGAAAAGTGTAAATCTTGGTTACCCTTATCCCTGCAACCTCAGGAGCAAACAGTCGTACCTCTAGTTTGTCTTGGCCGGCAACTAACCTATACGTACGGAAATCCGCCGTATAACGTGTTTTGTGAGTTGGAAACCTCTCTCCTATCAGTCCCGACTGAGCGACATTAATTCGTGGAAACTGATTTTGTAACAATGCAAAGGGCTTGCTTTTATCTTCCTTTTCTGGGTAATGCAATAACTCGAGACGGCGTAAATCACCACCCGCGGTGTCGATTTCCGCTAACACCATATCAGTCTCGACCAAAATTTTTTCTCCCAATTCCAGCCTGCTCGCAATACCCTCATCTGAAGCGGGCTTCTTTACTGGTTGCGCAGAAAGAAGTTTTTCTCCCGGCATTGGAGGTTCGTCCTGAAATTGGACGGTCGGCCTACTTTTGGAACCCTGTGTTGCAAAGCCATTGAAAGAAGAGGGGCGTTGTTCCTTCTGTTTCCCCACAATATTATTACTAGAAAATTGCGATTTTTGCTCCTTCTGCCATTCTTCCCATAGAAATAATGACGAGGTAAAAAAAATCAGCATAAGAATAAGTTTTTTTGTGTCCATCTTGCGTAGCTATTTTGTTATAACGATAAAGGTCGCAAACCATGTTACAAATAATTTCAGCCTGATGAACACCTAAGGAACAGGATCATGTCCGCCGCTTGCCCATGGGTTGCAACGCAGAATCCGCCACATGCTTAGAAGTGTTCCTCGCAGCAACCCGTACCTAGCCAGCGCTTCGCGCACATAATGCGAACAGGAGGGGCTAAACCGACACGAGGGCCCAAGCAGCGGGCTCAGGCAATATTGGTAAAACTTGATGAGGCCAATAATTATCCGCAGCATCGTTGCAATTGAAGCATTAACGCCCTAGCTTCGTCTATCATCCGAGATGAATCATCCCTAATAACGGGGCGGCGCAAGCGAACCACCATATCTAATCCCGCCAAATCTCGTTGTTGCTCACGAAATAATTCGCGCAATAAACGCTTTACCCGATTTCGTTTAGCTGCAAGTTGCTCAATTTTACTAGCAACGATTAGCCCTAATCGAGAATGTGCAAGATTGTTGGGTTTGGCGAAAATTTGGAGAAATTCGCTGCTTGCAGAGCATTTGAACTGGATGACTGAGGAAAATTCATTAGCTTTGCGCAATCTGTGACTTTTAGGCAACAAGCAAATAATACAATTCCTCAAGAATTAGGTGTCTTTGCGCCGGCCAAACCTTAAACCCCTAGACGAGTGCGTCCTTTTGCACGACGAGCCCTAATAACAGCAGCCCCTCCATTAGTTTTCATACGAACCAGAAAACCATGAGTTCGTTTTCTCCGAGTGACAGATGGTTGATATGTACGCTTCACCATTTATTATCCTTCGCCCCCTTAGCTTCGGGGTTTTGGTTGATTGAAATTGGCCCTGAGTTTTGTTCTGATAAATAAACCCCGTATTACAACTCTTGACAGGGGACAATGTCAACTTTTATTTGGTCTCTGTTTTCATTTGCATCAATTAAACTATTTCTTCTCTATTTATTTTAATCGTAAAGTATTCAAGACACCGTTAGGACATTCTGTTGCGTCATAGTCTTTTATGCCCTACTATTAAACATAGCCCGAGGAGATAAAAGTCATTCGCGCATTTTTCCCGGGCTATTTCAATCCTGTGATATAAGTAGGCTAAAAAGACTAGAATAGAAAAACAGATTCACTACTTTTAACGTTTCTCTTCTCCGAACAAATATCTCACAATCATGGCAACAATGGATACCTTTTGGCTTTCTTGTCTTAATCATTTCAAGAAAGAATTGAGCGCCCAACAATTTAATACTTGGATTAAGCCGCTACAATTTAGCCTATCCAAGGCTCATAATGAACTTATACTTGTTGCCCCCAACCGTTTTGTGTTGCAATGGATCAAGGACAATTTTTTATCCCGCATAGAGCAAATGGCAGAGAAATATTTCTCTGAAAATATTCATCTTCAACTAAAACTTACTAACAATGTACCCGAGAAAACAGCTGCCCCAACAAAAGAAGACGATACAATTACTCTGCCCTCTTCAGCCTCAATACAGCCCCCCCCCATATCGCGAAGCCCCTCTATAGAAAAACCCCGGAGCCGACTAAATCCAGCTTTCACTTTCGACTCCTTTGTTAACGGAAAAGCGAATCAGCTAGCCCGTGCAGCTGCGCTTCAAGTTGCAGAACGTCCAGGCGTTGCTTATAACCCATTTTTTATCTACGGAGGAGTTGGTCTAGGTAAAACCCATTTAATCCAAGCTATTGGTAATTTTGTCTTCTCAGCCAACAGCCAGATAAAAGTTCGATACATTCACGCCGAAAAATATGTTTCTGACGTAGTTCGGGCATATCAACACAAAACTTTCGATGATTTTAAACGATATTACCATTCCCTAGACTTGCTCTTGATAGACGACATCCAGTTTTTTGGAGGAAAGAATCGTACTCAAGAAGAGTTCTTTTATGCTTTTAATGCTCTAATCGAGGCACATAAACAAGTAATTATTACTTGTGATTCTTATCCTAGGGAAATCTCTGGTGTAGAAGAGCGGTTAATTTCCCGTTTTGGCTGGGGTCTAACTGTTGCAGTTGAGCCCCCAGAGCTAGAAATGCGCGTTGCTATCCTATTGAAAAAAGCCCTAATAGAAAAAATTGTTCTAGAAGAAAATGTTGCTTTTTTTATTGCTAAACATATTCGCTCAAATGTACGCGAACTTGAAGGAGCACTAAAACGAGTACTTGCTTATTCTCGTTTTACAGGTCATCAACTATCATTGGATCTTGCACGTGAAGCCTTGAAAGACTTATTGGCGGTACAAAACCGCCAAATTTCAATTGAAAATATTCAAAAAACTGTTGCAGATTACTATAAGATCAAGGTTGCTGAGATGTATTCTAAAAAGCGTTCGCGTATAATCGCGCGACCACGACAAATGGCAATGGCTTTAGCTAAGGAACTAACTCCATTAAGTTTGCCCGATATCGGAGAAGCTTTTGGTGGAAGAGATCACACGACGGTATTACATGGATATCGGAAAATTACAGAATTACGCACCTCAAATTCATCTACAAATCAAGATTTCAATACTTTACTCCATATTTTGCGTGGCTGAAAATTAATGAATATATTGTGGATAATTATTTATTTACGTAATCAGCTAAATCTATTAACAATCTGTACACATAAAATACTCGATTAATACAACATATTTTTAAGTCTTATCTCTATAATAATATTATTTTTTTTAAAAAAATACCGGATTTAGATAATGCTTATTACTACTTATTAAGGTTTAAAATAAATGATATTAATAGAAACTAATAAAGAAACTTTGCTAAAACCATTACAAACAATCACTGGAATTATTGAACATCGTCATACCTTACCAATACTTTCAAATGTACTAATAGAAAGAAAAAATAAAGAAATACTGTATGTTGCAACAAACCTAGAAATTCAAATAACCACCACCACAAAAGACAGTACTACCACAAACGAAGAAATATGTTCCGTTACTGTTGGAGCAAAAAAACTTCAAGACATATTACGTGCTCTTCCTGATAGAACTCAAGTTACATTAGAAACTGAAGAAAACCGACTGTTGGTGAAGGCGGGAAGAAGCCGATTTAATTTACAAACTCTCCCGGCAAAGGATTTTCCTAAGCTTCCAGAGAGCAACGAATTGCTGAAGAAAATAACAGTAGAACAAGGAGAGCTAAAAAGCCTACTTCTTCTCGTCCAATATGCGATGGCACAAAAAGACATACGATATTACTTAAATGGACTTCTTTTAGTAATGGAAGAAAATTACTTAAAAGCCATTGCAACTGATGGCCACCGGTTAGGATTTTCTCTAATCTCCCTCAAAGTGTCACAGGAAAAGAAAGAAATTATTCTTCCGCGTAAAGCAGTAATCGAATTAACTAAGCAACTGAAGGACAATGAGGAACCAGTACTAATTGAGATTCTAAAAAACCAGATACGCTTTATTTTTTCAAATGTTGTATTGGTCTCTAAAGTAGTAGAGGGTAAATTTCCAGATTATAATCGTGTAATTCCAACCGGGTATCATAGGCAAATTGAGGTAAACCGCCTTCTTTTATTACAGACGCTACAACGCGCATCGATTTTATCAAATGAAAAATTTCGTGGAGTACGCCTGATTTTAACAACAGGAAACCTACGTATAGTTTGTAGTAATAATGAGCAAGAAGAGGCACAAGAAGAACTAGAAGTAAAATATGAAGGAGACGCATTAGATATCGGGTTTAATATCTCCTACTTGTTAGATGTACTTAATAACGTAACTAGCGAAACCGTACAGTGTTCTTTTGGTGATGATGCAAATAGTAGTGCGCTGTTTACAATTCCAAATAATGACAATTTTAAGTATGTTGTAATGCCAATGCGAATATGATGTTCCCTAAAGAGACAGAAGAAAGCTCACGAGAACAAAAGTAGTTGAGATCGCAAGGCAACCGATGCAAAACCTTTAAAAACGGAACATTACTTGAAAAAAGACAACTTTGCCGTGAGCGAAAACTCCCGTTTTGAACAACAAAAGAATCAAAGTAAGGGAGCATATAGCTCAGATAATATAAAAATCCTAAAAGGATTAGATCCGGTCCGCAAGCGTCCTGGTATGTATATAGGCGACACTAGCGACGGGACCGGATTACATCACATGGTATTTGAAGTATTAGATAATGCTATTGATGAAGCTTTGGCCGGAGAGTGCAATGAAATTACAATCATTATTCATCCAGATAACTCTGTTAGCGTACAAGACAACGGGAGGGGCATCCCCACTGGAATTAAGCAGGATGATGAACTAAAACGCACTGCTGCAGAAATTGTTATGACAGAGCTTCATGCAGGCGGAAAGTTTGACGATGATTCCTACAAGGTATCAGGCGGTCTGCATGGTGTTGGAGTATCAATGGTGAATGCTTTATCAGAATGGCTGCGTCTTGTCATCCGACGTGACGGACAGACAAACCAAATAGAGTTTCGTATGGGAGTACCAGTTACTCAACTAACTAACATGGGTAAAACCGCGCGACGCGGTACCGAGGTACATTTCCTTGCCAGTAAAGAAATTTTCGGAGATATTGAATATCATTACGATATTTTTGCAAAACGGCTACGCGAACTTTCTTTTCTTAATAATGGCGTTAAGATTAACCTAATTGATCAGCGTACTGGTAAGGAAGAAAACTTTGCCTTTATGGGCGGGATTAAAAGTTTTGTTGAATACATCAATCGTACTAAGACAGTTTTACATCCCAATATCTTTTACGCCATCGGAAAAAAAGACGACATTCAGGTGGAAATATCAATGCAGTGGAACGACAGTTACGCCGAACAAGTTTTGTGCTTTACAAACAACATTCCTCAAAAAGATGGGGGCACTCACTTAACTGGCTTGCGTGCCGCCATGACGCGCACTCTCAATAGCTACATCGATAAAAATGAGTTGGCAAAAAAAACCAAAATTGAAACATCAGGTGATGATATGCGAGAGGGATTATCGTGTGTTTTATCAATAAAACTATTTGAGCCTAAGTTTTCTTCCCAAACAAAGGAAAAACTAGTTTCATCTGAAGTACGTTCGGTGGTAGAAGAAGTTGTAGCGCTAAAACTTTCGGAGTTTTTGCTAGAACGACCACTTGATGCCAAAATCATTTGTGGCAAAATAATAGATGCAGCAAGAGCTCGCGAAGCCGCCAGAAAAGCTCGAGAACTAACCAGGCGTAAAGGAGTGTTAGACGGAATAGGGCTGCCCGGAAAGCTTGCTGATTGCCAAGAAAAAGATCCGGCGCTGTGTGAGCTTTACCTTGTAGAAGGTGACTCAGCGGGCGGATCTGCTAAACAGGGGCGTGACCGAAAATTTCAGGCAATAATGCCGTTAAAAGGAAAAATCCTGAACGTCGAAAAGGCTCGTTTCGAAAAACTTATTACGTCACAAGAAATCATTTCGCTTATTACTGCTCTTGGAACCGGTATTGGTAAAGACGAATTCAATCCTGACAAGTTACGCTATCATCGCATCATCATCATGACTGACGCGGATGTGGACGGTTCGCATATTCGTACTTTACTGCTTACATTTTTCTACCGGCAAATGCCAGAGCTGATCGAGCGCGGCCATATCTACATAGCCATGCCACCGCTCTACAAGGTTAAACACGGCAAACAAGAACACTATGTCAAAGACGATTATGAGCTCAAGCAGTACCTGCTAAAACAGGCGCTGACAAATGTTGAACTCCATACACATGAAGGGGTTCCGCCGTATACAGGAGGAAGGCTGACAAAAATCGCCAACAAATATTTGTTGGCGGAAACTGTGATTGACCGTATGAGTCGGCTGATTGATACTGAAGTGATGCGTGCTTTGTTTCGTTATCCTGACATAGATTTAAGTAGTGAAATTTCTGCAGCGAAAGGAGCTGCCAAACTAGCGTCGCATGTTAACGAAGTAGAAATTGTATCTGAGTATGATTCTGTAAATGAAAGCTATCGCTTGAAAATAACCCGTATGCATCATGGTAATAAGCGCGTTAGTTACCTTGGCCAAGATTTTCTAAGTAGCGGGGATTTTATCCATATTAAAGAAGCTGCTCAAGTGCTTGATGGTTTACTTGGCCCCGGTGCTTACGTTAAGCGCGGCGACCAAAAGAAATTTATCAGCGAATTCAAACAAGCACTTGATTGGTTGTCACGGGAAGTGGAAAAAGATTTCAGCATTCAACGATTCAAAGGGTTGGGCGAAATGAATCCAATCCAATTATGGGAAACCACCATGGATCCCCAAAACCGACGTTTACAGCGCGCCCAAATAGAAGATAGCATTACGACCGACGAAATTTTTACTACCCTAATGGGCGACATGGTAGAGCCACGCCGGGCGTTCATTGAAAAGAATGCTTTACAAGTTCGAAATTTGGATGTGTAGGAAATCTTTGGTGAAACGACGGCGAATAAAAGATAAGGGCGCCACAGTTGGACAGTTTTAAATTTAACGGCGGGCTTGCGAATAAAATCTCAAGTGTCAGCAGATCGGCCCTCTCGCTGTTTTGCTGTGAGCACATGGTTGCCAATTTTCAATAATACCTCCCAAATTGGTCCCGGGAACTTGTGGAGTTTTACCATCACATCCTCGAGAGCCCTTAGAAACCAATCGACATCAGTATCCTTGATATTGAGGGGTGGTAATATTTTTATGATTGGTGTGGCATGACCAGCTACCTGGGTGAGGATATGGTGATCATCTAGGAGCGGAATAACGACCGCTTGGGCAAAGAGGTTTTCGTTTATTTTGTTGACCATAGTCCAGGCTGCTTTCAGCGATATTGAATCAGGTTTTCCAAACTCAATACCGATCATTAACCCACGCTGACGGACGCCCTTTAGAAATTCAAAGCGGGGCACCATTGCTTCAATACCATGTCGAAAACGAGAACCGAGCTCATTCGCTCGCGCAGCAAGGTTTTCATCATCAAGAACAGTAAGAGCAGCCAATCCTGCGGCCATTGCAAGGTTCCCCATACCAAAAGTAGACGCATGTACGATGGCACGATCCATCGAATCGTAGACGCGGTCATAAATTGCTCGGCGAGTGATAGTAGCACCCAAAGGAACATATCCGCCCGAAAGTGCTTTTGAGAGACAAATAATATCGGGTTGCAAACCTTCAATCCATTGACAAGCCAAGAATCGACCAGAACGCCCCATGCCAGACTGAATTTCATCACAGATCATCAGTGTGTTGTACTTGCGGCACAGGTCCTGTGCCGCAAGTAGATATTCATCGCTGAGAATATTGACACCTTTTCCTTGGATTGGCTCAAAGACGAATGATGCTACATCACCAAGAGCGAGTCGTGCTTCGAGACCTTTGAGATCGCCCATAACTACAGAGGAACTGCCCGGGAGAAGCGGTTCAAACCCTCTACGGAAACTTGTCTCACCATTCAATGACAACGCTCCCGTAGTTAAACCATGGAATGCTTTTGTAAGATGTACTATACAAGGGCGCCCAGTTGACGCGCGTGCAAATTTGATTGCGGCTTCTATAGCTTCCGTTCCAGAGTTGCAGAAGAAAACGGTATCGAGATCGCCAGGCATGCGTTTCGTAAGTTCGCGAGCGAGGACAGCTGCGAGCGGCGGAGCATCGAAGCCGACCCACCCGGGAAAATCGGAGTCGAGCACTTGCTGCAATGCGCCACGAATAGTGGGGTGACTACGACCAAAGTTAAAGACGCCCCAGTTGGCAAGAAAATCAAGATAGCACGTACCGTTTTCGTCCCAAAGGTAAGCGCCTTCACCGCGCACCCAAGAGCGATTGAATCCGATAATGCGCAGGACCTTGACGAAGACAGGATTTATATGTTTTTCAAAAAGGTCGAAATTCTTACCGCGGGTTTCGGCAAGAATGGTGTTGATGTCAAGTGGCATGAACTAGGCCTTCAATTCCAAAATGATGTGGTAATGATTTTTCATGAGTTCTTGCTGGCGCGTCACACCTGGTACGTTTGAGCTGAATTAGCAAAATACACTCAACATATAGTGGAGTGTTAGAGAACCAATGTAACAATTGTGATGCCTCTTCTATATAAGTTATCTGGTTTACTTTCCTCCTATGAAGGGGAGATCAGCTTGGTAAATCTTGAATAAATCAAAAAGAATACTGCATGCAACACATCCAGTTCTTTAATCGCCTAGGTTGCTGCGTAAATACACTCAATGACTGTTTAAGGCCATAAAACCATAAATCGGGAATTGGGCTGCTGTCAATGTGCTTAATGCCGACTGACAAGCACAAGGGGTTTTTCATATGTTCAATTGAATCAAATTTTTCAGGCGAGTATTAGTTATGGCTTGTCGAGGCCAAAAACTACCGGACAGTAATCACTCATTGTCAGTGCTGATGTTAACTATTTGGGCAAACAATTGCAACGTGAAGTGTTTTCGAATGTAAAAAATTCACACACACAACTTACACTACATTCAAGAAGAGTCAGCAAAAACAGTTTTCTGAAGGTAATTTGCTAAGATTCTTTGGTAGACGATCATTTTATTCTTTCTGTGGGATTTAATATGTTGATGTACTTATTGTGGCTCCAAATTGAAAGCACATTTCAGGCGAGCCAGTAGAAAGCTTTAAAATCAGAGCGAGCCCATAAATGAAGCAGAGAGGTAATGTTTTATAGATAGAATATTATCTTACTTCAAAGAAACGGTCCAATTGTTAATAGAGGGCGAGCAATCGTCATAAAAACCTTGCCTTTTGAATCCCCCCACGATTCTCGACCGATGGTGGTAAAATCCGGTTTCTAACATTTCCACGG
>SMVB01407446.1_pt1 | contig 16913 bp, 17 predicted proteins | sample 2456461 | NCBI WGS metagenome assembly SMVB01 (sample SAMN11095934, study PRJNA526329) | marine sediment metagenome | biome: Marine sediment; feature: Surficial sediment; material: Deep marine sediment; isolation source: Hadal surficial sediment | place: Pacific Ocean | collected 2014-05 | depth...
GCGAAAAATCGATCAGCGAAGCAATACGCAGGGTCTCGCCGAGCAACTCGGCCGGGTAGACATGTTGCAATACTTCCAGTGAGCGAAGGTGACGTTCGCCATTGGGATACAGGGCGTAACCTGCATTGTCGACCGTGACACCCTCGCGTATTGCTGTCAGCGTGTCCTGCAAGACTCGGCGTGAGCGCCGGTGCATGTGTACATCGCCACAAGCAACCAAGGGCAGTTTGAGTCGCCGGCCTACCTCTTGCAGCCGCCGAAGTTGCTGGCTTTGCCGTCCATCGGCAAGCAGTTCGACCGCAATCCACAATCGATCGCGGAAGGTCTCACGTATCCAGTGATCCTCGACATCAAGCTCGCAGTGCTCATCAGGCACCCAAAGAACGACACAACCGGGCAGACCGCTCTCGAACGCCAGTCGTGATAATTCATAGCGACCTTTTTCAGCCGCACGCCGGGCGTTCGTGATCAATTCGCACAATGCGGCATAACCACCGCGGTTCTGTGCAAGCACAACGAGCTTGCGGCCGCTTTGCAGGTGCAATTCAGAACCGATGATGAGTTTTTTAAGGCCGTGTTCTTTCGCCGCCGTATGCGCGCGCACGATGCCAGACATCGTGCACTCATCGGTGATGGCCAATGCTTCATAGCCAAGCGCTACTGCAGTTGCTACGAGTTCCTCCGGATGGGAAGCCCCACGCAGGAAGGTAAAATTGCTCAGGGCATGAAGTTCGGCGTAGCCAGGCCGGCTCATCCAAAAAAGCCGTGCAGGTACCAGGTAGGCGTGCGGTTGCGGTTGCGGAACACCCATAGCCGCATCCCTTGCGGGTTGATGGCCGTGTAGTAGTCGCGCGTGATGCCCTCGTTATCCCACCAACCAGTCTCGAGTCGCTCGGGTCCTTCGAGCAGTGTCAGGCGACCCTGATGCAGTGGATAAGCCTGTTCGAGGGGTAACACGATGGGTTCGGGCAACATCCATAGCGGCCGGTAGAGGCACTGCCTGATTGACGACAGCATCGTGACTGCCCCGTCCCCGAGCAGCTCCTGCAACCGCCAGGCCCGTTGCGGCCGGTGCTCGGCGACCGTCATCACACCCTGCACGGACGGGTTGCCAATCCGCGCTGCCAGTCGCTCGGCGAGTTGTGACATTGAATAGCGCCGCCCCTGCCCGTGACTCTTGCCCTCCAACGCCAATCGTCCGGATTCCGTCTGCATCGCCTGGTTGCGACCGCCCTGCAGCCGTACCGCAATGACAGGTTCGGGTAATGCCACACTTTCGAAGCGTATCCGCAGCAGGTCTGACCAATGATCGGCGCGACGCTCGAACTCCGCACCGCCCAACAAGAGCTGTGTTGCCGGAGCCTGCAGATGAAAAAAACTGAGGCGCAATCGTTGCGTGCCGAGTTGTCGCGTCAGCAAAAACCGTTCGAGCGACACTAACAACTCATGACAGATGGCAAGCAATGTTTCGCGGTCACTGTGCTCTTCGGTCATTTCATAATCGGCACAAAACCGCTCGGGTGCACGCCAGGAAGCGCGCGGGTCCGGCAATCTGCCCAAGGCACGGTCCAGCTCCAGGAGTCGTTGCGTTCCAAAACGGCGAGCGAAGCCTTCCCTGGGTAAGCGCAGGCAATCGCCAACACTCGTCACGCCCATACCGTTGATCGACTCACAAATCGTAGCGGGCCAGTCAAGGCAAGCCAGTGGCAGGTCGCGCAATACACTCGCAATGTTTGAGGATTCGCGAATGCAGGCACGGCGCCCGGCTCTTGCGAGCCAGGTGGCTGAAAGTGGTGTCGGCGCAATCGCCAGCGAGGCTCCAAAACCCTGTTGTGTCAGTCCCGCTGCAACCTGCCGCCGAAGACTCAGAAGCCCGCCATACAGACGCAGGCTACCCGCGATTTCGAGTAACAGCACATCGCGTCCTGTAATGCAGACAATCGATGTGAACTGCTCGAGCCAGGTTGCGAGCCCCTCGATCGTCTGTTGCTCGCGTAAAGCGCTACGCTTTTCAATGTGGAGTGCTGGAAGCAGCGCCAGCGCCGCATTTGCCGACTGCCCTGGCAAAATGCCCGCCGCACTCGCCTTCGGACAGGCCAACAACACACGGTGAATGCCGTGCTGTTCCTCGACAACGACCCTGGCTTCTTTAGAGTGCCCGCTCGCCTCGAGCGACAGGTTCGGCAGATACACACAAAACCATAAGCGCCGGACTTTGGCCGTGGTCGCGGTTGGAGTCCGCGGCGCGGCGGGCGGCGTATCGAGTGCTAATGCATGTTGCATTATCGAACGTCATGCAATAGAACGTCATGCAACACGGCTGGTCGGCCGCCACGACTTTTGAAAATACTGAGGCGCATGCCCGAGGAACCGGCCTGTAGCTCGATCCGCAATGCCGCTGCCGAGGGTTCGGAACGGGCTGCGAGCGGTCGAAACGCAATCGCCCAGCTATTACCTTTCTCGGCGGCCAGCTGCAAACGGCGGCTGGCCTGATCATCGAGCTGATCGGGCCATAACAGAACGGCCGCACAAGTGCCCGATGACAACGCCTGTTCGGCGCACCAGAGCATTTCCTTATCGCCTTTCGGTCGCACGATCAGCATGTGCGACAAGTCGATACCCCATTGTTGCAACGCCGGCGGGTAAGGCTGAAACGGCGGCGCCACCCAGGCAATCCAGCCAGGCTCGGCAAAATCCGCACGACTGTCTTCGGCACTCAATTGCGCCAGCGCCGGCATCAACAAGCGTAATTCGCCGATGCCATAGTGTTCGATCAGGATTTCAGTGAGCGCATGTTGCGGCCAGCCGCCGCCGGGCAGGTGACGATCCAATACCTCATAGCCACTCGCAAGCCCGGCCATTCCTTGTGCCAGGTTGCGGCCGCGCCAGAGACGTGGGTTTTGCAGAAGTTTATCGAGAGAGGATGAATCGCGCGGCATAGCTGCGTCATAAAGCCTAGTGCAGCGGGATACCGTTGCGAATAACGCCGACAACGACACCTTCGATGATCATCGACTGTTTAGTGAGATCGACCCGGATCGGTTCGAAATCCTCGTTTTCAGGCAACAACTCAACCACCGTGCCTTTCTGGCGATAACGTTTGATCGTGACTTCATCGTCGAGCCGTGCAACCACGATCTGGCGGCTGCGGACTTCGGGTGTGCGATGCACAACGACCAGGTCGCCATCGAGGATGCCGGCATTTTTCATGCTCATGCCATACACCCTGAGCAGGTAATGCGGTTTTGGACTAAAAAGTGCAGGATCCAGCTTGTAATGTGTTTCGATGTGTTCCTCGGCAAGGATGGGACTGCCGGCCGCGACCCGACCCACGAGTGGCAATCCCATTTGCTCACGCAGTGAATCCTTGAGCTGAATACCGCGCGAGGCGCCTGGCAGGAGATCGAGCACGCCCTTTTTTTGCAGTGCGCGTAAATGTTCTTCAGCCGCATTGGCCGATTTGAAGCCGAGTTCTCTGGCGATTTCAGCACGCGTTGGCGGCATGCCTGTCTCGGCCATAAATTCTTGAATCATATGGAGAATTTCTGTTTGCCGGGGGGTCAATTGGCGCATTTCAGCAGTCCTGTATATATTCACAGTAGGTGTAAGTATATACAGTAGTTCGGACAGTGCAAGTGGCTTGTGGCAGCGGCTTGTAGGAGCGGCTTCAGCCGCGATCGGGTGCGAAGCATGAAGCTCGCAAAGCGAGCAAACGGCCCCAATAGCTGTACCACAGCCTCCGCGTGTGCAATGCATGGTTCCGGACCCGCGAAGTGGGCTGCCTTGAAGGCTAGTTATTTGGGTCGTACTGTCGCTTGCTGACGACAAAGATGAATAAAAACAGACGTTTTCATTGAAGGTTCGAGCGTATTGGGAAATAATGCGCCTGCAATTGCATTCTCAACAGAGGAATTTTAGATAATGAATAAGATCGTAAAAGTGAGCGCGCTTGTGCTCTTTCTCGGACTGGCGTCAGGTTGTGCAACAACCAGTGGTGACGCAGTGAAAGCTACCGCTGACAGAGCTGCTGCTGATGCCGCTGCTGCTGCCTCGGCTGCTGAAGCTGCTCGTGCTGCCGCCGATAGCGCCGCTCAGGCTGCTGCCAATGCGCAGAGCACTGCAGACCAGGCATTGTCAGCTGCTACAGAAGCACAGACTTGCTGCGAAGCAAACCGTGAAAGCATGGAGCGCATGTTCCAGAAATCTATGTCGAAGTAGCTTAAGACTACGACGATATTATTCGGACGCCGCGCTTGCCGCGGCGTTTTTTATGCTCTGTCCGACGGCGACGGGAATACCATCCGAGCGCCCTAAAATCTCTTCGACCAGGTACCAGTCCAACTCACCTGCCCGTTCGCCCGTGACCGTGATGAATTGCTCAGTAACCATCGTCAGCGGATCCCTGGCCACGGTGTCACTGTCGTCAACCGGCTGAACTTCCGATTCCGTTAACAGAGCCTCAACCTTGAGTACGGGATGAACTTCCATAACCAGCACGTCACCGTGCCAAGCAATCTTGATTGGCTGGTTGACAATGCGAACCTTGGTGCTCACATCGACATGACCGAAAAGGAAATCGATGTCTTCCGGAAACAGTCGTATGCACCCATGCGTGACACGCATGCCAACGCCGGCCGGTCGGTTCGTGCCGTGGATCAGGTAACCCGGGAGCCCCAGTCGCATCGCATACTTGCCGAGCGGATTTTTCGGACCGGGCGGCACGATTCGCGGCAATGGATTGCCCTCCGCCGCGTGTTCGTTTCGCACCGATTGCGGCGGATACCAGGTAGGGTTGCGTACTTTTGAAATGATCGTTGTCAGCCCGAGTGGTGTTTCCCAATCCATGCGACCGATACTGATCGGATAGGTCATGACAACCGCTGGTTCGCCATCCTTGGGTTCCGGGAAGTAATACAGTCGGTATTCGGCGAGATTCAAAACCACACCCTCGCGAGGTCCGGCTGGCAAAACATAACGTGTTGGTAAGACAATCTCGGTGCCTTCACCCGGCAACCAGATGTTGACGTCTGGATTGGCCCGCACGATATCTTCGTAACCCAGACCGTGACGGCGAGCGATATCGACCAGCGTATCCTCCTGGCGCGCGGAAATCGTCGAGACGGCGCCAATGACGTCATAGCCCTCGGGAGGCAGCTCATATATATCTGCAACCGCAGGGGCTGCAAAGATCAGCCCTGCCAGGATGAAAAATAGTCGCATTCTATTCATCTGCCCTTTTCTTCCCGATCGATAACCTCGGTCTCTGTTTCCGCAGCAGCAAGCCATTCCTGCATGGCATCGCTCTGCAGCAGTCGTCGCGGAAAGAACGCGGCTGACTCCGGTAGATTGACACCATAGGTTCGAAAGCGAAGGACCACTGGCGCGAACATGGCATCGGCGACGCTGAAACTGCCAAACAGCCATCCATTATCGCCACTGTATTGGCGATGGCAAGCCGACCAGATCGCAATTACGCGATCGATCTCGTCAGTCAGTTGGTCGCTTAGGGCGACATTTCGCCCCATGGCGCGGCAGTTCATCGGCATACAGTCTCGCAGCACGGCAAAACCCGCGTGCATTTCGGCACAAATACTGCGTGCATAGGCTCGAGCATCCGCATCGGCCGGCCACAATTGCTTGTCCGGCCAGCGCTCCGCCACCGTTTCCGCAATCGCCAATGTGTCCCAGACTGTCAGATCGCCGAGTTGCAGGACAGGGACCGTGCCACCAGGATTGAAAGTCGCGATTTCCGATGCGGTCGTAGCCACGTCCAGAGAGATCCGATGTTCATCAAATTCGATGCCGGTTTCGCGCAACAATAACCAGCCCCTGAGTGACCAGGGTGAGTAGTTTTTGTTGCCAATTATGAGTTTCGGCGTCATCAGGTCATCATACCGAATAATCGGTTTGACCGTGTTCAGCGCGACCGGTAGCCTTCGTCGTCTGACTTCACGGGCATGATGTTATGGGCATGAAAATCTCGTTCGAACTTAGCGATCGCGATTTGGAATTCTTTCGCACGGCTCTGAATCATTCGCGGAACGCAGTTCGTCACGCAGAAGAATCAGAAATCATCGAAGCGATCCGTGACATCCTCGATGAAATTCAGAGCAACGAGCCGTTACCCGATTTCATCGCGCACCGGATTCCTGAAATTGAAACCCTGATACAGATGCTGACCGATGACGAGTGGCAGCTACCTGACTCCGATCGTGAACGGCTATTGGCGATGTTCATTTATTTTGGTGACCCGGAAGACATTATTCCCGACGACATACCGGTGATTGGTTACCTTGACGATGTCATCGTCATTGAATTGATCATGCGGGAATTGCACCACGTACGAGAGGCCTACGCAGACTTTTGCGCGTTTCGAAATTCATTCGATCGCGAGCATGGGAAAACAATCGACGGCGCCGTTCGACGGGATCGAATCGATCGGCGGCGCCAACAACTACACCAGCGCATGCAACGTCGATCTTCACGACGCAAATCGACCAAAATTTGGTCGTGACAACAGCCAATGCGGCTGTCAGAACCGCATCAGTACCGAGCCCCAGGTAAATCCTCCGCCAAACGCTTCCATCAGCACCAGCTGGCCGCGTTGCACGCGTCCGTCGCGCACGCCGACATCCAATGCCATCGGCACGGAAGCCGCCGATGTGTTGCCGTGATCCTGGATGGTCAGTATTACTTTTTCCATGGGCAGCTTCAGGCGTTTCGCGGTCGCCTGGATGATGCGAAGGTTAGCCTGGTGGGGAATCAGCCAATCCAGCGCATCGATTTCGATACCGGCTTTCTCGAGAATTTCGGTGGCCACATTGCCCAGCGTCTTGACTGCAACCTTGAATACTTCGTTACCGCGCATCGTAATTCCGGCTTCGTCGGTTCCGGCCTTGTGCAATTCTTTTGATGCGCCGACCGGGTAGTAAAGCAATTCTTTGTATTTACCGTCCGCACCGAGGTGAGTCGCGATGATGCCAGGCTCATCAGAAGCTTTGACAATGACCGCACCGGCGCCATCGCCGAACAGCACACAGGTATTGCGATCGGTCCAGTCAACCAGCTTGGAAACACATTCAGCACCGATGATCAGCGCGCATTTTGACTCGCCCGTCTTGATGAATTTGTCGGCCGTCGTCAGTGCATAGATAAAACTGGTGCATGCAGCCTCCATGCCAATTGCCGGGCACGGCGGAATTCCCAGCCTGTGTTGAACGAGAGTCGCGCAATTCGGGAATATCAGATCCGGCGACGTCGTGCCGACCAGCACCATATCGATGTCCGTGACGTCCACACCGGCATCTTCGATTGCAACCTTCGCTGCTTCGACACACATGTCCGACGTTGTTTCGTCGTCGCGAACAACGTGCCGGCGCTCGACGCCAGTACGCGTACGAATCCACTCGTCACTGGTATCGACCATCTTCTCGAGATCGAAATTGGTCAGAATCTTTTCAGGCAGATAACGGCCGGTTCCGGCTATTTTCGTATACGTCATGCTGCTTCCCGCTGTAACAAATTGCCAATCTGCCGAGGCACCTGGTTTTTTACTTCAACGATAGCCGTGTCGATCGCATGCTGAAATGCGTACGAATCGGCGCTACCATGGCTCTTGATCACAATACCATCAAGACCGACCAGAGTCGCACCGTTGTAATTGCGTGAATCCATTTCGACCGCAAGACTCTTGAGTACGGATCGAGACAGGACAGATTGCAGTCTGGCCATCCAATGACGCGTAAATGCCCGGCGCAAATAGTGCGATGCGAGTCCAACCGTCCCCTCCATCGTCTTGAGCGCGACATTGCCCGTGAATCCGTCCGTCACAACAACGTCGGCCTTCCCGGAAAACAATTCGCTGCCCTCGATGAACCCGACGTAATTCATTCCGCTTGCATTGAGCATCGCCGCCGCGTCTTTCACCGTGTCATGCCCCTTGGTTTCCTCAGCGCCGATGTTCAGCAAGGCAACTTTTGGCGAAACCACGCCGGTAATATCGGCGGCGACAATCGAACCCATTACGGCGAACTGAAACAGGTGCTCTGCGGAACACAATGTGTTTGCACCGAGATCCAGCATGTGCAGGGTGCCGCCAATCGCCGGCAACTCCGCGATGATCGCCGGGCGGTCGATACCGGGCAGCATTTTGAGCACGTACTTCGCCGTTGCCATTAATGCGCCCGTATTTCCTGAACTGACACAGGCTCCTGCATTTCCGGACTTGACGAGGTCAAGTGCAACCCGCATCGATGAGTCTTTTTTCTTGCGCAACGCGTCGACGGGTGACTCTGACATTTCGACGACCTGACTCGCATGCACGATCGACAATCGCGGTTGCTCGCCGACGATTCGTGTGATGTGACCTGTTAGTTCGGCTTCGTCACCAACCAGCAGCAATTCCAACCCGGGGTGTTTGCTGAGTGCCGCATTCGCGGCGCGCACAACAACCTCGGCGCCGAGGTCGCCGCTCATTGCATCGAGGGAAATAATCGACTGTGCTACCACAACTCAGCAGGTTATCGTTGGGATGACCTGCTCACGTCGGAAGCTTACTCGTCGTCTTCGTCGTGTATTTCAGGCTGGGCGACAACCTGGACACCGCGGTAAAAACCATCGGGCGACACGCGGTGCCGCAAGTGTGTCTCGCCTGAAGTCGGGTCAACCGATACAGCCGGACTCTTCAATTTGTCATGCGAACGACGCATACCACGTGTTGCCGGGGTCCTGCGACTTTTTTGAACAGCCATTTTTTTCTCCTGAAACAATGCCGCAATAGCGCCATCATAGAATTCAATTTTCACTATCCATCTGCGACTTCAAGTCCGCAAACGGTCTCACCGTCTTTTCTGCTCGATCTTCAACCGCATCTGTTTTACTGCAATGTGCATCGAAATCATGCATCGCCGAAAACGGCATTGCCATGATCAGCGCTTCTTCAACCAGGTCGGCCGGGCAAAGCTTGTCTTCCTTAAGCTCCCAAACCTCATAACCACCGTCACCTGCCGACTGCTCTGCGCCAAACAGCAACCGCAACTCCACCGCGAGCGCCAGGCGAAACGGCTCCAGGCAACGCTGGCAGACGGCATTAATCGTAGCAACCACCTGCCCTTCGAGCGCCGGAACTTCACCCTGCGCATCGACGAAACCGAAACTAAGCTGGCCGACGATGGACGAGTCGCGCCAGTCTCGCGGGAGTCTATCAGGTTCCAACGCACCGAGATCCGCCTCAACAATCTCTGCCAGTCGTTCGAAATTTCCTATTTTATCCGAAAATTCAATAACTTGACCGCTAGCCGCGAAGTCCTGCGGGGTACGGCGATCTTGCAGCGGATTGCCCATGGGCCGCGCATGATAAGGACGCGGCGAGCCACTGTCAAAACTGACTCGCGTGAAAAAATCGGTTTCCGAAATTGGACCGAGTAAACTGCTATCGTACCGCGCCAAGCTTTTGATTTTATGCAGAATCCTTCCGCACCATCGATCTTCCTGGCCTCGTCATCGCAATACCGGCGGGGCCTGCTTGATCGTTTTCTCGATGAATACGAGGCGGTCTCACCCGGGATCGATGAAAGCAATGACGAGGGACTTGGCCCGCAGGATCTCGCGAGTCATCTGGCGCGAAAAAAAGCGGAAGCCGTAGCCATCAACGCCCGCCAGGCGCTCGTCATTGGCGCCGATCAGCTCGCGGTGCTTGACGACCAGGTACTCGGCAAGCCCGGCGACCATCAAAAGGCCGTTGAACAACTGCTCGCCGCCGCCGGCAAGACAGTGACATTCCTGACGGCCGTCTGCATCCTCGATCCCATCGGACGGACTCGCCATGAACACGTCGACCGCACGAGCGTGCGATTTCGGCAATTCGATCGCCGCCTGGCGGAGGTTTACCTGCGACACGATGAGCCTTACGATTGTGCCGGCAGCTTCAAAATCGAGGGCGCCGGATTCGTGCTGTTCGAGTCCGTAGATACCGATGACCCAACAGCATTGATCGGATTGCCCATGATCTGGGTCGCGGGCCGGCTACTTGAACTGGGCTACCTGCTACCGTAATGGCTGAAGGCAATGAAAAAACCGTGACTTTTTGGGCTGAACTCCAGCGACGCAAGGTCGTGCGCGTCATCATTGCTTATCTTTTGGTCGGTTGGGGCCTGATCCAGATCGCGGACGCCACGATTGAGCCACTACGGCTGCCCGAATGGAGTTACACGTTCGTGGTTTGGCTCGTGGGACTTGGCTTTCCGATCGCGATCGTGCTTGCCTGGATTCTCGACGTCACACCGCGGGGAATCGAAATCACAGCCGCCGTCGAAGACAGCGAACCCCCTTCTCCGCCCGATGCATCCATCGCGGTATTGCCGTTCGTGAACATGAGCGGTAATGAGGAAAACGAATACTTTAGCGACGGCCTGTCCGAAGAGCTGCTCAATCTCCTGGTGCGTCTGCAGTCCGTTAGAGTCTGTTCGCGAACCTCCTCTTTTGCACTGAAGGGCAAAGATGTCGATATGCCGACTATCGCCGCACAACTCGGAGTTCGGCATGTACTCGAGGGCAGTGTCCGCCGAGTTGGCAGCCGAGTGCGAATCACCGCGCAGCTGATCGATGCGGTTGAAGATCGTCATTTGTGGTCGGAATCCTTTGACCGCGATCTTGACGACATTTTCGCCGTACAGGACGAAATTGCGAGTCACATATTCAATGCACTTCAGCTCACGCTCACTGCCGACGAGCAACGGGCCTCCAGGGCTACGACCGACAACTTTGAAGCGCTCGATTTTTATCTGCGAGGCCGGGAGCTCTATCACCGCACCGAGGCCGGGCACCTCGACAAAGCAGGCGAGATGTTTGAAGAGGCCATTCGGATCGACCCCAACTATGCGCTTGCCTGGGCCGGATTGACTTATGTAGTCGTCGACACTTACTGGTACGTGGACAAAGATGAAAAGTGGATCAAACGCGCCGACGAAACAAGTCGCAAGGCAGTTGAACTGGCACCACATCTTGCCGAATCGCACGGCGCGCGCGGCCTCGCGCTGCGAGCCGATGAACAATTCGATGCAGCCGAAGCTGAGTTCGAGAAAGCGATCGCCATCAATCCTCGCCTTTTTGAGCCCGTGCATTTCTATGCGCAGATGATGCGCAGCACGAGTCAGTACGAGCGCGCTGCGGAGCTGTTCTGCCGCGCAAGTGAAATTCGCCCGGAGGATTACCAGTCAATTTCAATTGCAGCGCTAATGTACGAAATGCTGGATGACAAAGATCGAGCTCATGCAATGCAGGTGGAAGCTGTCGAGCGCGCTAAACGGGCCATCGAACTGAATCCGAACGATGCGCGCGGAATAATATTGATGGCCATTCTATTGACCAAACTGGGACAGGTCGAAAAATCGCTGGAATTGGCCAAGGAAGCCATCGAACTAAATCCGAAATCGAGCAATATTCAGTACAATACGGCTTGCATCTACGCGGAAATTGGCAGGGTTGACGAAGCACTGGACTACATCGAGAGGGCGGTCGAACTGGGCGCTCGCAACAAGCGCTATTACGAAAATGACCGCGACCTCGACCCGCTTCGCGATCATCCGCGCTTTAAGGCATTGATGGATCGAATCTAGCGCTTCGATATCCGTTGCAGGAACCGCTCGAGATCGTCGGCCAGGGGCGCCGTGAAATGCAGCTCATTGCCGCTGTCGTCCGGAAATGCGATCGATTGCGCATGCAGAAACAATCGCTTTAGTCCCAGCTTTTTGGCAGCGCGATTGGCCTCGGAGTCACCGTATCGTTCGTCGCCGGCCAACGGATGGTCCATGTGCTCGAGGTGCACGCGAATCTGGTGGGTACGACCGGTCAACGGCGCGCATTGCAGCAGGCTGTATTTGCCGTACGTTCGGGACAACTGGACCCGCGTCGCGGCCGACTTGCCCTCATTGCTGACAACGACATGTCGTTCCCCACCCTTGCGATGCGTCACGAGTAGCGGTCTATCGATCAGTTGTTCACCCAATTGCCAATCGCCAACAACTAACCCTAAATAGTTTTTCTCGACCTCACCGTCGCGAAACCTGGCGTGCAGCTGACGCAACGCACTGCGGCGCTTGGCGAGCACCAGGCAGCCCGATGTTTCCCGATCAAGCCGATGCGCGAGTGACAGATCCTTGAGTTCGGGCCGCGCGTGGCGCAGCAACTCAATAACACCATGGCTGAGCCCGCTGCCGCCATGCACGGCAAGTCCGGAGGGTTTGTCGATCACAAGCAGCTTTTTGTCCTCAAAAAGGACCCGGCCCACGAGCTTCGCCGCCAACCCCGCGCTCGGCGGCGCACTTTCACTGCGGATCTGCACAGGCGGAACGCGGACCTCGTCGCCTTCCTGCAACTTGTATTCAGCCCGTATCCGGCCGCCATTGACACGCACTTCGCCGCGCCGCAGCAGGCGGTACAAACGGCCCTTGGGGACGCCGGGCAGCTGGCGACGCAGGAAGTTGTCGATCCGCTGTCCGGCCTGCTCGCCGTCAATGCGAATCTTCCTGACCTGCGTTCGCTGGCCTCCCATATCCTTCGGATTTTGCTGCATGATCAGTCGCTTGATGGAATTCGGCGGTGTGTTATATTAGCTCGCAGTGGGGCTCGGTCGATGACCCGATACCCGCAATGCATACGCGGCAATCACTTCTGGACTGACCGCGTCGTTATTAGACACTAAATAGTGATTTATTTTTGGCTTCGCCGCGCGAAGCCCACCTGGATGGCAGCGAGCTCGGATTACAGTGAGCGCTAAAGCGGCCTGACCGCAGGGACTACATGCTGAATTTTTTATGGGATCTGATTCAAGGGAATCAGGACCGATACAAGTTTCTCCACCACGCAGATGGCGCTGTCATACGCCAACTACTCCTGTGTGAGCCCCCTTGCGTACGCCCATTGGCACTTCGCCCCGTTTCACTGCCCTCCCTCACTTATCAAGTAGGGCATCATGAAAAGAATGTTAATCAATGCAACTCAGGAAGAAGAGTTGCGCATGGCGATGGTCGACGGCCAAAGCCTCTATGACCTGAATATCGAATTACCGGCAGGCGAACGCAAGAAAGCAAATATCTACAAAGGAACGATCACGCGCATCGAGCCCAGCCTCGAAGCCGCGTTTGTGGATTTCGGCGGAGACCGCCATGGATTTCTCCCACTCAAGGAGATCTCCAGCGAATACTTCGTCAAGCCGGTTGAGTCCGGCAAACCCAATATCAAAGAAGTCCTGAATGAAGGTCAGGACATTGTCGTGCAGATCGACAAGGAAGAGCGTGGTACCAAGGGCGCCGCACTAACCACCTTCGTCAGCCTCGCGGGACGTTTTGTCGTCCTCAAACCGAATAAATCGAACTCGGGCGGCGTATCGCGCCGCATCGTCGGTGCGGATCGGGATCTTGCACGCAGCTCGCTGAATAATGTCGAGATACCGAAGGGCATGAGCGTTATTCTGCGAACAGCCGGCATCGATCGCAGCCCGAAAGAACTTGCCTGGGATCTCGAGAATTTACTGACGATCTGGCATGCGCTTCTCAACGTTGTGCTCGAACGCAAGTCGCCATTCCTGATTTATCGGGAAAGCAACTCAGTCGTGCGTGCGCTGCGCGATTATTTTACGAATGAGATTGGCGAGATCCTGATCGACGACGAGACGACCTACAAGGAAGCCCTCGAATTCGTCGAGCAGGTCATGCCGCACAATCTGAAAAAACTCAAGCATTACGTCGATCCGGTGCCTCTGTTCACGCGATTCCAGATAGAAAGCCAGATCGAATCGGCTTTTACACATTCGGTCACGCTCCCGTCCGGCGGCAGCATCGTCATCGATCACACGGAAGCGCTGGTGTCGATCGACATTAATTCGGCGCGCGCCACCAAAGGCAGTGACATCGAGGCGACAGCACTCAATACGAACCTCGAGGCCGCTGATGAAGTCGCGCGGCAATTGCGTATCCGAGATCTTGGCGGATTGATCGTCATCGACTTCATCGACATGGGGCCACAGAAGCACCAGCGTGATGTCGAAAATCGACTGCGCGAGGCAGTACGACAGGATCGTGCGCGTGTGCAAATTGGCAAGATCTCGCGTTTTGGTCTGCTCGAAATGTCGCGGCAAAGACTCCGGCCTTCGCTCGGCGAATCGAGTTACCTGACTTGCCCGCGCTGCTCGGGTATCGGCACGATCCGTAGCGTCGAGTCGCTTGCATTGGCTATCCTGCGTATTATTGGCGAGGAAGCACGCAAGGAACGGACCGCCAAAGTCATCGCGCAGTTGCCTGTCGAGGTTGCAACGTATTTGCTGAACGAGAAGCGTGATTGGGTTCAGAGCCTGGAGTCGCGCAACGAGATGCAGGTCGTCCTGATCGCCAATCCGTCATTGGAGACGCCGCACTACGATGTGCGTCGCGTTCGTGACGACCAGACCGATTTGCCCGAGAATTCCGGCGCCAGTTACGAACTCACCGACGCTAATGCGGAACCAGAATCACCGCAGGCGATTCTTGAACGCAAAGCCGTCGAACCGGCTGCTATTGCCGTAATGAAACCGTCAACGGCTGTACCCAAGCGCAAGAAAGCAGGAAAAGGATTTTGGGGATGGCTCGCTGGACTGTTTACTGGCAGCGATACGAAGAAAAAACAACGGCCCGATCAGCACCGCAGACATGCTGGCCGGGACAATCGTTCGCGTGGCGGTCAGAGAAGTCGAGGGCGAAGTGATCACCGGCGTAGCGATGAAAATCGCGATCAAAATCGGAAGCGCTCCAATAAAACCGGTAGCAAGAAGGCCGGTAGTGCAAAAGATCAGAATCGTCAGAAAAAGGACGGCTCCAAGCAACAACAAAAGCCTAAAGAGGCAACACAAGAGAAACGCGACGACGCCGAGGGCGGCGAACGCAAACCGGCACGAGCCCGTCGCAGCCGCGGTGGACGTCGTCGCAGACGCAGCGGTGCGGGTTCGGTGCAGGACAGGACCCCTGTAGGAGAGCCTTCTTCCCTCAAGGGGGATAATAAAGGCCCGAAAGAAGAGTCCGTAGGAAGGCCTTCTCCCCTCAAGGAGGTCGATAAAGGCCCGATTAACGAGCAGGCAGCTCAGGAGCAATTCGCAAAAGAACAGATGTCAAAGGAATCTGCGATTGAGAAGCCGGCAGCTAATAAACCAGCGGCTGAGAAGCCAATTCAAGATAAGCCGGTAGTCGAGGTTGTAAAATCAGAGCAGCCTGCGAAAAGTGGTCCACCCAAGGTACGAACCGATGCTGAACGTGCAGCGGACGCAGCCAGCACACAGCCGGAACTAACGCAAACGATGCCCACTATGCCGGAACCGGCTGCGCCAAGTGAACCGCCAAAAACGGACGATAAAAAAGAGTTAAAACAGGTAGATAGCTCGGATACTTCAGGTAATAACTCACCACCGGCCAAAGCAGAATCCAAGGCCGAACCTGAGCCCAGTCCCGTGCCCAAGCCTGAAGGTCGTCTGCTACCGTGGGATAAAAACGAGTAGATTGTAGGAGGATCAGTAATTTGTGGGAGGCCCTTTAGGGCCGAAATTATCGGGCCGAAAGGCCCTGCTACAGGTGATTTTCTTGTAGCGTCTCGAGCAGGCCTCGGGACGCGTCCTCCACGAGATCGAGTACGCGCTCGAATCCTTTTGCGCCCCCATAGTACGGGTCCGGTACGTCATCCTCGGGCCCGGATGCAAACTCGAGAAACAGGTGAATCTTGTCGTGATGCTCAGCGTCGGCCTGGTCCACGAGCGTCACGTGGTTTAGTTGGTCCATCGCAATGATGAAGTCGAATTCATCGAAGTCTTCTTCCGACACGCGCCGGGCGCGCATATTGGCGAGTGAATAGCCGCGTCGCTCGGCGGCCGCGCTCGCACGCCGGTCGGCCGGCTCATTCGTGTGATAGGCATGAGTCCCGGCTGAATCAATACTTATCTGGTCGTCGAGCCCGGCCTCGCGTACAAAATGGCGAAACACGCCCTCTGCCGTTGGGGATCGACAGATGTTGCCCATGCATATGAATAGCACTGAAACCTTTGGCTTGCGCGTCATAACTCGTTATCTTTAAAGATATTATCTGACATCAAGGTTCCTCAGGATTCCCTAGTGTGTCGTACAAGAGTGTACCCAAAAGTGTACCATTGAGCTTTTGGGTGTCCCCAATAATGGCCAAAGCGAACCGATTAACCGACTCAATGGTTAAGGCATTGAAGTATGACGTTCCCGATAGTGCCGGTAAAGATTAAGGAGTGGCGTAATGATGGCAACGGTTTATACATTAGGATTAGGCCAAATGGAAAGAAGTCCTGGGTGCTACGCCGAAAGATAAATAAGATCACTCAGAAAACAACCATCGGACACTATCCAGATGTCTCACTAAGAAACGCCCGTCTTGAGGCCGCGCAGTTGCGTATTGGCGATAAGGAAAGGGCCAAACGATCCTCAAAAGGAATAAACACACCAGGCACATTCGGTGAACTGTTGCAGCAATATTATTCTGAACAAATTGAGCACAACTATAAACGACCAGAGCAAGTACGGATGTATATCGATAACCGTGTGCCCGATACGCTCAAATTGCTCAACATTTCAGACCTCACTAGCAACGATACGCGGGAGTTTAGAATAGTCGTCAGAGACTGGCTGTTTAGATACGCCAAGTCGAGTGGCCCTGTGGGCGCTAATAGATTGCTTGCGATTTTTAAACTAGCCCTATATCTGTTCCATAGGCGATGACGTCATACAGTACGAGGGGGTAGCAGAAGTCGTATGAAAATCCGGCCTGACGCAACTCAGAACGGCACAATTGATCTGTGATTCGCGCACCAGGTCTTTAAAAACTTCCTTTGAATTTTCTGATCATCGTAATACGGAGTTTTTCAACAGTATCGA
>SMVB01207296.1_pt1 | contig 16912 bp, 11 predicted proteins | sample 2456461 | NCBI WGS metagenome assembly SMVB01 (sample SAMN11095934, study PRJNA526329) | marine sediment metagenome | biome: Marine sediment; feature: Surficial sediment; material: Deep marine sediment; isolation source: Hadal surficial sediment | place: Pacific Ocean | collected 2014-05 | depth...
GTCGCGTCACCGTGACCGGAACCGCGCACACTTGCAGATCCACCTGTGGGAAAGAATTCCGCAGTCAGTGTCACATCGCCGACATAGGTGGCCCCTACGGCCTGATTGGTCTCGACCACACGCAGCAGCACAAGATCAACCAGCAGGACATCCTGCCCATAGACGCCATCTGCCTGCAAGCCATCCATATCCGGTTCATCGACGAGATTCATCCCCCACTGGCGAATCATCTCGTCCATGGCCCCTTGCACAAACACCCGCACATCGTTGAGTGCCTGAAGTTGATGCAGATCATCTCGATCATCTGTGCGGGTCCCCACCATCCCCATCTCTACCTGACGCTTGTCTCTGACCTGGAAGGAGATCGGGGAACCCCGCCAGGCCTCAGGGAGAGGGACAGGACTGGTCTGACCCAGGACCTGAGTCGGGGTAAATCTCAACTCGAAGCGAGGAACATTTCTGGCGGCGTGTACCTCAGCTCCTGCGCCCAGGACCAACGCCATCAGGAAGATCAGAATGCGAGCATCTCTCATGATCTTTCTCCTTCCGAGAACGCGACCCATTCCTCCATCTCCGCCAGCAGCTCGGGCCGGCAAAGTCCCATGTGAAGCACCTCGGGCCTCCGCGCGCCGGAAAGGCTGGCCTGCATGAGTTCCAGCCACGCTTGCGATCGCCTGGAGGCACAGCCCCTGGTGTGCAATCGCTCCGGGCTCCAGGTTGTGTAAGGGTCCACCAGTGTCCGAACCCAGACCGGCACCATATCGATCTTCGCACTCATGGCGCTGGTGGTATGTACAATCAGCGCATCCGTTTGCAACGCCACTGTTGGTTGATGATCCAAATCCCGGCTCTTGCCGAATCATACTCAGACTGCTGGAACCAGGCAAGCAGGAGGAACCCGCAGTCCATGGCCGTGAACTCAACCTTCCCCGGCCTGGGTGGCGCTAGGGAGCAACTGGCGGCTTCAGGAAAACCAAAGCCTGGCGCATACGACCGTCTTCGTCGTAGGTGGCATCCACCCGCACCGAGAGGCGGCTGCTCCCCGCAGCACCCTCGTGCAGAATCACTTCCACCTGGCGCTCCCGGGGCTCAAGATCTTCACCTCTCTCCAGACGCACCAGCAGGGCCGGCAGTTCTTCGCCGCCGAGGATCTCCGCCACCGGTTTCCCTTCCAGACTGCGAGCTGGCGAGTCCAGCAACCGGGCGGCCGGCTGGCCGCAGGCAGCCACCTGCCCATCATGGCGGATCACCAGCACCGGTTCCCGGATTCCATCCAGCAGGCGGCGAAATCGTTTCTCCAGCAGCCGGATGCGCTTTTTCTGCATGCGCAGGATCTCCTGTCGGCGCACAAGGGTCCCGAGAACTGCCTGCGCCAGGCGCCGCGATTCATCAGCCGGGAAGGTGTCTGGCCGCAGGCGATCCAGATCCTCCCGCTCGATGTGGCGCACCATCATGCGCAGGCGCAGCAACGGCCGCGTGACCATGGCTGGGACCCAGAGAATCACGAACGCGAGGCCCACCAGGGTGACAAGCAACGCGCTGATCAGATTGCGCAGCCCCTTTCGGGCCTTGTTGCCGATGGCCATTCTGGCAGCGGACAGGGCATCCCATGCCCGATCACTGATGCCGGCAAGCTCTTGATGGGCGGCCATGGCGGCTGCGGACATGCTATCCCGGCGCACCTGCAGGCCAATGCCTGCGCCTGTGCCCGGTTCACCTGTGCCTGGCACAGCGGGACCATCCTCCAGGGTCGCACGCAAGGTCATCAGGTCGCGTCCCAGCCTGCCGAAAGCGGCCCGCTCGCGGTCCGAAAGATCGACGGCATCACGGCAGCGGGCAACGGCTGCATCCAGATGGCTGCGCGCACTGGCGCCATGTTCCGAAGCGCCGGAAGAGACCCAGGCCCGCTCCTCACGGAGCGCTCTGGCCAGCAGCGACTGGACCTCGGCCACGGCGCGCAGTTGCGCCGCCTCCACATCGGTGAGCTGCCGCACCTCCTGAAGAAGCGAGCGATAATTCATGACCGCCATGAAATTGACTGGCGCCAGCAGAGACGCCGTCGCCACCAGCGCAACGGCAATGCGCAGGCGCATGGTCCACGACGCCGGGTTGAATCGATTCAACTTGGCTTTTCCGGCAGCCGGGCCTCACTGAAGGCCTCCAGGGCCGCATCGGAACCCACCGCGAGAAGACGGTCGTTGCGTTCAAGAGGCTGATCGGGATCCGGCATATTGTCCACAACCTCCTCCGTATGCAGGTCCCCCCCCTCGCCTATCTCCTCCGTGCGCCGCCGCACCGCCACGATGTTCACGCCGTACCGGCGACGGGAATCCAGCTCTCGCAACGACTGCCCGATGAACTCCGCCGGCGGAGTGATCTCGGCCAGGCTCATTTCCGGCCCCAGGGGGATACGATCTCCCATGGCCGGATGAAGAAGCGCCTCGGCCAGTTGCCGGCCCTGCTGGCGCTCCACGCTGACCACCTGGTCGGCACCCACTTCGCCCAGGATCTCGGCGTGCAGACCCGAGACGGACCGGGCCACGATCCGCGGCACACCAAGGCGCCGCAGAATCACCGTTGTGAGAATGCTGACCTCGATACTTTCCCCATGGGCCACCACGGCCACATCGACTTCCTCCAGGCCGGCCGCGCGCATGGCGCGCTCGTCAGTGGAGTCCAGGCGCAGGGCCTGGCTCACATCGTCCTTGATGCTCTCGACGATGTCCTCACTGGTGTCGATGCCGATCACCTCGGCGCCGGCGCTACCGAGGGCTTCAGCCACGGCACGTCCAAATGTTCCCAAACCGATAACGGCAAAGTTCATGGCGATCTCTCCAGCCGGGCTTTCAGCCGACCACGACGCGACCTTCGGGATAGCGCACCGACCCCGCCACGGCCCTCCGGCCGATGGCCAGGGCCATGGTCAGCGGTCCGATGCGCCCCAGAAACATGAGCAGGATAACAACCAGCCTGGCCGGCACGCCCAGTTGGGGTGTGATCCCTGTGGTCAGGCCCACCGTCCCGAAGGCCGAAACCGTCTCGAAGAGCAGGCCCTCGAAGGGCAGGTCCGGTTCCAGGGCCAGGAGCAGCCCCAGGGAGAGGACGATGGAGGTGGCCGCCATGACCACAATGGCCATGGCCCGGATCACAACCGCCTGAGGCAGCCGGCGGCGAAACACCTCCACCTCCTGGCGATTGCGCAGCATGGCCCGTACTGCCAGGGCCATCACCGCAAGAGTGCTGGTCTTGATGCCACCGCCTGTGGAACCGGGACTGGCGCCGATGAACATGAGAACCGAGAGCGCAAAGAGGCCCAGAGAACTGAAATCACCGATGCTCACCGTGTTGAACCCGGCCGTGCGCGCGCTCACCGCGTGGAAGAACGCCGCCAGGAGTTTTTCTCCCGGCTCCAGGCCCTGCAGTCCTTTGTCAAACTCCACGAAGAAGATAGCGATGGTGCCGGCAGCAAGGAGAGAAGCGGTCACCAGGAGAACCAGCCGGGTATGAATGCTCCAGCGCATGCGCGGGCCCCACGCCCGCCGTCCCCTGGCCAGCCGTGACAGGATCTGACCCAGCACTACGAACCCCAGCCCACCGGCGATCACCAGGGCGGAGATGGTCAGATTCACCGTGAGGTCGGAACGGTAAGCCGTGAGGTTCTCATCCCACAGTGAGAAGCCGGCGTTGTTCCAGGCCGAGACCGAATGGAACAGGCCCAGCCATGCCGCGTGAGAGCCATCGTGTCCGTCCAGAGAAAAACGCGCGCTGAGAATCAGGAAACCCACCGCTTCGCAGGCAAGGGTCATGAGAACCAGGTACCGGAGACTGGCACGGAGACCGGTCATGGTGGTGGCATCCATGGCCTGAAACATGGTCGTCCGCTGGCGCACGCGCAGGCTTCCACCCAGGAGCATCATGACGGAAACCGAGAGCGCCATGATTCCCAATCCCCCGGCCTGGATCAGGACGAGGATGACCACCTGGCCAAAAGGCGTCCAGTCATGGGGCGTGGAACGCACGATGAGACCGGTCACGCACACGGCCGACGTGGCCGTGAAGAGGGAATCGACAAACGGCACGGCCCGGTTTCCCGCGCTGGCTGCGGGCAGCGACAGGAAGGCGGTGCCGACGAGGATGACGATGAGAAAAGATAAGGCCACCAGGCGCAGGGGCCGTCCTTCCAGGGCACGCACAAGGGAGTGTGTGCTGGTGACCTTGAGGAAATCGCCCGCGGACCGCAACAGCAGACGCGCTGCGGCAACGCCAAAGGCAAGACGGGGCCCTCCCCCGCCCACCAGCAGGGTCAGGACCAGCATGGCCAGGACGGTCTCCATGAGCAGGCCTGGCAGGTGCCGTCTCAACGGCCTGCGCACGGCCCAGGGCAGCAGCGACCAGATCACAAAAAGGGCTGCCACCAGCCTGTAGATCCACTCCGCCGCCAGCAGGGTCAGGGGGGCCGGCGTCAGCTGGAGCCCTCGCTCCAGCAGGAGGAATCCCAGACCGAAAAGAACAGGAAGAAGCGCCAGCCGGGCCGTCCGCCGCTCGACCACTTCAAGGAGGACCCTCATGCCCGGCCACATGGACGTTTGATATCACATCCGGTCCCCTGGCCGCAGTCGAGGACCAGGAAGGTCCTCTTGCCCCTGGGTGGGGGAGTCGACACCTGCCACAGAAAAACAATTCGCCGGCACCTTCGGCAAGAAAGTAGAATCGCCATGGAGGTGAAAATGCGCACCCTCACAGGCTTTCTCATGGCAGCCCTCTTCCTGCTCGGCTATCTTGCCGGCTGGGGAACGGGACACAGGACAGGTAGGCCTCCGGAGACAACAGCGGTCGTTCTTCCCGGGATGGCCGGCACGGCCGACCTGGAGGTCCCACAACCCGCCCCCTCAGCCAACTCCCTGCCCGACGATCTCGATCCGATGGAGCTTCGCCAGATCGAAGTATTCCGGCGCGCTTCCGACTCGGTGGTCTACATCACCAGCATCGCCCTGCGGCGCAGTTTCTTCAACATGAACCTCTTCCAGATTCCCCAGGGCTCCGGCAGCGGTTTCGTCTGGGACACCCATGGTCACATCGTGACCAACTTCCATGTCATCGAGGGCGGCAATACGTTCATTGTCGCTCTCTCCGATCAGACCGAGTGGGAAGCCAGCGTCGTGGGCGTGGCTCCTGACAAGGACCTGGCCGTTCTGAAGATCGACGTTCCCGCTAGGCAGCTGACGCCGCTGCCCATCGGGCGCTCCGCCTCCCTGGCCGTGGGTCAAAAGGTTCTGGCGGTGGGCAATCCGTTCGGCCTGGATCACACCCTCACGGTGGGGGTAGTCAGCGCCCTGGGACGTGAACTTCGCTCTCCCGGGGGACGCATCATTCGTGACGTCATCCAGACCGACGCGGCCATCAATCCCGGGAACTCCGGGGGCCCTCTCCTGGATTCCCGGGGACGCCTCATCGGCATCAACAGTGCCATCTACAGTCCTACCGGCGCCTCCGCCGGTATCGGCTTCGCCGTCCCGGTGGACACGGTGGCGCGCCTGGTCCCCCAGCTCATCAAGTATGGCCGGCCTCTCCAGCCGGGCATTGGCATCACCCTCCTCCCGGATCACCTCGCGTCCCGCATCGGCCTGGAAGGAGTCGTCATTTATGAAGTCCTCCCCAACGGACCCGCTGCGCGAGCCGGCTTGCAAGGCGTGCAGACCAGCCGCTCAGGGCGGCTCGTCGTCGGCGACTGGATCATCGCCGTCGACGGTGAGCCGGTCTCCACCGGCGATGATCTCATGCACCTGTTCGAGGGCGCAGGCATCGATGCGGAGGTGGATCTCACTGTGGTTCGAGACGATGTCCACAAGACAATCCGTATCACCCTGATAGCCTTGAACCAGGGACCAAACCGCTGAGCGGGCTGCTCCAGGTTGAAGCGCGCCCCAGGCTGAGCCGGAGGTTGTCCCGCCTCCATCTCCCGGAAGCAAGACCCATGCGCCGATTTCTCCGTGCCCTTCCGTCACATCCCGGCCTGATCCTGGTGACCGCCGTTCTACTCCTCACGACCGCAATCCTCACGCCGGCGCAATCGTCCGACCCGCGCGATGGGACCGGCATGACGGCGGCCCGCACCACCTTCAAATCGGACTTCGATGATCGGACCATGCGGGTGGACTACTTCCATACCGGTGGGCCCGGCGGCGAGGTCATCAGCCTGGACCGAGTGGTGTCCGATGGCGCGTGGGCCGGCAGCCTCACTCGCCTGCTGGACGACACCAACCTGGGAACCTATCTGTTGGAGGTCCACGACAGCGCGAGCGGGCGCCTGCTCTACTCGCGCGGCTTCGCCTCCCTCTACGGCGAATGGGAGACGACCGGCGCCGCCAGCGCGACCCACCGCACCTTCCATGAGACGCTGCGCTTTCCCTGGCCGCGGCGGCCGGTGCAGGTGGTCCTGCTCAAGCGGGGTGACGACGGCCGCTTCGCTCACCTCTGGTCGACGCCCATCGACCCCGGATCGCGCTTCGTCAACCCTGCGGACCTGGCGCCGGAGGGGACGGTCTGGACCCTTCTCGAGAGCGGCCCGCCCCATGAAAAGGTCGACCTGGTATTGCTGGGTGAGGGGTACACCGCCGCCCAGATGCCCAAGTTCCACAGAGACGCCCGGCGCCTCCTGAACCGCCTGTTCGCCACCGAACCATTCAAGGGGCGCCGGGGAGATTTCAATGTCCGCGCCATCGATCTGCCGGCGGCCGAAAGCGGCGTCAACCGGCCCCACGTGGGTGCCTTCCGCCGCAACCCGGTGGGCACCACCTACAACATCTTTGGCTCAGAGCGCTACATGCTCACCCTGGACAACCGCCGCCTTCGCGATGTGCTCTCGGCCGTCCCCTACGAGTTCGTGGAGATTCTGGTCAACGAAAAACAGTACGGCGGTGGCGGCATCTACAACGCGCAAGCCACCACCGCTGTGGACACCGCCTTTGCCGCGTACATCTTCGTCCACGAGTTCGGTCACCATTTCGCGGCGCTGGCCGACGAGTACTACACCTCACCCGTCGCCTACGAGACCGGCGGCAGCGTACATCCCGAGCCGTGGGAGCCCAACGTCACGGCCCTACACGATCCTTCACGGCTCAAGTGGGCCGACCTGGTGCCCGCCGGCACGCCTGTGCCGACCCCCTGGGACAAGGAGCGGTACGAAGAGCATGCCCGCGAAATTCTGCGAGCGCGTAAGGAACTCATCGCCGGCAAGGCACCGGAGGCCGAGTTTGATGCCCTTTTCAGCAGACAGCAGATCATCGAGACTGAAATGCTCGGAGAGATGAAGTTCTCAGGATTGACCGGCGCCTTCGAAGGCGCCGCCTACGAGGCCCGCGGGCTTTACCGGCCGGCCACCGACTGCATCATGTTCACCCGCGACGAGGTCGGCTTCTGCGCCGTCTGCCGGCGCGCCATCGAACGCATCATCGACCTCTACGCGCGGCCCTGAAGCCGTGGCCGGATATCAGCTCTTGCGCGGGGTGGCGGGTCCATGGTGGCCTGGGTTGGCCTGCCTGCGCCGCCCTGCTACTCTTTCCCCATGAAGACTCTCAAGATCTGGCTCGGGCTGGCCGCGCTTCTGGTGGCGGTTTCCTGTTCTTCTCCGGGGGAACAGGCCGCCGAAGATCATGACGGTGTGACCACCGCCGACGCTCCTCAGGGTCCGCTGACCGACCTTCATCCCCTGGACCCACCGGCGGCAGAAGGCGCCATGGCCCCGCGCCTCAGCAGCAGCGGCGCAGACCTGTTCCTCACCTGGCTGGAACCTGTAACCGGGGACGAGGACGGACACAGTCTGAAATTCTCCCGCCTCGAAGGGCATGGTGATTCAGCCCTCTGGTCAGAGCCGGTGGAGATCGTGCGTGGTGAATCGTTCTTCGCCAACTGGGCCGACAACCCCGGTGTGCAGCGGGGCGGTGACGGCGCTCTGGTGGCCTGGTGGCTGGCCAAATCCGCTGACGATACTTACGCCTACGACGTCCACCTCGCCCGCTCCACCGATGAGGGCCGGACATGGGCCGCTGCCGGGAAGCTCAACCGGGACGGGATCAAGAGCGAGCACGGCTTCGTGTCGGCCGTGACCGATGCGGGCGGCGTGCGGGCCTTCTGGCTCGATGGCCGGGAGATGACACTGGGGAGCAGCTCGGGTCACGAAGGCAGCGGCAGCATGACCCTGCGAACCGCCGTTGTGGGCGCCGACATCATGGATGAAGAACTGCTGGACATGCGAGTCTGTGAATGTTGCCAGACCGCCGCGACCGTCGCCGGGGAGGGTCCGGTGGTCGTCTATCGCGGCCGCACAGACGGCGAGATCCGCGATATCTGGATCGCCCGGCGTACGGCCACAGGCTGGAGCGCTCCCGCGCCGGTCCATGAAGACGGCTGGCACGTTCCAGGGTGCCCCGTGAACGGCCCCGCCGTGGCCGCCCGTCCGGACCATCCTGATCAACTGGCCGTGGCCTGGTTCACCGCCGCTGACGACCTTGCGCGAGTGCAGGTGTCTTTTTCCCGCGACGGGGGCAGCACCTTCTCGAAACCAGTGGTGGTGGACAGCGAGAAGCCGCTGGGCAGAGTCGATCTGGTATGGGACGGCTCTGGCGCGGCCCTGGTTCTGTGGCTGGCTCCCTCAGGTCCCGATGGCGAGGCGCAAGTCCTTCTGCGACGTGTGCCTCCGGCAGGGCCGCCGGGCGCAGTTGTTCACATCGCCACCACCAGAACCTCCCGGGCCAGCGGCTTCCCGCGTATGGCGCGTCACGGGAGCGACCTGATCCTGACCTGGACCGAACCCGGCGAGGAGACCACGCGACTGCGAGGAGCCGTGCTGGAGCCGGCCCATCTGCCCGGCGTGAGCGCTCATGACGACGTGGCACTCGACGCCGCGGCCGCCGACTCTCGCCCGGCCATCACCCAGGCCGCCGACCCGCCTTCTCATGCCTGGGACGGCAAGCCGGGCTCCCGCGCCCCTGCCTATGAGGCCACCGCACTGGACGGGAGCGAGGTCGCGCTCGCTGACCTGCATGGGCAACCGCTGCTGGTGAACTTCTGGGCCACCTGGTGCATGCCCTGCCGCCAGGAAACGCCGGCCCTCATTGAACTTCATGAGCGCTTTGCGGCCGACGGCCTGCAAGTAGTGGGTGTGAGCGTCGACGCGGCCGGCGAGGATGACCTTGTCCGCCGCTTCGTCCGGGACGAAGGAGTGCCCTACACCACACTCCTGGACCCGGCGGACCGGGCATCGCAAACCTTCGGCCTGCCCATGTTGCCGGGCAGCTTCCTGTTCGACAGCCAGGGTGTCCTGGTCTGGAGCCGCTTCGGCGTGATCACCAGGAATGATCCCGAGCTGACGACCGTCCTGGCGCAACTGCTCTCCCCGGCACCTGCCGGTGACTGACGCCTGAGGGTCGTTTCACCCGTCTGAATCCCAAGGACGGCGGCGCCTCATCATGAATCGTCCTGCTCCTCGTCCGTGTCCACGGCGCGGGTGGCCGTGAAAACTCCGTTGGGCTGCACAAGGATCAATTCCGTCGCCGGGCCCTCCGCAGGGAGCGTGAAGCGCGCGCTGAAGCCGGTGACCGCCTTCAGATCGAATTCAAGATCTCCCGATGGGACAAGCTCCAGGGCCGGCTGGCCACCGGCCTGCATCACGAGAACGGTTCCCTGCACGCGCACGGAGATGATCTGTCCCGGGACGCGGTAGCGGCCGGCCAGGCGCGCCAGAAACGCCGGATCGGCCATGCGGGCGTCAGGCTCGCGGGTGAACACCAGAGGGTCCACCAGAGGCTCCAACGGTGCCTCGAGCCGGCTGACCCGCCCGCGCTGATCGGTGATGAAGCTAAGCCGCAGATTCTCGGGGATGATGGCTTCCTCAGTCTCGGCCACGTTGAAGGTGTCGTAGTGCCAGTGTTCCAGGGGCATGGTCATGTCGTTGAAATCCATGGTGAGGCTGTCCTCTGCGAGGCGGATCTTCAGCACGCCATAGCCGGGATGGCGGTACTCACCGGCGAAGTCGGCCAGGGGCCGGCTGGGCCGGGTCTTCTCCACCCGGAAGCGGGCCCGGGCATCCTTACCCGTATCGGCGAACTCACGGGCCACATCCCGCTTCCTGGCGGCAGCCACGATCCAGTCCCGGGGCTCCAGTTCCAGGGCCCGGTCGGCCACGGTATCGGTGATCAGATCGGTCAGGGCGCTGCCGTTCTTGTTCACCAGGACCACCACACCCACATCGTCCCGGGGATAAAGCGTCACCAGGGCCGAAAAACCATCGATGTGACCACCGTGGTGGACCCTCAGATGACCCCGCCAGGTATCGATGAACCAGCCCATCCCGTAATTGAGCGCAGATTTCTCGGACTCCCGGGAGAGACCCGGGACCACCATCTGAGGCACATGAGTCTCCCGCAGGGTACCGGCGTCGATCAATTTCTCGCCATCCAGAGTTCCTTCCGCCAGTTGCACCAGCAGCCAGCGGGTCATCTCCCTCACACTCGAGTTGATGGCACCGGCCGGGGCCATGACCGTGATGGGGCGAAAATCGACCTTCTGGAGTTCATCCCCTCTCTGCACATAGGGCAGGGCATGATCGCTATCGAGTTGCGAAACGGCCACATCGAAATTGCTGCGGTCCATGCCCAGAGGATCGAAGATGCGCTTGCGAACGCTCTCCTCCCACGTCTGCCCGGTCAACTGTTCGATGAGATATCCGGCGGTCAGGAACATCAGGTTGTTGTACTGGAAGGTCTCGCGCAGCTCCTTGTTGGCCGGCAGATAGCGCAGGTTATGGACCAGTTCGGCCCGGGTGATGCTCTCATTGTTGTACCAGGTGAGGTCATGTCGCGGCAGCCCGGAGCGGTGACTGGTCATGTCACGCGTGTTGAGATGAGCGGAGGCGTACTCGTCGTCTAGCTGAAAATCATGGAGGTAAGTGCGAACCGGCTCATCCCACTGCAGGAGACCTTCATCCACCAGAGTGCCCAGCAAAAAGGTCGTGAAGGCCTTGCTGGCGGAGCCGATGGCGAAGAGAGTGTCCGGCGTCACCGGCAGCGTCTGCTCCACATCCCGGAGCCCGTACCCCGCGACCAGGGCCACCTTGCCCCCGGCCACCACCCCCAGAGCCAGGCCGGGAGTCTTCCAGTCCTCAAGAGCCGGATTGATGATGCCGTCCAGACTCTTGAGAGCCGCGGCCACGCGGGCGGTGGCATCCCTTGTGGCCACCAGGCGGAAGGGGAAGGTCTGCCCGCCCTGGAGAAAATCTCCGGCAAGGACGTTTCCCGTCTCACTCAGGGTGCCAGTGAAGGTCGGGTTTCCGGGTACCCCTGCCATGGCAAAGGTGGCCTTGCGTCCTTCCAGAGAAATTCCTTCCAGGGGCATATCCCGGGCACCCTGGGCGGGGATACTGATATCCCCCTGCCAGCCCTCATGGGTCAGGGTGAAGTCGAGGTTCAGTTTGAGGGTGTTGCCCGGCACCTCGATGACCCCTTCCCAGTGACCTGCAAGAGTAGGGTCCGCGGCCCACGCCGGACTCGAAGCCCAGAGAAGAGCGAGGCAGAAGACAGTCCTACGGAACAGGGTCATGAGCACTCCCTCCGGATCGTGCAGTCATCCACGGTTCAAGTTGCTCCGCCAGCCATTCTCCCACCCGGCGCTGCGCTTGCCGGTTGGGATGCTGATCGGTCGCATGGTTCCACAAGTGACTCGCGGTCGCTCCTTTGAATGCGGGCAGGAGATCGATGAACGGTATATCTGCATACGCAGCAAACGAGCCGATATTCAGATGAACCTGGCGAAACGGGTAATCATCCAGCCGGTAGAGGACCGGATAAACAAGCAGGATCAGGCGGCAGTCATTTTCCCGGCACAGGTCCCGGGCCCGCAACAGCTCGGCTTGAACCTCTTGCCATGCCTCGCTGTCCGGTTCATACCCCCGACGGTAGTGATGGATCAACTCTCGCCCGACCCTGTAGCGCCGCACCTGGGTGAGGGTCAGGTTGAGCAGATACGAATAACGCCGTGCGGGCCACCAGCGCCCGCCACCGGGCGAGAGAAAACCGCGCGTCCCCTTCCGGCCTGCGTCGTTGAGAAAAAGGCAGAGAAGGACCACGTCAGGATGGAACTTCAACACATAGCCCTGGAGATAGTCCACTTCGGTCCGTGTGCCGAAGGCCGCCACGCCGAAATTGAGCACCTCGGTTTCCGGGTGCCGGACCCTCAGGAATTTCTCCAGCTGGGCAGGAAAGGTATCCTCATCGCGCAAGCCATACCCGAGCGTGAATGAATCCCCCAGGACCGCCAGGCGAGGCCCCACGGGCCGCTCGTAGGGGGCACGGGCCGGGCCCCTGTAGCCGTACTGGTTGATGGAACCCACCACCTGGTTATTGGCATCGAAATATCCCCGCGGATTCCCCGGATAGGTGTAGACCAGGCGGCTCCCCGGCTCGTACGCCCCGTTGCTGAGGTCCCCGAACAGGCGCTGCTCCTCTTCCCGGTGCCCCCGGGCCTGAGCCGGATCACCCAGGCCCATGATCCGCAGGGCCATCTCCGCAAGGACCAGCGCGAAGATCACCCCGGGGAGATAAGCCATGACACCCCGCACGAAACGGCGGGACCATCTCCTTCTGATCTCTGTCATGATGAGTTCATCATGCGGCGACGGTTCCTCTTCTTCATGGGTCCACCTCTCCTGCTGGCCGCCGGCTTCGCAACAGGCCTGGTCTCCATCCATGCCCCGTTCATCTCATGGGAGCGCATGGTCGCCCGTCTCACGGACAACGCAGGTCATTCTACGTCAGCGGCCCACGCGGCTCCCCCCGGCCGATGGCGGCCGGTACAGGCTCCAGACACTGCGGCCCGCCCGGCGGATGCAACCCTGCCCGGTGACGATCTTGAGGACAGCTCGACGGCCCTGGATGATGCCGACTTTCGCCGCCGCCTGGCAACGCTGGGCTATCTGGCGGGGCATGATGCGGCCCCCTCACAGTCGGGCGTCATCCACCACGACCCTGCCGCCGCTTCGCCCGGACTGAACCTGACGATCTCAGGTCACGCTGCCGAAGCCCGTCTCATGGACATGGACGGCCGGATTCTCCATACCTGGCAGCGCGAGTTCCACCAGGTCTGGCCCCGGAGAAAGAAAGTCGTGCGGGCTGAGGGCTGGCGGCGCGTCCACCTGTTTCCCGATGGCAGCCTCCTGGCCATTTACGACGGCCTGGGCCTGGTGAAGCTGGATTCTCGATCCAGGGTCATCTGGTCCTACGACGGTCATGTGCATCATGACCTGGAAATCCAGCCCGACGGCTCCATCTACACCCTGACCTGGAAAGCACGTAGGCGTCCGGATCTCCACCCCGGCGAACCAATTCTCGATGACCAGATCACCATTCTGGACAGCGACGGCACCTGGCGGCGCGATATTTCGCTGCTGGATGCCCTGGAGAAATCTCCGTACGCATCCCTGCTGGCCCATCGCGGTGCCGACACCGATATCTTCCATACCAACACCATCGAGGTTCTGGATGGCCGCTTCGCCCATCTGGACGCGGCCTTCAAGGCGGGCAACATCATGGTGGCCATCCGCTATCTGGATACCATCGCCATCATCGATCCAGGCCTTGGGGAGATGGTCTGGGCTCTCAGCGGCGTCACTCGCTGGCCTCATCAACCAACCTTTCTCGACAATGGCCATCTCCTGATCTTCGACAACCTGGGGCCTGAGACCCACTCCCGGGTCATCGAGATCGACCCCATCACTCGCGCCATCATCTGGAACTATGCAGGCAGCCCCGCCAGGCCGTTCTTCTCCGAAAGCTGCGGCACCGCCCAGCGCCTGGCCAACGGCAACACCCTCATCACCGAATCGGACAGAGGCCGAGCTTTCGAACTGGACCCCACGGGGCGGGTGGTCTGGGAGTTCCTCAATCCTGCCCGCGCCGGCGAGCAGGGCCGGCTGATCGCCACACTCTACGAAGTGGTGCGCCTGCCGGTGGACTTCCCCACAGACTGGGCTTCTTCTGCGCCGCCTTCCTCCTCCGTTCCGTGAGAGGAACGGAGGATCTCGAACACCAGCCAGTTCTCCACCTGCCCCACCTGCCTGAGACGGCAACCCGGAAGACGACCAATCTCGTAGAGCAGGCTGCCCACGGGGTCGGGCCAGGCCGGCGGGATCTCAGGACGCTCAGGATCGTAGCCATGCAGCGCGCCCACACCGGCCACCAGGTGGGTGATGGGAGAGTCATGGACATAGGCGGCAACCTTTTTGTCCCTCAGAGCAACCAGGAAATGCTGATCGTTGATCAGGCCGTCCAGATTCACCACAGGCCGGCCACAGAAATAACCCAGGCGGCCGGCATCGGTGGTGGCCAGGACAGCGTCCTCAGGCAGATTATGACGGATCCAGCCGTACAGACGGCGCTCGGCGAGCGGCCCCGGCTCATCCCGGGTCTGATCGAAGCGCGTGGCCGTGACACTCACCAGAAAGAGTGCCAGGCACGCGATACCGGCCGTGGCCAGGGTGCGGCGCCAGAGCGTACGGCGCACGATGCGATCCAGAAGGCCACCGGCGAGGGTGCCGGCGACACCTGCCGCCAGCATGCTCTCGGGCATGAAATAGTAGAGGCGGAAGCCGCGTTCGCTGCCGGCCCAGAACCAGAGCATATAGGCGGTGTAGTGCAGGGCGCAGGCCAGGGCCAGCAGAGTCAGGGCATCTCCCAGGATGTCGCGCCCCCTGGCACGGCGGCGCATGGCGGCCGCGGTGCCGATCACAAGCAGCAACAGGACAGCGATGCCCGCCACCTTTCCCTGGCGCCAGAGGGGACGCAGGACCGCCGTTCCACCCGTGGCTTCCCGCGCCATCTGCAGAGGCACCGACTCCAGGGCATGCCAGGCGCGCCGCCGCCAGTAACGGCTGTCACCCACGCCACCGAGTTCCTGGCGGACCTCTTCGGCGTACACCTGCACGGCCCGCTCACTGATCGGCATGGGCGAACCGAAGCGCCAGGCATTCCAGGCCAGGACCGGCACCACCAGAACCGATGCTCCCACCGCCAGCACCGTCACCCGCACCAGCGCCGTGCGCATGCCGCCGCGACGTAAGCCGCCGGCCATCAACAGAAATGCCGCTGCCAGTGCGAGCATCCCGGCATCGAGTCGGGAGAGAATCACCGTGCCCAGCAGCAGCCCGGCCAGCAGCATGCGCCGGCGGCCGGGGAAATAGGACGGTTGGCGATGGATTCTTTCCCACACGCCCAGGAACAGAGCCAGGAGCAGCGCATACAGTGGGGTCTCCAGCCCGTTGGGCCGGGAAAGATTCAACGCTATAAGCGGGTGAAGCCCGAACAGGGCCGCCGCCATGACAGCTCCCGCCGCGCCGCTGCGCCGCCTGAGAGTCCACCAGAGAGCGACCGCAGACGCCGCCGCCATCCCGTACCAGAGCAGACCGATGGCGCGCACCCCGGCGCCAGGAGACCTGGCCAGCGCAATCACCGGCACCAGCAGCCAGCACCACAACGGGTGATAACCGTTGGTAGCGTTGATCCCGTCAAAGGTGCTGCCGGCGCCGGCGGCAAGGTTACGGGCGACCCCGAGATAGTAATAGGCGTCGTCATACAGCAGGTACGCGAGACGCTCTTCCGGACCCAGGCACGCCCAGACGCCCACGGCAAGGATGATCAGGACCAGGCTCGTAACAGCGGCAGCCTCGGCACGGCTGACGGCGCTGACACTGACCGACACTGAGACGGGGCCGTCTTGAGGCCGTGCCTCATTGCGCGCGGCTTCAGCGTTATCGTTCTTCATTTCGATCTTCCGGCTGGTGGACAGCCAAGCTCGATGACGACCCATCTGCCCGGCGCCCCCGGAACTTCATGGAGTGCGCATCCGTGACGCTGGGAAAGACGATAGAGGATCTCGCCGAGATCGACGCGCTGCAGAGGAGGACGATCAGGGTGGGCCGGGTCGAAGCCCTTCAGCGACGCCCGTCCCCCCACCAGATGAGTGATGGGTGAGAGGGCCACATATCGGTCCAGTGCGTCGCTGCGCAGGGCCTCCAGGAATCTCTGATCGTTGCTGAGGCCATCCAGATCCACCGCCGGGCGCCCCGAGAAGTAGCCCATGCGCCCGGACCCGATCTTGCCGAGCACCGCATTCACCGGAAGATGTGTATCCACCCAGCCATAAATGTGATGGCGCGACACCTTGCCCGGAGTGTCGTCCACGAGGGCCAGATGGCCCGAGGCCACCACGAGGACCCAGGTGGCCATGCCGACGGTCACCATGGCGCTCACCGCCAGACGGCGACGGCGCCCCGGCAACAGGCCATCCAGGGCGGGTCCGAGGACGGCCCCCAGCACGGCCGCTCCGGCCAGGGACTGGGGCACGAAGTAGTAGAGGCGGAAGATGACCTCTCCCCCCACCCAGAACCAGGCGGCGTAAGCGAGCCCGTGGAAAGTGGCGAACGTGAGGAGCAGCGTCACCGCGTCGCCTGTGAGAGGGCCGTGCCGACGGCGGCGGGCCAGGGCCACGGCTGAGAAACCGGCGGCCACAAGCAGGATCAATATCCCGCCCACCCGGCCGCTGCGCCACACCATGCGTGCCGCGGAGGTGCCGCCCACGGCAGAGCTCGCCAGACGTCGGGGCAGGCGGTGGGTTGCCATGGCCAGGCGCTGGCGAACAAACGGGATGCCCAGGGGCGCACCCAGTTCCCGCCGGGCAGGTTCCTGCCACGCCGTCACGACGCGGCCACTGATGGGGACCGGCGAACCGAAGGCCAGCGTGTTCCAGACGAGGCTGGGCCCGGCCACAACCCCGGCAGCGAGAGCCAATGTGGCAACACCTTTGAGAGCAGCGGCCCCCCCCACCTTGCGCGAGAGGTAGACCGACAGGAGAAGAGCGGCAGCCA
>SMVB01441870.1_pt1 | contig 16911 bp, 13 predicted proteins | sample 2456461 | NCBI WGS metagenome assembly SMVB01 (sample SAMN11095934, study PRJNA526329) | marine sediment metagenome | biome: Marine sediment; feature: Surficial sediment; material: Deep marine sediment; isolation source: Hadal surficial sediment | place: Pacific Ocean | collected 2014-05 | depth...
AGTGTAGAAACACTGATCAAATCGTCATTCCGGACGAAGCGTAGCGGAGATCCGGAATCCAGCTGTTACGAATCAAGGAGAACCTGGATTCCGGCGTTCGCCGGAATGGCGGGGGGTGTAGAAGCTCTGATGGGAAAAAGGGGGCCAAAAAGGGGGGACGGATACATTTAACTTTTTACTCTGACCGCATTAGCTATAATTCAGCTTGAGCGTATTGCCGGATGTCCTTGTTGATGTACGTCTACCTTTCAAAAATTCTTCCCTTGCTGTTCCTTCCGCTTGGCGCCGTCAGCGTCTTGCTGGTGGTGGCGTTGCTGCTGCTCATTAAAGGCAGGCAAAAATCGGCCGCCGGTGTTTTGGCCACCGCACTGGCCGTGCTGTGGGTTGCCTCTATGCCGATTGTTGCCGCCGGGCTTTATCGTGGCATTGAAGCACGCTATCCGCCGGTTCCACTCGATCAAGTTCCGACCGCTGCTTGCATGGTATTGCTCGGCGGTGTCGTGTCCGCGCCGCTGCCGCCGCGAGTGGATATCGAATTGAATGATGCAATTGACCGGGTGTACAAGGCCGCCCAACTTTATCGGGCGGGCAAGGCGCCCATGGTGATCGTTGCGGCAGGCAACCAGCCCTGGATGAAGTCACAACAATCGGAGGCGGAGCTTATTCGCGATTTACTAGTGGAGTGGCAGGTGCCCGGGGATTCGATCGTGCTCGAGGGTAACAGCAGGAATACCCGGGAAAACGCCCTTCTTTCAAAGAAAATCATCAACACGATCAACTGCGAGCAGCCGCTACTGGTCACTTCGGCGGCGCACATGCCGCGCGCCGTCGCGGCATTTAAAACCGTTGGCATCACCGTGTTTCCGGTATCCACCGACGTACGCGTGGTCGATCAGCAAGGATTTACTCCGATGGATTTTCTGCCGGATGCTTCAGCCCTCGCGATGACATCAGATGCCTTGCGCGAGTGGATGGGCCAAAAAGTCTACGCCTGGCAAGGGTGGAATTGAAATCTGCTTAAAACGGGATTTTCCTTCGAGGAATCCAGCTGTTGCGAATCTAAGGAGATACTGTATTCCGGCATTCGCCGGAATGACGGGGGGTGTAGAAGCTCTGATCTATTCGTCATTCCGGACGAAGTGTAGAAGCTCTGATCTATTCGTCATTCCGGACGAAGCGTAGCGGAGATCCGGAATCCAGCTGTTACCAATCAAGGAGATACTGGATTCCGGCATTCGCCGGAATGACGGGGGGTGTAGAAGCTCTGATCTATTCGTCATTCCGGACGAAGTGTAGAAGCTTTGATCTATTCGTCATTCCGGACGAAGCGTAGAAGCTCTGATCAATTCGTCATTCCGGACGACGCGTAGCGGAGATCCGGAATCCAGCTGGTACCAATCAAGGAGATACTGGTTTCCGGCGTTCGCCGGAATGACGGGGGGTGTAGAAGCTCTGATCAATTCGTCATTCCGGACTGAAATGAACTGCCCTTAAATGCGGGGTTGCAAAAAAAGGGGCCAATTAGTGGTTGCACTTCAGCATCGAATCCAAGATACTGAAAACTTCATGCCTCACAGATATATTGCATGCTTGTGACGGTGCTGACTACCTGAATCAAAACAGACTCGTGCAATCACTTAAAATTAGCCCACCGCGGCGCGCTACCAGCATATACAACCTGCATTTTGACATCGTTCATGGCTGTCAATTGCGCTGTGTCGGCTGTCCTAACTCCACTTTATTGCCCAAGATCAAACGTATTTCGGTCGATGATTTCAATCTCTTCCTGGGGAATATCGATGTTCAACGGGTACACACCATGCGTTTGTTCAACTATGGTGAACCTCTGCTGCACAAGCAATTGGCTGCCATTGTTGAGCAGATTCCCAGGCAAAAATGGAAAACTTCCATTGTCGAGATATCCACCAACGGCCAGAAAGTAAACTGGGGCGATTTTGAGGACATGCTGAAGCTGGAGGTGGTTAACAACCTGGTCATCAGTTGTGATGGTGATGGCTCACCTGAAGACTACGAACGCCTGCGGCCACCGTCAAAGTGGGAAAAATTCATCGAGTTCCTGGAACGGGCCCGGGAGCTCAGAGACCGCTGGTCTCCGGCCACCCAGTTGATGACCCGAACCGTTATCAGTGATCCCAAAGTCAAAAAAACCTGGTACGACCTGTTGCATCCCCTCGGCTGGACACCGGAGTTCAGGGGCTGGATGAACTTGCCGGATGCACAGGAGCACCTGTCCGGTCGAAAAACCCAAGTCAACAAAGAAGTGTGTTTTTTCCTCGCAGAATCTGCACAGTTTTCAGAGAATCCGTGGCATGGTGAAGTGAACCTGCTCTATGTCGACTGGGATGGCACGGTTGTGCCTTGTTGTATTCACCCCCAGGCCGCCAAGCTGGGTAACCTCAGAGAACAAACCTACAACCAGATACTGAATGGCAAACAACGCAGGGACTTTATTTCAAGCATGAAAGCTGATCGCAGCAGTCTGTCGGTCTGTGGGAACTGCGAAATTGGACCGCCGGGCGATGAAGGACCCTCGTTCAGGAGTGTCCTTGAGATGCACGACTGACAAGCACGAGGGTGGGGTCAGAGTCAAGTGCCAGAGTGGAGGATACCTTTACTCTGGCACTTGACTCTGACCCCGGCTTTATGACCCCGGCTTTACTCGGTAAGCATTACCACAAGCGCCTGTGCCTTCTTCCGTTGCTCCTCGCCAAGTTCCATGTATTGTGAATGGCTGGCTTCCTGGAAATACATCACAAGTTCGTCAAAATCATTCAGCGCCAGATGGGCAATATCGACATTCTTTGTCACTTCAGCCAAAAGCATTCGAACGGCACCCAGATTGCCCAGGGTCATGGCCCAGCCCATTGCGGTTCGCTTGCGCGTTATTTCCAGCAGTGCGTTTTCATAGGCAGCTATCGCCTCTTCCAGTAAGCGCGGATTCTCCTGGCGTTGGCCCAGGGTCTGAAGCGCGGCACCGAGATTGTTCTGGGTCATGGCCCAGTCCTGTGCTACCCGCTCCCGGGTTCGCTCAGCCAGTGCGTTGCGGAACGCGGCAACCGACTGCTCAAGAGTGCGTGGGCCTTTGCGGTACTCTCCGAGCATTCGCAGTGCCGTTCCAAGATTGTTAAAGGCAGTAGCCCAACTCATCGGCACCCGTTTTCGGGTCCATTCTTTCAAAACGTTTTTGTAGGCCTCAACCGATTTCTTCAGGATGCGGGCATCTTTCTCGCGTTGGCCAAGCACCTGCAGTGCGGTGCCGAGGTTATTTTGCGTTGCAGCCCAGTCCATGGGCAATTGCTCCCGGGTGCGAACTTCAAGCGCGCTTTCAAATGCAGTAATGGCTTGTTGCAACATTTCGCTGTTGCCCTGGCGCTGCCCGAGGATGCCGAGCACATTGCCGTAATTATCCTGTGTCGTGGCCCATTCCAGTGGGGTTTTTTCCTGGCTTCGGACTGAAAGCGCATTTTCAAACACCCCGATGGCCCTTTCCAGGAGCTGAGTAGCGCGGTGGCGCTGCCCCAGCAGTCCCAGTACATTGCCAAAATTGTGCTGAGTTGTGGCCCAGTCTTCGAGCCTTTCCTTCTTGGGAGCAAGCTCAAGTACCGTTTTTTCAAAGAGCTCAATCGATTGTTCAAGCGCGGGATTGTCTCTGAACTCGCGGCCATGTTCTGCCAGCATCAAAGCCTGCTGGTTGCGGTATTTCCATTGCAGCGGTATTGCCAACTCCCCGGTAGTTGCTGCCTTGTCGTACAGTTCGGCGGCGCGCTGGTATTCCTGCCGTGTCGCTGCGGTCTGGGCTTGCCCGGCAAGAATAAGTGCGGCGTTTTCAGGTGCAGTCATTTTTTGGTCATCATCAGGAAAAGTGGGAGGCTCTGATTAATTACACATCCGTCATTCCGGCGAAAGCCGGAATCCAGTATCTCATTGATTCGTAACAGCTGGATTCCGGATCTCCGCTACGCTTCGTCCGGAATGACGAATTGATCAGAGCATCCCTAAGCTACGGGCTTCATTTAGTCGACGAGGTGATAAACAGGGGCTTTTTCCATTGTCCATTCACCCGATTCCGGATCGCGGTGGGACAGGGTCAGGCAATGCCAGTTCTCGTCATCCAGTTTCATGTGGTCGCCGCGGTAGTAGTAACCCGGCCAGCGGGTTTCCTCGCGGAACAGTGTGTGCTGCGCTACCGACTGCGCAGTCAGCAGGCGGTGCTTCAGTTCCCAGGCTCGCTGGAGTTGGTGCAGGTCCTCGGCGCCAATGTGCTCAAAATCTTCCTCCATGATATCCAGCAACTGGATACCGCGCTCGAGCAATTTATCATTGGTCATGTAGTTGACACTGGTACCGCCAACGTATTCATCCATGCATTGCTCAAGACGCTGCAGACCCTGGATGGGCAGAAGGTAGCTGGGAGAAACCGTTCCACTGACAATCTCGTTGCGACCTACCCGGTAGTTTTCCATAGGCTGAAAGACGGTTTGTTTGAAATCATTGATCTGCTTGTCAGAAATGCTGAATTTTTCATTGCGCAGGTCTTTAATGTATTTGACCGCGGCCTTTGCAGCGAGACGGCCTTCGGTAAATGACCCGGAAGAGAAAGCGTGCGCGGTGCCTCCAATGGCATCACCGGCACCGAACAGCCCGTCAACCGTCATCATTCGGTTATAGCCCCAATAGTACTCATCGGGGGACAGGTCTTCCGGTCCACTGCACCATGCGCCTGAACAGGTTGCATGGGAACCCATCACATAGGGTTCAGAGGTGGTCAGCTCCGGGTTGATGTATTTCGGGTCGATGTCCTGAGATGCCCAGACCACCGCCTGGCTGACGGTCATGCCGAGGAAGTTTTCCCAGCCCACTTCTTCCAGATGGGGATCCTGGAAGGCTTCCTTGGTGACCATGTGAATCGGTCCACGGCCAGCTGCGACTTCTTTGATGAAGGCATGGTTGCGCAAACAGGTGGGTGTCGGGTGGTGGTCGATATACTCACCGACTATGGCCTTGGTATCTTCATACCAGGTGGATTCGTATTCGTTACCGTAGGCATTCTGGGTGTAGGTTTTCAGATGCAGGAAGTACGCACCCACCGGCCCGTAACCGTCTTTGAATCGAGCCAGCACGATACGATTTTCCATCTGCGTCATCTTGGCGCCTGCTTGTATTGACAGAGCGTAGGCCGAGCCACTACTCCAGGGGGCATACCAGGTACGTCCCATGCCCTCACCCACCGCGCGTGGTTTGAAGATGTGCGAAGCGCCACCGGCGCCGATAATAACTGCTTTAGCCCGGAAAACATGGAAGGCGCCGGTGCGGACGTTAAAGCCCACGGCGCCACCCACACGATTATCCTTGCTTTCGTCCATCAGCAGGTGCGTGACCATGATCCGGTTATAGATCTTGTCCGCAGAGTTCCGGGCGGCATTGGCGACAATCGGTTTGTAGCTCTCACCATGAATCATGATCTGCCACTTGCCTTCACGCAGGTAGCGCCCGGTTTTAGCGTCCTTCATGAAAGGCAGGCCCCATTCCTCAAATTTGTGCACTGCAGAATCAACATGGCGGGCCATATCGAAAGCAAGATCTTCACGCACCAGGCCCATCAGATCGTTACGGGCATAGCGCACGTGATCCTCGGGGTTATTCTCACCCCATTGGGTACCCATGTAGCAATTGATCGCATAAAGACCCTGGGCAACCGCGCCTGAGCGGTCGATATTGGCCTTCTCGGCAATTACGATCTTCAGGTCACGACCCCAGTACCGGGCCTCGTATGCGGCACCGGTTCCACCCATGCCACCGCCGACAACGAGGATGTCGCAATCTTCGTAAACGGTTTTGATACCCATCAGTAATAAACGCCCTTCTTGAGTTTACCCGGCAGCTTCCGCAGCCCGCCTTCGTAGCCAAGTACGTCTGGTTCGTAGCACAATAACTGCGAGTTCAATGCTTCTTCATCCGGCACCGGCAGGGTGGCGAGGTCTTCAATTGTCTCTCCCCACTTAGTAGTACAAATGGGCGACTGGAAGTTTTTCTCCCGGCCATCACGGAATTTGATTTTCCAGGAAATCGTGCCTTTTTCTTCTTCCCGAAGCACCCGGACGCTATGGCCGAGCGGGGCGAAGTCTGCGTATCCCCGCACATCAATCGCATTTTGCGGGCAGGCCTTCACACAGGCGTAACACTCCCAGCACATATTGGGTTCAATGTTGGTTGCGCGTCGAAGTGTTTCGTCAATCTGCATGATGTCGGAAGGACAGATATCGACGCACTGTCCACAGCCGTCGCAGCGGTTCATATAGACAAAAGTTGGCATGTTGGTTGGTCTCCGGAAATTAAATTTGAATCGTAATCAGTAGTTTTTGGGCTGCAGGCGCTTGATGCCCAAACCAAACTGCTCGGGTTTGTCTGCAGGCGCGGGCAAGCCGTCTCTTGAGCCATCCGCTTCGGCCACACGCTTTTGAAACGCGGCTGCGGGCTTGAAAAACATATGGGCGAATTTCGACCACAACACACCCCCGAACAGCACGGTGCTGGAGAAGATGAACAAGCCAAAAAACAGGGTTGACCACCCCGAAGCGCCTGCCGTCTGCAAGGCGGACCAAAGCAGCGCGAACGTCGCAGTTGCGAGCAAGGACAGGATAAACAGGTCAGCGCGTATAACGCGGTACCAGGGGCTACCCCCGGCAAAAACATCGACCCGGATGAAAAACCAGAACCAGTAGCCGCCCACACAGAGCATCAATGCACCCGCATGCCACAGTTGCGGCAGGATGGCAGGCGTGGCGGAACCTGCATAGGCGAATATCATGATGGCAGTGGTGGCTGCAAAAAGAATGAATCCATACATGGTGAGAAGGTGGGCGATCCTGCGGCGCGGAGTGCAGAACTCAGCAGAAGTCAGTACATCCTGCGCAACGGTTTTTATTGCAATTGATGCCTTTTCGCCACCGGAAAGAGTTTTTGTAGCTGCTGCCCTGGCTTTTTCCGCGTTTTTAAAGAAATACTGAGCGCTTTTTTTATGAATTATGTCCAACAAGGTGCCACCCACCACCAGGATGACCATTGCTATGACGTATACCTGCATGGCCAGGGGAGATATGAATCCCGCAAGCTCGGAGAAGGGATTGATAGAGAACATGAATTCGGGTCTCCTCAGGAATGACTCATTGAGAAATTTGTTGAGCCATTATAATTCGCAATACAAGCCGGCTAATATTATATTTTTCTAAATTAACAGCATTCCAGTATTTGATCAAACGAATTAACTGCATGGTGGGTTTGGGCCTGTCCAATGAGGTAAAATTGGCCGTGGAAAACAACATCCGGCAAGTAAAAAGCCGGTAATTTTATGGAGGAGGATGTTTTGTCAAAATTAGTACAGCCGCACGGTGGCAACGGCTTAAAAGCGCTGTTGGCGCCACAAACGGAACGGGCCGGAGAACTGACCCGTGCTCACGGTTTGCCGAAGGTGCCGATGACGAGCCGCGAAGTTTCAGATGTGCTGATGATGGCCATGGGCGCTTACACACCGATAGACGGTTTTATGGGTGAGACGGACTGGCGTGGCGTATGCCTCGAAATGAAGCTCGAAAACGGCATTTTCTGGCCGATACCGATCACGCTTTCCTGTGACAAGGATCTTGCAGACAGCATTCATGGTGAGGAAGAGGTCACACTGACCGACGGCGAGACGGGTGAAATCCTCGCGATCATGGAAGTGACGGAAAAATACGCCCCGGACAAGTCCCTGGAGTGCGAGCAGGTCTACCGCACCACCGACGAGGCCCATCCAGGCGTACAAAAAGTGATGGAGCAGGGTGAAATAAACCTGGCCGGGCGAGTGACCTGCTTATCCGAGGGAGAATACCCGGCGAAATATCCGGAACTGTATATCCGCCCGGCGGAAGCGCGGGCCATGTTCCGGGAAAACGGGTGGTCGCGGGTAGCCGCATTCCAAACCCGCAACCCGATGCAACGGGCGCACGAACACCTGGTGAAAATCGCCATCGAAGTCACCGACGGTGTTTTCATTCACCAGGTCCTGGGCAAGCTGAAGCCGGGCGACATTCCGGCTGATGTACGCACCGAAGCCATCCAGGCAATGATCGATAATTATTTCGTGAAGGGCACGGTTATTCAGGCCGGTTACCCCATCGAGATGCGCTACGCGGGGCCGCGTGAAGCTCTGTTTCATGCCCTGATCCGACAGAATTTTGGTTGTTCCCACCTGATCGTCGGGCGTGATCACGCGGGTGTGGGTGATTATTACGGCCCCTTCGACGCCCACCATATCTTCGACACCCTGTGGGATGGCGCTCTTGAAACCCGGGCGCTGAAGATTGACATTACTTTCTTCTGCAACAAGTGTTATGGCATGGCAACCGGAAAAACCTGCCCTCACAGCGACGACGACCGGATTCATATTTCCGGGACCGAACAACGGGCCATGCTGGCCGAGGGGGCGGATGTACCGCTGGAGTTCAGCCGCCCCGAGGTGGTTAAAATCCTGCGGGAATACTACCAGGGGCTGAGTGAGCGTCAGTGAAGGTCACCAGATCTTACAAACATCCTCTTCGGCCTTGACCATCGCTGCATCCGCATTGCATGCGAATGCCTTGCCGAACTCCGGCATGTTGACCGTCACGCCATTGATGCGGTATTTCGGTGGTGAGTGCGGGTCGGTAGCGGCATGCAGGCGCAGGGATTCGGGGCGCTCGGCAGCACAGGCCCATTGGGCGAAACCGACGAAGAACCGCTGCTCGGGTGTCAGGCCATCTGCCGGCTGCAGATCCTGGCTCGCCGTTTCCTTTTTCCAGGCGTGCCAGGCAAGCACAACGCCGCCCAGGTCGGCAATATCCTCACCGGCAGTCAGTTCTGAATTGATGAATATGTCATCGATGACCCGGTAGCCGGCGTACTGATCACGAATACACTGGGCTCCCTCTTCGAAGCCGCTGACATCATCTTCGGTCCACCAGTCCCGCAAATTTCCATCGCCGTCGTATTTGCGTCCCTCGTCGTCAAATCCGTGAACCAGTTCGTGGCCGATGGTTCCGCCGGTATTGCCGTAATTGGGCGCATCGTCCATTTTGGGGTCATAAAGTGGTGGCATCAGTACGCCCGCCGGGAAGTTGATGTCGTTCATCGACGGGTTGTAATAGGCATTGACGGTGGCCGGTGTCATGAACCACTCATCCAGGTCTACCGGTTTGCCGATGCGGCCCAATTGCCGGCGCAGGTCAAAATCAGTTGCACGGCTTACGTTGGCGAAATAACTGTCGCGGTCGATGCGGATTGAAGAATAGTCGCGCCACTGGTCCGGGTAACCGATCTTGTCGCGAACGGTGGCCAATTTTTTCTGTGCCTGCTCACGGGTTCCGGTGCTCATCCATGCAAGCTGATCGATACGCTCGGACATGACCTGCTTGATCTGATCGCTCATGGTGAGCACTTGCTCACGGACTTCGGGTGGGAAGTTTCGCTCCACGAACTCCTGGCCAAGTGCTTCGCCCAGTTGCTTGTCGACCATGGAGACACAGGTTCGCCAACGCGGTTTCTGTTTGTCGATGCCCCTGAGATAGGCGGAATAAAAAGTAAAATCCTGGTCGCGGAAGGGTGCAGACAGCAAATCCGCGCGTGAATTTACCAGCCCCCATTTCAGGTACGTCTTGATGTCATCCAGGGATTCGCGCTCGATCAGGGCCTGCAATTCCTGCATGAACGCGGGTTGTACGATGTTTAGCCAGGGTTCCGGAGCCAGGCTTGTTTTTTCGAACAAGGCAGCCCAATCAATGGCGGGAACCAGGGCTTCGAGTTCCTGCATGGAATTCCGGTTATAGGTTTTATGTGGATCGCGGCGCTCGACCCGGGTTAAGGAAGCGCCGGCCAGTGCGGTCTCAATCCTCATGACCGTTGCCGAGCTCTTTGTGGCCTCGGATTCAGTCTGACCCAGCAACCGGAACATCGCCGCAACATGTTCCACGTATTTTTCCCGGTTTTCTTTCTTTTTATCATCCTGTGCAAGGTAATAATCGCGGTCCGGCAGGCCGAGTCCGGCCGCATGCACCGCACCAATCATGATTTCAGACTGTTTTGCATCCTGCTGGGAACCGATACCAAAGAAAAATGAAGAGGAATCGGTGTGTGATATCAATAGTCCAATCGTTTTACCCAGGTCGGAGGAGGACTGCATCGAATGGATAGACTGAAGTTCCACCTGCATGGGTCCCGCGCCTTTTTCATCGATGAGCTCCAGGTTCATGCAGGCGGCAAAATAATCGCCAATCATTTTCTGGGTATCGCTGCGCCCCTCTTTTTCCCCGGACAGTTCCTGGAGAATGCCCCACAGGTAACGCTGGTTATCAACGTAAAGCTTGCCATACGTGCTGGTGCGCGACTGGTCTGCCGGTATCGGATTGTTCTCGATCCAACCACCACAGGAATACCGATAGAAGTTTTCGCAGGGGTCGGCACCGAGATCCATGGAGGCCGGGTTCAGGCTGGGTGAATACGGCAGGTTTTTACTTGCTTGATCTTCGGCGAAGATGCCGGAACAGAACAACATGCTGCAGGAAAATATCAGCCAGAGGGATTGATTCACGTAAGAGTCTCCTAAGAAAGACGGCAAGAATGCGCTCATCTTATGGGAAGCTGTGATTGGCTTCCACCGCAAATTGGGTTGCGATGCACTACACTAGGAATCAATTGGGTTTGATGTAAATCAGGTCATTAACCGCATCTGCATCAGCCATCGAATGCATTGAGGAGATTCATAATGGGCACCGTCACTGTAGACACAATCCTTGAAAAATTTCCCGGCCTGGTGAGCTGGCATTCAGGAAACAAATCCGCCGCTGCCAGCGCCCCTTGCTCAAGCACCAGACCGGTCAGTAATGGCCTGTGTTTTTGCCAGCAGCAAAAAGAACTTGAAAACTGCTTCAGCCAGGGCGTGGCAATACTTGTGGTGCCGGAATCTCTGGGTGAAGTTGCACAGGCACTCAACCCTGGAAATTGCGCCGTTCTCATCAGCGATGAACTGCAGGCTGCCATGGCCAGGTTGAATGCCGAATTTTTTCTTCCTCAGTGGGGCCGCACTTTTTTTGACACCGACCGCATTCATCCATCGGCATCTGTTCATCCCGGTGCAAGGCTGCACGAAAGTGTCGTGGTTTACCCCCATGCGGTGATCGGTCCTGATGTGACGATAGAAGAGCAGACAGTCATAGGAGCCAATACGACCCTGGAAGGAAATATCACCATTGGCAAACGCTGTTTCATCAAGGCCAATGTCTTTATCGGCCATTCAGTGCAAATAGGTGACGACTGCCGTGTCGAACCGCAAACATCCATCGGCACGGATGGTTTTGGCTATGGCACGGACGCAGATGGACAACACTTTGCCAAACCACACTTCGGTAAAGTCATCCTCGAGGACCGGGTTGAAATCGGCTGTGGCGTGCACATTGACCGGGGCACTTTTGCGGACACGGTTATTGGTGAAGGCACGAAAATTGATAATCATTGCCACTTCGCACACAACACAATTCTGGGCAAAAATTGTCAGATCACCGCCGGATTTATCGTCGCCGGCAGCTCCACTTTTGGTGACAATTTCAAATGTGGAGGTCGGGTCAGCGCCAATGGCCACACCCGGGTTTGTAATGATGTGACCATGGGGCCGATGTCAGTAATCAGTAAGAATATAAACGAGCCGGGGATATACGGCGGTTTTCCACCCGTAGCCTTGAAGGATTTTGTTAAAAACCAGGCTGCTTCAGTATATCTCTATGACATGCGGAAAAGCATTAATAAGATCCTCAGGAAAATTGGACTCGACGAATAGATAGAAAAACGGGATGGGCAACGTACAGGCTAGATGAATCCGGGAATCTAATCGAGAAGCCAGCTTCGCTTGGGTGTATAGTTATCCTGTCTGTTGACACACTACGGGTCACTGCAACGCAGTTCCGAAGGGCGCCAATCGACGACTGGCAGGCTTGAGGAGAATTTAACGACCAAAACGGAGGTCAACCATGAGAGCATTCAAGTTTGTATTGTTATCCCTGTTTTTCCTGCCCATTGTGGCTGGCGCTGAAGCTGACGCTGAAGCTGAGGCAGATGCGATTGGAAAAGCCAGGATTATTACCAACTACAACAATCTGGCCCAGTGTATTTCACCGGTGCACATCCTGAAAATCGATGGCAAGGATATTTTTGTACAGCCACAGGGGTTTACCATTGATGCCGGCAAGCACACGATGTCAGGCAAATCCCTGATCAATACGTCCTATTGTCCGACCATCGGGCAGGGAACCAACCGGTACATTCCTGATCCGCTGGAAGCAGAGTTCGAAGCAGGTAAGACGTACTGGGTGGGTATTAACCACAGGTCATCCAACCGGGACGACTGGAAATACGTCATCTGGAATGTTGTAGATAAAGATTGACCTGACGGTGTTCAGGCCTTCGGCTTTACGTTTGCGTTCAGCCGGAACAGGTTGCCCGGGTCATACCGGGCTTTAACCGTGGCCAGCCGTTCGTAGTTACCCTGGTAGTTCCGGTGAATGTTTGAGCTGGACTCGTTGCCGATGTCATTGGTATACCACCCATGCGTGTAAGGCTCCAGGTTCGCCCAGTAATCTTTTATGGCTTTGACGTGTGAGTCACGGCTCTCTTCCATAGGCCAGGACACCACGGCAAACATGTTCGCTATCGAATAACGGTGGGCGAAGGCGGTCGCGTCCACCGGAACCCGCCCGATGGCACCACCGGCGTGTTGGAAAAACAGCATGCTGGACCGTTCCGGTACGGCCTGGAATTCAGCGGTGATGGTGTCGATTAGTTTGTCCGGAATTTCACTGACAAATCCGGATTTCAAATAGGAACCGGTCGTCCTGGGGTCGGTATCGTCCCATACGCGCTGGATTGCAACGTAGTCAATGGCTTTGATTGTGTCGGAAACGGGTTTTCCCGCTTTCCGAATCGGTCCCAGCACTTTATCCGCCTGCTCTTTTGGCCCGGAGTAACAGGCGTGTAGAAGAATGATGCCATCGGTGCTGCCCGCTGGGGAGGACATGAGCAGATCCATGTAGAGATCATCCGGCGCACTCGCCGCGTAATCGGCATAGAAGCTCAGGATGTCCCGGGCTTGTGAGAGCGGAAAAACAACATCACCGCCAATGACCTGGCGGTCCATCGGGTGCAATTGGAATTCAAACGAAGTGATGATGCCGAAATTGCCGCCACCGCCGCGAACGGCCCAGTAGAGATCCGGGTTTTCCTGAGCGTTGGCGCGTTGGAGCCTGCCGTTGGCCGTTACAATTTCCACACCCTTGACGTTATCCAGAGCCAGGCCATAGCGCCGCGCCAGGCGCCCGAAACCACCACCCAGCGTCAGCCCGCCGATTCCCGTATGTGAGACCGTACCGGCAGTCGTCACCAGGCCCAGCGCCATCGATTCGTGATCGAGCTCACCCAGCAAGCTGCCGCCGGAAACGTATGCCGTGCGTGATCCGGCATCGATCCGGGCGCTGCGCATGGTCGACAAGTCAATCTGCATACCGCCCTCGCAAGTCGATTTTCCCGAGAAGCTGTGCCCGCCGCACTTCACCGCGAGCAGTAGTTCTCTTTCACCTGCGAAAGTGACCGCGCTCATGATATCGGCAGCGCCGCTGGGCTGTACGATCAGTGCAGGATGCTTATCAATTGTCGGGTTGAGCACACGCCGGGCAAGTTCATAGCCTTCCTGCCCCGGCAGAAGGAGCCGGCCGCGTAAGCTGTCACTGAGTTCCCTGACAGCTGCCTGCTCTAAAGTGATTTCTGCACCGCTTCCGGTCACTGCCAGCGTGTCACCACTGACCTTTGCAAGCGTTTGCAGGGCCGCCGCCACAGCCTGTGAAGTCGGAAATGAAAGTACCGCCGCTGCAGTAGCTGATGACTTCAGGAATAAACGTCGCTTCATTGTGTGCTCTCCAGGTTTGTATCCGGGACCGTCACGCTGGCCGCCCATACTTTGCGCTTTTTTCCAAGCCTACTTTAAACATAGTTTAAGCAAATAATTTGTGCCACCGCTGCGGGTAATTGCGGGTGTGAAGCTTGATTACGGGTTAAAATAGCGGTTTTGCTGAAGGCACAATATCATGTCTGAAAAACGTTTTACCGGCACCGACCGCTACGTTGCCACCGAGGATCTCACCACTGCCGTCAACGCGGCGGTCACTCTGGGCCGCCCCATTCTCATCAAAGGTGAGCCGGGCACCGGCAAAACACAGCTTGCAGAAGAGATTGCGCGCGGCCTGGATAAACCTTTGCTGCAATGGCATGTAAAGTCCACCACCAAGGCGCAGCAGGGCCTGTACGAATACGACGCAGTAGCCAGGCTGCGCGATTCACAACTTGGCGATGAGCGCGTTCACGACATTGCCAACTACATCGTCAAGGGGCCGTTGTGGGAGGCTTTTGAACTGGATCAACAAGCGGTGCTCCTGATCGACGAAATCGACAAGGCGGATATCGAGTTTCCCAACGATCTGTTGCGCGAACTCGACCGGATGGAGTTTTACGTCTACGAGACCCACGAAACCATCGTGGCAAAACAACGCCCCATCATTGTCATCACCAGCAACAATGAAAAAGAGCTGCCGGATGCTTTCCTGCGCCGCTGCTTTTTTCACTACATACGTTTTCCCGACAAGGAAACCATGGTCGATATTGTGGAGGTGCATTACCCGGGCCTGAAAAAGGAATTGTTGAGCGAAGCACTCAACGTATTCTACGACTTACGCGAGATTCCGGGATTGAGGAAAAAACCATCGACCTCTGAATTACTGGACTGGCTGAAACTGCTGCTGGCCGAGGATGTGCCGCCCGAGGCGCTTTCCAGTGATGACCGGCACATCACGCTGCCGCCGATGCATGGCGCCCTGCTGAAAAATGAGCAGGACGTGCACCTGTTCGAACGCTTGATTTTCCTGAACCAGCGTAATGCTCGTTAGCTTTTTCTTCCTGCTGCGTGAAGGCGGACTGAAAGTCACCATCACCGAGTTCCTGACGCTGCTGGAGCTGCTGAAAAAGCGGGTCATTCGATACGATGTGGAGGAATTTTACTACCTGGCCCGCGCCTGTATGGTCAAGGACGAATCGCTGTACGATAAATTTGACCGTGTGTTTTCAGCCCACTTTAAAGGCATCGAGCAATTGTTTGGCCCGGAAGGGGCGGACATTCCCGAAGACTGGTTACGTAAGCAATTCGAACTGGGCCTGAGCGAGGAAGAAAAGGCGCAAATCGAGGCCATGGGCGGTTGGGAAAAGCTGATGGAAACGCTCAAAAAGCGCCTGGAAGAACAGGACGGGCGCCACCAGGGCGGCAGCAAATGGATTGGCACCGGCGGGACTTCGCCTTTCGGGGCCTATGGGTACAATCCCGAGGGAATTCGCATCGGGCAGGAGGGCTCACGCCATCGCCGGGCAGTGAAGGTATGGGACAAGCGCGAGTTTCGTAACCTCGATGATTCCCTGGAGCTGGGTACGCGCAACCTGAAAATAGCCCTGCGCCGGCTGCGGCGCTTCGCACGTGAGGGCGCAGCGGATGAACTGGATCTGCCTGACACCATCGAGTCCACAGCCAGGAATGCCGGCTTGCTGGAGATCAAAATGGTTCCCGAACGCCACAACGCGACCAAGGTGTTGTTGTTCCTGGATATCGGCGGCTCCATGGATGACCACGTGCAGGTTTGCGAAGAGCTTTTTTCTGCGGCCAGCAGCGAGTTCAAGCACCTCGAGTATTTCTATTTTCATAACTGTGTTTACGAGGGCGTCTGGAAAGACAACAAGCGCCGCCATGCGCAAAGAACAGCAACCATGGATTTGCTGCACAAGTACTCAGCCGACTACAAGCTGATCCTGGTCGGTGACGCCACCATGAGCCCGTATGAAATTCATTATCCGGGCGGCAGCGTGGAACACTGGAACGAAGAAGCTGGCTCCACCTGGATGAAGCGTCTGCTGAATACCTACCCCAAGGCGATCTGGCTCAACCCGGAACCGGTCACTCGATGGGAACACACACCCTCCATCCAGATGATGTCGGAGCTGATGGAACAGCGCATGTTTCCCCTGACCGTCAGCGGCCTCGAGCAGGGTATGCGGCAGTTATCCTAGTGCACTGTGAATCTGACGCAATACCTCAAGCCCTGACGGCTTTCTGATTGTCAGATGCAAGGAACGCTTGAAGATATCCGGGTTGGTTGGCGATTTTTCAGGCACATTCACGGCTTCCTGAGAACTCCGTTTTCCCTGGATCAGGCCCGGCAACTCCTGCTCGGTCGATTTGAGCAGCGGGAAAATCAACTCATTTTAATGTTGCAGCGAATTTCTTCCGGCCCTTCATCTTCACCCTACAGCCGCCTGTTGACAGCCTGTGGATTCGAGTGCGGTGATGCAGAGGAACTGGTACGCCGCGAAGGCATCGAAGCTGCGCTGGCCACGCTTTTTAGCCAGGGCGTTTATCTCGCAGGTGATGAATTCAAGGGCAGGGTACCGGTGGTACGCGGCAGCCTCAGATTCACGGTGGAACCCTCGACCTTGTTGAATCCGGCATCCATCGTGCACGGCATGTCGCAGAGCAGTGGCAGCCGGGGAGCCCCAACACCGGTGCCCATTGACCTGGCTTTTATCAAGGACCATGCAATCAATACGCACCTGGCTCTGGATGCCTATGGTGGAAGCGAGTGGGTACACGCCCATTACGGGGCGCCAGGAGGTACCGCGGTCACCAATCCACTGGAATTTGCCAAGGGAGGAACACCCCCGGAGCGATGGTTCACACCGGTTCACCCTGCCGGCCCGGGTTTACACTTTCGTTACCGATGGGGCTCGCGCGCCCTGTGGCTG
>SMVB01238434.1_pt1 | contig 16910 bp, 7 predicted proteins | sample 2456461 | NCBI WGS metagenome assembly SMVB01 (sample SAMN11095934, study PRJNA526329) | marine sediment metagenome | biome: Marine sediment; feature: Surficial sediment; material: Deep marine sediment; isolation source: Hadal surficial sediment | place: Pacific Ocean | collected 2014-05 | depth 0-1...
GGCCCAGGCGGGACTGGCAACGGCGGTGGCGGCGGTCTTCCTCCTCAACCGGTTAATAGCATCCCGGGGGATATCAGGGCAGATTTGCCTGCGGTTGATGGTCAAATCGATCCGAGCCAGTTTGCTTCGGGTGGCGCGGTTCAAGCCGATGTTGCGACCCTTGAACCACCTACTGACATCGATGCGGCGACGATTGGAGAATATACGCCTTACGATGCGACTCTGGGCGAGTTAGAGGAGGGATCGACTGTCGAAGGGCGGCTTGAGGGATTGCTGTCGCGAGACAGTGATTACATGCAACGCGCGGAATCAAAAGCGAACGCGATGTCCAATCGCCGTGGAATGCTGAATTCCTCGATGGCCGTGGGTGCGGCACACGGTGCGGCCATAGATGCTGCCCTGCCGATCGCCCAGCAAGACGCAAGGGCCAGTCTCGAGCAGCAGTTTCTGAACCAGGGATATAGTAATGAGGAAGCAAGGCACCTTGCAGACGCTTCGATCGAGCGTGAGAACCTGGGTGCGGCATTTGAGCAGGATATGACCCAGTTCAACCAGACTAATACCCTGGAAACCAATAGGATTGACACGGCTGCCCAGAACGAATCCAACGCAGCCTTTGTAGCAGAGCAGAACAAGAACAACTTCGCCACGTTGACTGCCGATCTACAAAGCCAGTTAGCCCAGATCGACAACGAACTGGCGATGAATCTCGAAACGCTTGCGTCCTCGTTCGACATCATAGAAAACCTGGACAGCATCAACGGTGCGATCTACCAGCAACTGGTTAGTGAGATCGGGGGCATATTGCAGTCTGAGGACAATGTCGATATAGCACAGCAAAAGATTAATAACCTGATTGCCGCGGCTGGTATCGAATTTGCCTTCTCAAGCGGTCAGGAAGTGAATCCTGTGCCGGGTACGGGCACGCCTGCTCCTGCTCCTGCTCCTGCTCCTGCTCCTAGCACTGGCGGTAGTGGCGGTGGCGGTCAGTCATGTTTCATAGCTGGCACAATGGTTGCTATGGAAGATGGAGCCATTAAAGCAATCGAAGACGTTAAGCTAGGCGACATACTTCAAGGCCAGCATGAGGCTAATACAGTCGTAGAATTTGATCATCCGTTACTCGGAGATCGTCGGCTGTACTCAATTAACGACACTAGTTTCTTTGTCACTAATGAACACCCGTTCTTTACCCAAATGGGATGGAAAGCGATTGAGCCGAAGGCTACTGCCAGAGAGAATCCTGAGTTAGCCAAAGAGGTTAGCAAGCTGACAATTGGTGATTGTATACAGATGTCAGATGGCACTTACATCGATATTCAGAAAATGAGTGCTGATTCTTTCGACCCGGATACCCAGCTATACAATTTCAAACTTGAAGGCGATAACACCTACTATGCCAATGAAATGCTTGTCCATAACAAAGGCGGTGGCGGCGGTAATGGCGGCGGTGGCGGCGGTAATGGCGGTAGTTCATGCTTCATAGCTGGAACTACAGTTTTACTTGAAGATGGAAACACCAAAGCAATCGAAGACGTTAAGGTGGGCGAGATACTGTTAGCCAGGAAAGGGAGCAATAAAGTTATAGAATTTGATCATACAACGCTGAGAAATCGGGAGTTGTACTCCTTCAATGGTGGTGAGTATTTCGTCACCAGTGAACACCCATTCTTGACGGAAAGTGGATACAAATCTATTGACGTAGAGGCACTCGCCAGGGAGAACCCTGTGTTCGCCAAACATGTTACTAAGATGGCAATTGGTGACCGCATACAACTGGCAGATAAAGACGGAGGGAACACCGTTGGAGAGTACGCCTTAATCGAGAAGATAGAGTCTAAAGATTTCGACCCAGAAACCCCGCTATATAATTTCAAACTCGATGGCGATAACACTTACTTCGCCAATAATATGCTAGTGCATAACAAGGGTGGTAATTCATGCTTCGTAGCTGGAACTCAAGTTGTGCTAGAGGATGGAAAGAGTGTCGCTATCGAAGACGTTAAAGTAGGCGACAAGGTGCAAGGACTAGACGGAGCAATCAACACTGTTGAAGTGTTCGATCATCCAAGGCTCGGCGATAGAGATTTGTATTCTATTAATGGCGGCGAGTATTTCGTCACTGTTGAGCATCCCTTCTATACAGCCGAAGGCTGGAAGTCCATTAGTCCCGAGGCGCTGGCTTCGGAGAACTCTGAGCTTGAAGTTGGTGAGTTAGTTATCGGCGATAAGATCGAAAGATCCGATGGCAGCCATGAAAAAATCATTACCATAGACTTTAAACCGGCCCCGGCAGATACCCAGCTATATAACTTTAAGATGAGTAGTAGTGGTAACCACACATATTATGCTAACGGGTATCTTGTGCATAACAAATGATTATTCGTGACGCAGTTTTCGAGGATCTGGAACAACTCATGCCGATCGCGCATGAAGTACACGCGGGGTCGGTATTCGCACCTTTTGCGATGAACGATGCACAGATCCAGCGTGTCTTTGTCACGATGATGGCGTTCGACGATGGTTTTGTGAAAGTCGTTGAACGCAATGACAAGATAGTGGGATGTCTGGCTGGCGCGGTGGCTGAGAATCACTTTGGCATCCGGTGCGCGCAGGATTTCTTCAACTACTCGATGGGCGGCACGCATAGGCTATTGAGAGAATTTAAGTCCTGGGCAAAGGAACACGGCGCCCAGTTTATTCAAATATCCGATTTCGGTGGTAAGAAGCGATACCATAAGCTGATAATCGGAGAGGGTTTTAAGCCGGAAGGCATTAATTTTATAGGAGTTTGACATGGCCGCAGCAGTTCCATTTATCGCCCAAGTCGTCGTTAGCGTTTTGGTTTCCAAGGTTGCTACGTCACTAGCTGAGAAATTGGGCTTTAGTGACGGGTTTTCACAGATTATCGGGATGGCCGCTGGCATATATGCCGGAGTGGCGGTTGGTGGTGCAATGTCACCTAAGACTGCCGGTGGGGAAGCGGGGTTGAAAGCGCCAGAACTAGCTAATCTCGACGTTGCGGCGGGCGGGGGCGGTGCGGTGCAGCCGGTGGCTCCATCGACTGCAATTACCCCAGGCATGGGAGCTCCCGGTCCGAGTGGAGGGCTAACTGAAAGCCTGGGTGGTGCCGGTGGCGGCGGCGGCGGTGGGATACTCACTCAAGGCGCGGTTCCACCTGGGACACTGCCGAGTGGTGGAATCGTGCCGAGTGGTAAATTCGTGCCGAAGCCGGAAATCGTACAGCCAAGTGTAGCGAAGAATGTTATCAGCGAGACAGTTGGTGGTGCCGGTGAAAACGCAGGCGAGAGCTACTGGAAGAAATTGTTTAGCCCAGAGAGGCTGGTGGATATGGCTGCGGGCGGCATTAAAGGGGCCGCGGATTACCAGACGGCTAAAGAAGACCGGGAATACCCCGAAGAAGTTGTGAGGCGAAACGCAGCAGATTGGTTAAATCGTGGAACGAGTGGGTTAAGCCAGATTCGCCTGAAAGGCCCAGGTCAGGGCTATTTATCTAGTTACCAGCAATAGAGGTATTTGAAATGCCAGGAATGTTAGACCAAGGGACGGCTCCACAACAGCGTCCCCAACCGAGTTCGGGCCCAATCGCGCAGACTCCTCCCCCTCCACTGCCGCAAGGCAATTCGGGGGGTGCGCCTGGGCCTGGACACCCAGCGCAGGGCGCGCCTCCGCAGGCCGCACCCCCGCAGGCCGCACCCCGGCAGGAACCTGCATCGCAGGAGAGTTTCGAGAAAATGCGTGATCAGGCTATTCAACTGGTCTATGGGGAGAGATTCGATCAATTGATTAAAATGTTCCAGAACAACGGGCCGGATAAATTTGCGCGGTCGATGGCAGTTGCAGTGAATACTCCAATTACCGAGTTGGAAAAACAGGAACCGATGGCTTATGAAACCGCCATCAAAATCGGCCTGGCCATTTACATACGCTTGCTTGAGGATATGCTTAGTGGTGGTGTTGTCAAAGGAGTGACCGCCGAACAGATTTCAGAGACACTGCCAGCGATTCTTATCATGTACGCTGATTCCCATCCAGAAGTCACCAAGGAAGACCTTCAGAAAGTCGTAATGATTACGCAGCAGGGCATGCAAGATGGTGCCGGGGAGGACGCAGAAGATGTTGACATTAAAGGCATACTGCCGGGAGATGAGTAATGGGTTATCTAGCGGCATTTGCTGGCGGCGCTGCAGATGAATACCTGACTCAGCGCACGGAGGATCGCAAAGAAGGGCGTGAGATCAAAAAAGAAAAAAGGGTAGTCGAATTCCAGAAGCTGCGTGATAAGAGGCTGGCCGAGATTGACAAAACAACGGCTTCTACCCTGGTTAAAACCGATGAAAGCGCTGCCGTATCATCGGATAAGCGCAGAGAAGACGCTGCCATATCAGCGACTGCACGAAAACGGATGGACCCAATTGAGGTTTCAGCAAGCGCGTCGATCGCTACTCCGAAAGAGGGTGGTGGATACGATTTCGCCCAGGCTCCGGCCAAGCCACCATCCGCCACTTCGAGTGGACAGTTCACCGCAGAAGATGCGACCAAGTTTTTCAGTAAACGCGGTGATGTGTATTTTGGGACACTGGATGAAAGTGGCCTTTACACTCTGGGTACCGACGAAAATGCCCAACTGGCTTCGGCTGCCAGTTCCGTGGCGAACCGCCTGTGGCTAAAGAAAGGTGGGCGTGTCGATGCGAATACTATTTGGGCGATCGTGTATAAGAACATCAAGTCCAAGAAGGCAGCAACTGCTGCCGATATCGCGAAGATTGGTGATGAGTTAAACAGATTCGATGATATGTGGTGGAATAACGAGGCCGATGATGCCGAAGTTAAAAAGCTCAAAAAAGAGGCCGAGGATAGAGAGGCGGCAGGCAAGTCAGGCCAAATGGATCTGCCGGGTGCGAACGCAGGAAATGCACCGCAAAGAGCCATCGATGCGCTAACGGCAGACCGAAGCCTGGCACCTGATTTCCAGAAAAAGTACGGGTACCTACCACCAGGTTTCTAATATGGCCGTCAACTTCTTCGACCAGTTCGACGAGGCGACCGGAGCCTTAGATGAGCAGGGCAACTTCTTCGACCAGTTCGACGCGACTGTAGAGGAACCGCCAGAGCTACCGGGACCGGAGCCGGAACCAGATTGGCAAACAAAATATCCTGATCGACTTGGCCCGCCACTCCCGGCAAGCGAAAGCAAAGTAGCCCCGCTCAAAACATTCAGTGATGAAGGCCTCGTCAGCGCCAATCAGGAACGCATATACGAGAAACTAGGCACGAAGAACGTGCTGGGTGTTGCTGGTCTAGCGGAAGCGGCTGCGCGTCAAAATCCCACTGCATTAACCCTGATTACCGAACTGGCCGAGGGCGCGGAAAATCCGTGGATCTCGTCACCTGGATGGACGCTGATTAATCACCTGGCGTCCGGGGTTGTTAAAGAAACCGTCGATGTCGTTGATATGCTCACAGAAGGTGATGTTCGTGAGGATATCATTGATGCCAGCAGAATAATCCGCGAAGAAGCCGCGGTCATTCTCGGAGATCCCAATATCCAGTACCAGGGCAATGCCGGTACAAAGTTTGGGTTTGAAGTTGCCGAGGCTGTGGTCAACATGGGTGGCGCTCTAGCCGTTGGTTATGTAACCAAAAATCCAAGTATGGCGCTTGGTGTGATTGGTGCGCAGGTAGGCGGTGAGACTTACCAGAGGTACATGACCGAAACCGGTGGCAATCACGATGCGGCGATGATGGCCGCTAAGTTTCATGTCGTAGCAGAGGTTCTACCGGAAACCATCCCTGTGTTCGCCGCACTGAGAAAGACCAAGGTGGGCGAGGGTGTGAGGCGTATGCTCGAGACTACGATTGGTGAGGGTGTCCAGGAAATGTTGACATCGATCCTGACCCAGGCGTATGACAATAAACAGCTTGAAAATATGTCTCTCAAGGAAGCAATTCTCGGGATAGATTGGGGTGATGTCGCGTATGAAGGCGCGATCGGCACGTTTGTCGGTGCCACTATTGGCGCACCTGGCGCGATGGGAGATTACATGGAAGGCCGCAGGCAGGGTGAAGGACCGCCCCCGGATTCCACGCTTGGTCAGGAACTCACACCAGATTTTAAGATTAGAACAGTAGAGGAAAACGCCACTGTTATCTCCGATCTGATCGAAGTAATGCCTGATTTGCCGGAAACCGGCGATGTACCAGAAGAAGCAGAAGGCTTTCAGCTAGTCGGTCCTGAATTCGAGGAAGCCGATGCCGAGATCCAGGCCTGGGCCAGGGAAAGGGTCAAGGAACTTGGCGGGCCTACACCGCCGACAGTTGCGACACCAGAAGAAAAACGGGCCGAAGTAGGCGAGGTAATAGGCAATCTACCTGAAAAAGGTTTGGTGGTTGCCGGTATCGGCGCTGATGGCAAGACTTATATTGGCGGAAAGGGGCAATTGCATGGGCATCTTTCAGCCAAATACTATGAAAAGATAAGGAAAAATGCCGATCTTAAACCAGGTGATCGGACCTGGGCTCAGTCAGGGTTTGTAGGGGCTGATGGCAAGTTTCTAACCCGCGAAGAAGCACTGGCTCTCGTTAAATCAAAAAGGCCTGGGTTTAAGGAATCAGAGAATGTTCCTGGCGAGCTTGATGCGGGCGATTTTAATGACCAGGTTGGCATGGGTGTCGATCTCGAACCCGAAGAACCATCCAAGGGAGTGACAGTCAAGGAAGCCAAGAAAAAGGCCAAGGCCCAGAAAAAAGCCGCCAAAGAAAAGAAACCGACCAAAGCCGAACGTGCTGCCATCGCGGATATCCCAACCGTCGATGTGGTCAAAGAGGCAATCGAGATAGTTGGCGAAGAAGAATTCGCACGACGAGTTGAGAAGCAAAAAGTAAGCAAAGAAAAAACTACGGTCGGCCCTATAAGCGGCGTTGAAGAAGCACTTGGAGTTGAACTTGAAGCCAGGGATATAGTGGCTATAAGCAGACGCGAGAAAAAGCCGGAGCCAGTATCCACCCCTGAACTGGATGCTGTCGAGGCCAAGCTGGCGAAGATCCCCAAGGACATTACCGACCCCGAGCAATTCGACGAGGTAACTAAATTACTCAGGAAAAAGCGTGATCTCACGGACCAGCTAGAACACGGGTTGACCCCCAAACAAACCGGGCTTGAGCGTAGCAGGCTGATCAAAGAGCTACACGCTCAAAAAAAGATTCCTCGCCCTTTTGACACGATCACTGGCATGCGGGAGAAAGTTGGGGAAGAAGGAACGGTACCCAAGGAAGACGAAATCACACCGGCCGAAGTTAAAGCCGCCACTGAACCGGTTGAACCGACTGGTAAGGCTATAGCAGCAGCAGAGGAGTTCCGCACGGCACGGCCTGAGTTTGCAGACACTATATTCTCGTTCAAGCCAGGGGATGAGCGCGATGGCGAGATTATGGAGCATTTTTATGGCGAGATTAAAGGCACCAAAGACGGTGACGGTCTGCCGCTCGATGTCATGCTTAACAAGGATTACGATCCAAAAGCTGACACCCCAATATTCATCGTCAACCAGATAGATGCCGATACACAGGAATTCTATCAGCACAAGGTTATGGCTGGCTTCGACGAAATGGCAGAAGCCGAGGAAGCCTTTTTCAATCAATGGGGCGAGGAAGGCTGGGGCAGCACCCATGAATTAACCGCCGACGAGTTTCAGAAATGGCGGGATACCGGCGACTTCAAGGTTGAATACAAATCGAAAGTCACTGCAAAAAAGGTGACACCGAAAAAGAAAAAAGCGGAACCCACAAAAAAGGCGACAAAGCCTGGTGGTAAAACCCCGGTTGGCGATACAGACCTGGTTGTTGGGAATATTGTCAGGACTAAAGATGGTGATATCGGGAAAATCATTTCGTTTACTTATGTAAGTCCCAAAGCATTAGTTAAGATCCTGGAAAGCGGAGTTCTTGAAGAATTCGCAAATGACTCACTCACACTATTGCCAGATAATATGGCTGACCGCACCCGGATCTATACCCCCGGGGTAAAGGCAAAAAAGGCTTTTATACCGTCAACCGGCAAAGAGATAACGGTCAAGACTACCATTGTCCCAGGAGCAAGTTTGGTTGCTTCCCATGACCAGGATGGTGCCGTCAACCCAGATTATCCGAAAGAACTGCAACCGAGGGACCGTAAAAGGGGCGTATCCAGAATCCAGATTGGGCAAATGGCTAATAATTTGCAGCCTGAATTGCTTGGTGATACTGGTGCGGTTGATAGCGGATCTCCCATTGTCGATGAGTATGGCGAGATAGAGTCAGGAAATGCCCGTTACCTGGCTATTATGGCCGCCTACAAGAAGAAAAAGGTAAAGAAGTACCTGGCCTACCTTAGAAAAAACGCGGCCTCATACGGCCTTACAAAGTACGCTATCAATGCTATAGAAGATCCTGTTGAGGTAAGAGTACGCCAGGACAAAATGTCGATGGCCGAGCGCGCCGAGTTTGCCAGAGCGGCGAACGTGAGCGGAACCGCGCCAATGTCGCCTGTCGAGACTGCCAAGGCCGATGCCAAGCGAATTACCGACGATGACATGAAGGTATTCGCGCCAGGGTTAGATGGGAATATCTTGGCTCATTCAAATAATACATTTTTAGAAAAATTCATGTCCCATTTGGGAACTCTGACAGCGGGTGGTATGACCACAGCAGATGGCCGCTGGAATAAACAGTTTGGTGATCGCGTACAGGCCGCAGTATTTTATAAGGCCTACGAAAGCGAACCACTGCTGGCCTTGATGGCCGAGGAAGCAGATCCAGGTATCAAGAATATTCTGACTGCGTTGAGCCAGTCGGCCCCGGAATTCGCGCGGGCGCGGTCTATAGGGGATCTGGGGGATCTCGATATAGCTAATGACATAGTGGCTGCCATTGACCTGGTCAAGCAATCCCAGATTCAGGGCGCCAGTATCAGTCAGTTGATGGATCAGACTGATATGTTTGGCGATGTAGATCCTGACATCGGCAGGATCGCGCTATTCATTGAAGCCAATATCAGATCCGCTAGAAAACTTGACGAAGGGTTTTCAAAAATGGCTCAAGGTCTGGAAACGACAATGAAAAGCCAGAGCCAGGCAGGACTGTTTGACGAGCAACCGCCAGTTACAAAGACCGACCTGGTCGACGCCGTAGGGCTGGGTGAGTTTCCTGGGCCAGCGAAAGAAACTGCCGAACCGGAAGCTGCCGAAGCAGATCGGATAGTGGGAACGGTTGTCCTGATTGCCTGCTGCAAGGAGAAAAGCGGCGAGGCAATGCCGGTCAGTGAAATGTATAAAAGCCCGTTATTCAGGGCGCAACTGGAATACGCCCGGGGCTTGAATCCTGACCTCATACTGGTTATGTCGGCTCAATACGGGGTGATGCCCCTGGATCGTGTGATCGAGCCTTACAACGTCACCCTGAAAGAGCGTGGTGCGGCTGGCCGCAGGGAATGGGCGAAAGATGCCTATGACGAAATTGTTAAACGGGTCAACCCGAAAGGCAGCGAGTTTATCTTCCTGGCTGGCAAGGAGTACAAGGATGGGATTATTAAACTGCTTGCCAAGCACCCGCAAGCCATAATCACTGTTCCCTATGAAGGCCTGGGGATCGGCGCACAGCAAGTGGATTTGAAAAGACGCAATGCCGAGACTATTGCCGAAATTGCCGCCGAAGACAAAGAATACAAAGAACTCGATGACGCACTAAAAACCACGACCATTGACGATGTGCTGCGTATTTCTGCCCAGGCCTTGGGTGTTTATACTTCACGGGATGATATTAAACTGACTGCTGACACCGGCAAAAAGAAGATCAAGCATACCGCTGAATACTGGTTACAAGCGATCGACAAACGAATCAAGGCCGTTAATGAAATGAGAGGTTGCGCATAATGCCACCAAAAATCACAGCACTCATGGAAGAACAGGCGATTAAGGATGGGGCCGAGGTAACGGAAAAAAGGGAAATTAAGCGGCCCAAACCACCAATGACGCCAATACCGACCCCCAAGCCCCAAAATGAGGGCTCTGAGCAACATACAAAGGTTCTTGAGGCATCTATCGCCCAGCAACTAGTAATCGCTCACAAGCAATCTGAGGAGCTTACACGGCTAGTTTCGCTGATGGCAGAAAATAAGCCGGTTCGCTTAAAAGTACATCGGGACATGGACCGGGATTCGCCAACTTACTTGTTGATGGAATATATCGATGTAATCCCAGTTACTTTCACCAGGAAACTTGATTCGTGAGCATTAAGGACTGCATCAAGCAACTCGAGACACTGGACCCCGCAGATGCGGTTGTCTTTGAGAAACACCTGGTAACCCTGATCGGTGCCCAGGTGCCTGCTGCCGACGCCTATACCCAGGCCGCAGAGCTTACTATGGAAGGCATATTGGGTGAGCGTAACGATTTAGCGTCAGAAATAATTGCAGAAGGTGGGTACCTAGTACCGGTTACCATCGAGGAATTGTTGAACCCGGCCAGTTTCCGTGTGGAGCAAAGATCACCGGAGGCAATTAAAGCCGAAATTGCCGCGTTTGGTGACGATGTCACCGAAATGAGCGAAGAAGATAGCGCTCGCCTACAGGAACTGAAACAGAGCTTGCCCAGTGCTGGCGAGGAGCAGGCGGCTGCCAAATCCAGGGTCGAAAAGAGGGCCAAGGCCAGGAAGCAGAAACCAGCGGAGAAAGAGGCCAAAAAAGACGTTAAGAAAGATCCTGACACCGAATCTTATGCTCGGCAAAAGAAAGACGGTAAAGGCAATCCCCAGAAGACGGTCGAAGGTTGGTTGAAAGCACCGTTGCGCCGGATCAAGGGTGTTGATGTCGAAGTTGTGCCGGATGTCCAGTCACTGCGTGTTCGCTTTCCGAACCACTCTATTCCAGATAACGCTGCGGGAATATACCTCAGAAGAAAGGATGGGGCTGGCGGCAAGATTTTCATTATCGCTTCAAATATTTATAGCAAAAGGGAAGCCCACCTTTTTCTGTCGCATGAACTGGTGGGCCACCTGGGCCTGGAAAAACTGCTTGGCACAGAGAGATTTAATCGCCTGATAACCGAGATAGCCCATCTAAAGGTTGAATCTATGTTAGCACCTGGTTCACACCCAGAAGTAGAAGCGGTAATGGCGTATATCAAGAGAAACTATACCGACGATAAAGGCGAGTACTCCCTGGATACCAAACAGGAAGCGCGGGAAATCCTTGCCCACATAGCAGGGAATCGCCCAAGAATTGGCGTTTTTGCAGAACTCTATAACAAGATTTTAAACTGGATTCGTAATGTACTCAGCAAGTGGGGATTGGTTGATGTTACCCGGGTCAAGGTGGGCCGGGGCGATGAGTCGATCGAGGATCTGCTAGAGGTTGCCGTACAAAACCTGAGAGGTAAAGCGCCTACGCGCGCGGGTCCGAAACCGAGTACCGAGGACGATATTCTGCCTGCGCTTGTTGACCTTCCAATGGATAAAGCATCCAGAGATCAGCGAGCGGAAGAACTGGGGTTCGATACTGATACGGTTTACTACCACGGGACAGACGCGGATTTCACTGAATTTAAAGCAATGAGAAACGAATTAGGGTTTCTCAATAAGGCATTTTACTTTTCTCCTGATCCCAATATGGCAAACGCTTTCGCTAAGAAGTTATTGGCACCAACCGAAGGTGGCGCTCGAGTTATACCTGTTTACCTGAAATTCAAAAAACCATTGGTTTTGAAATACGGGCCGGAGTTTATTAGAAAAATAAAAGAGATTTTTGGGAAAACTGAACCAAAGTGGCTTGCCAAAGCAAAATCTTTCCCATCCTGGGCCTCGCTGTTATTGGATAGGGATATAAAGGCACTTAAAGCCGCCGGGTACGACTCGATATTGCGGCCTCAAAACAACGAGGTAATGGTTTTCGACCCTTCCCAAATCCGATCTGTCAACGCGGCTTTCGATCCCTTTAGGGGTGATAGCGCGGATATTATGGCAATGCGCATCGGCGACCAAACCGAGCTATCCCCCGAGCCCGGAGATATCAGGCCGCTGAAATCACGCAAGGGGCTGGGCCACAAAGAAGCCAGCAAGCGGGTGCCAGAACTCCAAAATTCAATGGCTGACCTGATGAGCGGTAAAGCCGCGATCAGTGAGTATGACCGGATGGTGAATGAATATAAGCCGGTAGATCCTTACGACTATGTACCGGTGCCGGCCACACCGAAGGAAATGCGCAAAGCCTTGTCATCGAACAAAATCGGCCGCATTGGAGCGCCAGCGAAAGAACTCGCACCAGGTGCTGCAGTCGGCCTGAGATTAGACATCCCGGCATACACGAATCACGGTATATGGGTGGTTTCGGTTCACGGCCAGACAGGTGGTTTCGATGCTGGCAAGGTGTATGGATACGATAATGTCGCGCGGATCAAGAATGCGACCTTTGGTTCCAGGGAGAAAACAGCGCAGAAGGTCGCGGCTGGTGGGCCGAAAAGCACGATGGCTGTTATCAAGGGCGAGTGGGTGCCAACAACACAAGACGAGGCCCATCTTCTAGCGCTCGAGGCGCTGATCGATGATAGCTGGACCCAGGTAGGGTTCGATCCAGAACGACACAGCTATTTCTGGGACCGGCACGATATGCGCCCGGTGATCTCTGCCGATGAGGTTGTCCAGATCGGGCCGCTGGTGATGGCTAAAAATCCGCAGTACGCCCCCAAAGACGATTTTCTCTACGCGCGGAGATCCAGAAAGCCCCGGAATAAACAAAAGGGAGCTGCCTATCGTATTGCTGGTGCAATTCGGGGGGCATACGGTACGGCTACAACTCCATTGAAGCGACAGATTTGGGGCTTGCTCTCGCTGCGCCAGATGGCCGAACAGATCCGGCCACTGATCCCGACTATCCATGAAGATTACCTGCGTTTCTACAGCCGCATGGAAACTGTTCGTAATGTGTATAAATCACGCGCTGGCGATATCGCCGGTCGACGCCGAAAACTCAATGATTTCCAAAACGATCAGTTATCAAGGGTACAGCATGAATCCACAATTGCCGGGGTTGATGGTGATGTGCCATACGAGGCTATTATTGGTGAAGTGGAAGCGGCAGAGCAAATAGCGGTAATTAACCAGCAGATTTACGGTCGTACCGGGCAGGACACTTCGGCGTTGATGCTCGCGAAAAAGGAAGTTCAATTCAAGCTGAAACAAGAGCAGAACCGCCGCAAGGTCGCAGATCGAATTCTGCAAATGTTTAACAAACTGAATCCTACCCAAAAAGAGATTTACCGCCTTGAGCGAGATTACCATGTGGATCTACGGGAGGCGCAATTGGAGGCGCTACTGGAACGGATCGGGGATGCGTTTGTAGACGAGTCGATCAAGGGTGACATGATGACCAGGTTACGGCTTGAATATGAACAATCAACTGTGCAGCCACCCTACTTCCCACTGGCGCGGTTTGGAGAATACTGGGTGTATTCAGAAGTCAATGGCGAGCCTTTTTACGATATGTTCGAGACTGAGGGTGAATGGAAACGTCACCACGCGGATTTGAAGGAAGCTGGTGACAAGATATTAGGTCGCGGCAAGTCCCAGACAGATGCCAAGCCGAAGCAGGAAGTACCCCCGGCATTTATTGGCCGGATAGACAAGATCCTGAGTCAACTGGGTGACCACCCGCGTATCCATGAAATAAGGGACGAGGTTTACCAGCTTTACCTGGAATCACTACCGGAGCTTTCGGCTCGTAAACACGCGATTCACCGAAGCAAGATGCGGGGTTTCTACAAAGACCACCTACGCGCCTTTGCCCATAGCGCACAACACGGCTCCAACATGCTTGCCAGGATAAAATACGGCCACAAAATGCAGGCTGTAATCGATGACGCGAAACTCTCTCTCAGCATGGCTCAAACAACAAAAGCATACGATGCCATGCGGGAGGAGCTGGACGCCTACACTGGTTATATGGATGAAAATATCGACGAACAGACTGAGGCGCAAATCAAAACGGAAGCCCTACGCCTTCGCAAAGCCGCCGAGCGCGAGGCGGCAGAGCAGATGGAATTTGAACCAGGCGAGGGATCTGCTGTGCTATATCGCCGCTGGTTGATGTATTTAAAGATCAAGCGCCAGGTTGGTGCGCGCCGGGACCATATCAGTGGTGATTTGAGGTCAGTGTCTGATGCGGTCGAGGAGCGCATTCACCGCCGAGCTATATTGCTGGGGATGGCTGATAATATTAACCGCCAGAAAGACCCGCTAACCGCGCTGCGCCAGGTTGATGATATGTTGGCCGAGTTGCAGAAAACCCATAATGACATCGTCAACCCTCAAATTGCTCCGTGGGCTAATAACATGAATGCGCTTGGCTTTGTCTGGTACCTGGGGTTCACACCAGCGGCTGGCGTGGTCAACCTGATGCAAACTCCTACGATCGCATTGCCTGTTATGGCCGCTCGATATGGGTGGATAAACTCGGCCAAACACATGGGACAAATCACCACCGCGATTGGCAAACAGTTGCGCAAAGATAAGAATCACCCTTATTGGAGCGTTGAAAAACTGCTCAAGAATGATGGTGAAATTGCGGCTTTCAAACGCTGGCACGATGAAGGGATGCTCGATAAAACCCTGGCTCACGATCTACAAGGTATTTCGGAAGAAGGGATCTACACCGGCCAGGTGAAGCACCGTGTAATGAACACAGCCTCCTTTATCTTCCACCAGGCCGAGCGTATGAACCGGGAGATCACGGCGCTGGCGACTTACCGGGCTGCCATAGATAAAGGGGTGCCACCGCTCACTGCGGCCAGGGCAGCCGAGTCCCTTGTTTACAAGACCCATTTCGACTACACGCAGGGCAACCGGCCCCGCGTCATGCGCGGCAATGTATTGCGTGTAGTCACCCAGTTCAAACAGTACAGCCAGAATATTACTTATTTGTACTTGCGCACCGTGCAGCAGGCTTTTGGCAAGGGTACCAAGGAGAATAAAGAGGCTCGTCGGGAAGCAAAGAAAATGCTTTTCAATCTGCTAATGATGCAATTCCTGATGGCGGGTTTCCTGGGTTGGCCGCTGGTTGAGTTGTTTATAATGATAGCCCAGATGTTTGACGATGATGATAGTGCCGAAGACTATAAGGGTAATTTCCAGCAATGGGCCTACGAGAAGTTCGGGGAACGTGGTGGAACAGCCTTTACGAAGGGTGTGCCCAACGCACTGGGTATCGATATGCACTCACGGTTGACACTGTCGGATATATGGTGGCGTTCTTCGGATCGAGAGCTACAGGGTTCTCGTCGCCGCGAGGAAATATTGAAACTCATACTGGGTCCGGTATTCGGGTCCATCCCCATTGATGCTCACCGGGCGGCTGAACAGATGGCTAAGGCCGAGGATTTCTGGGAGTACATGCGCGCTATCGAGACTGCTGCTCCGAAGATTTTTAAGGATATTTCAAAAGGTATTCGGTATTCACAAGAGGGACTGAAAAACCTCAGTGGTGTCGATATCATGCCTCGCGAAGACATTAGCACCGCGGATTCTGTAATACGGGCATTTGGGTTCTCGCCTGCCGAGATCTCCCGGGCCTTTGACGCGAAGGGTGCGATCGAAAGAACGGCAACCCGCCGCAAGTTCCGCAAACGACACATCACCAATCGTTATAGGGTATTGTTCGAGGCGAAAGTCAGAGCGGATAAAGAAAAAATAGTTGTCGATGGCCTGCTTGGCAAGTTAGTCGAGACTGAGTTTATGGTCGAGAAATGGAATAAGGAAAATCCAGAAAATCAGATCGACCTAAGAGATCAGCGTGCCACAATCAAACGGAATTTCAAGGAACGCCTGCAAATGAAGTACGGGGTACGCAGTACCGATGAATCCCGGGATCTAATTAAAAAGTATAGCTTCGGCGGTCAGTAATGGCGGCAGTCGACGAAGTAGTCAATTGGTTTACGACCGCCTCAGATAATCCTTCCCCGATACCACCTGGGCCGGATGGCAAGCGGCCTCGCCGCGTAGGCCTGTCCTTGCAGGAAATGATGGCGTCGATCGCGCGCTATCGCGATACCCTCTCTGGCGTCACCGGCACGATCCTGTTGAGCGGCACAGATCCCCGGCTATCCTGGAACGAAACCGATGGGACTGCGGATAACAAATACTGGGACATCCTGCCGGTAGCCGAACAGTTACGCATGCGCGCGGTCAATGACGCGCAGAACGTATTCACCGACTGGCTCAGGGTAGATCGAACCGGGACCACAATTGATTTAATCGACTTTCGAGCGACAACTGTTCGAGCGACTGGTGTACTGGATGTTACTGGTGATATCACAGTAGCTGGCTCAGTCGACGGCCGTGATGTCGATGCCGATGGCACCAAGCTAGATACCATCGAGACTAATGCAAAAGATGATCAAACTGCCGCTGAGATAGAGGCAATTGTCGATCACGATAACTTGGTTGGTTTCGTTGTTGGCGAACACTTCCTTGAGAACAGTATCGATCACACCGCGATCTTGAACATTGGCTCGAATACCCACGCCCAGATCGATACCCATATTGGTGATGGAACAATTCACTTCACCGAGGCCAGTATCACTATCACTCTCAGCCAGGTATCCGATAGCGGGGCATTGGCGGCTCTAGCCACTGTTGACACGGCAGAGATAGATGACGAGGCGGTCACGCTTGCAAAAATGGCCCACATAGATACGGCTCGAATACTTGGCCGTGTCACAGCCGCTACAGGTGACGTTGAGTCCTTGACCGGCACCCAGACGACCACCCTGATCGATGAGTTCACGGACGCTCTTAAAGGGCTGGCTCCGCTCTCAGGTGGAGGAACGACTAACTTCCTGAGAGCAGATGGCACATGGACTGTACCA
>SMVB01321078.1_pt1 | contig 16908 bp, 18 predicted proteins | sample 2456461 | NCBI WGS metagenome assembly SMVB01 (sample SAMN11095934, study PRJNA526329) | marine sediment metagenome | biome: Marine sediment; feature: Surficial sediment; material: Deep marine sediment; isolation source: Hadal surficial sediment | place: Pacific Ocean | collected 2014-05 | depth...
ATGTCCTTTACTAGAACATTGGTATAGAAGTTTTAGCGTCCACTAGTAACTTAGTAATTAGCGGCATCCTAGACTCAGTTACACCAATTCTGCTGGAATTACCGAAACTATATGGATTACTCCATGGACGAGATACAGATGGAAAAATTTAGTTTTCGTGACGTAGGATGTTAGAAACAAGAATATGAAAAACCTGCTTTGGATCTGATGCATCACTGGGATTCAGTTCTGCTGCAGTGCATTTATCGTCAGTTATTTCGTTGCAAAATTGGCAGTAACTATGCCAATTCTTATTGTATACGGCTATACGCTCTTGAGGAACATCATATCTGAAGTCTTCTACCACCTCTAGCATCGCAGGTAATCTATCGCGCAAGTACACTCCAATATCTTTAGGCCAGTTAACAGGTTCTGGATACAAACCAGATAATATAGAGTGGATTGACAAACGAAAATTGTTGGCAGCGATAGCATGGCGTTTTCGGCGGAATGGTTCATAAATTCCAGCACATGTGATAGCCACTGCAAGTAAAGCTAAAGGCCATATCGGTACTCGGGCGAAATACCCGGATATTTGGTTGAGAAATTCGTCCATATTCTTCTATGATAACTGATTGATGTTACTGGGAATGTGAAAAAAAGTTAAACTGCCTCTTATTTTCCTCTTATTTTCTATTTTTTGCTTCTCTATTTTTCTCTACTAAATTTTTCATCTGACAACAAGCAACGATAAATGGACCTTGAATCTGTCATAGTTAAAATAAAGGTAAAATTAGGGGGTCTTTTTCCCTCTTAAAAACATGCATGACTTTTTGGCTTACACCGAACTCATTTTTCCCTCCCTTAGAAGACGCGCTTGTTAAGCCAAACGGTCTGCTCGCTGCTGGCGGAGATCTCTCGGCAGAACGCCTGATCGAGGCTTATCGTAGTGGGATTTTTCCTTGGTTCAATGAAAACGAACCTATTTTATGGTGGAGCCCCAATCCACGTATGGTTCTGTTTCCCTGTGAACTTAGAATTTCTCGTTCGCTAAATAAAATTCTGAGGAATAGTAATTACGAAGTCCGTGTAGACAGCGCTTTCAGCCAAGTCATACAGGCTTGCGCCGCACCACGCAAGGGACGATCTGGTACCTGGATACACTCGGACATGATTTCAGCCTATACAATACTACATGAAATGGGGCTGGCTCATTCAGTAGAAACTTGGGTGGACGGTGAACTAATAGGTGGCCTATACGGCATCGCTCAGGGAAAAATGTTCTTCGGCGAATCGATGTTTTCCCGAATCCATGACGCTTCCAAAATCGCATTTGTGCACCTGGTAAAACAGTTGGAACGATGGAACTTCAAAATGATTGACTGTCAGATGAAAACTGCCTACCTTGCTTCATTCGGGGCACGAGAAATCTCCCGTAAGGAATTTAGTCAAAAACTAAAAGAGTTGGTAAACTACCCTGATCAAATCGAGAAATGGCAATTCGATAATGAACCTATTAAATGATTTCCCTTCATCGATACTGCAGTTCTACACTACTGCATCTTATCCTTGCAACTATCTGGCAGATAAATTGGCTCGCTCCCAGGTAGCAACACCCAGTCACCTAATAGATACACATGCCTATGGCGAATTGGTACGGACTGGTTTTCGTCGTAGTGGTGCCTTTACCTACCGTCCCTATTGTGATCACTGCAACGCCTGCGTTCCAGTACGTGTCATCGTTAATGATTTTTCCCCTAGCCATACTCAGCGTCGCGTCTGGAAACGCCACCAAAATCTAATCGCGACGCAACATGAGCTATATTACCACCCGGATCATTATGCACTTTACCAACATTACCAAATGCAACGTCACCGCGGCGGAAGCATGGATCACGATAGTCGCGAGCAATATCAAAATTTCCTGTTGCAAAGCAATGTCAATTCCAAGCTAGTTGAATTTCATGAAAGTGGACAGCTACGTATGATTAGTATTATTGATAAACTACCTGATGGCATATCATCGGTATACACTTTCTTCGACCCTGATGTACAGGGTGCTAGTTTTGGTACCCACTGCATCTTATGGCAGGTACAACAATGCCATACACTTGGGCTGCCCTACCTTTATCTAGGATACTGGATCAAGGCAAGCCGAAAAATGGAATACAAGACTAATTTCCAACCACTACAAGGCTTAATCAACAGAAAATGGCAGCTCTTGAAGAAAACGAAACAAACTTCTTTTAATTCATCCACCAGCTCTTACGAATGATCATATACTGGGCCAGAGAATTCATCGTTGCATCACCGTATTTCGGCCACATGTTCCTCCAATGACTCTGTTTCTTTATCTTGGTGAGTTTTTCGTTGCAACTGCGCCAAATTCCCAAAGGCTGTAGCCACATCAGGATGCTTTGAGCCAAGGGTATTTACCCAAAACTTTAGCGCACGTTTAAAGAGTGGTTCTGGCCTGGGAAGACTGCATTTAAACAGAATACAATGCTGCTAGGTTGTTTAGGTTCGCAGCTACAGTTGGGTGCTCTGGGCTAAGAGTTTTTTCAACGATTTCCACACGCACGCTTATAGAGCGGATCAGCCCGTGCATATCCTTCTCTTTCCTTGTAAAGCGCTACCAAAAATTCTTAGATGATCTAAGCCGAAAACTTTCTCATTAATTACCATGCACACTTGAGGAGCGGACCTGCCACTGCATATTGTCTTTGTACGCGATATACTTCTACTAAATTATCAGACTTGCGGTCACATTGGGATGATTCGAACCAAGATCTCTTTCAGCCGTTTGAAGAGCCTTCTTTGTTACTGCGATAGCACTAACATAGTCACCCTACTGATATAAAGGATTCCACCTTCTCGTTAAGCGTGTCCCACTCAGTAGTGGCATGGACGTACCCACCATCTGACAGAAAAAAGAATAAAAGAAAGGACGAATGTTTTCATAACGATTTCTGTCTAAACCAATTTGGAAATCAATAAAACCACTTTAAATAATCTACCTAACACAAGGAGTGATCTAGACCAAAATAATAAACAATCTAACCCAGTCTACTAATACGACTTTTTACCTGCAGGATAATTGATTCTATATACGTGACTTATGAATCATACGCCATAGAAGCTAGAGAGGACAGATTACCAGCCTTCATTTCCTAGCGCTCTTTTAGCGAGCTGTAACAGCAAAGGAACCACTTGATTGAAACCAAATTCACGCACCATCAAAACCAGACTATAGAAATGGAGATGTATAGTCATTAATACTTTTTGTTGTGCCCAATTTAGTTTCTACTGGGATGTTATCCATGTTATTTTCGCGAACACATCTAAATTTGGAGTCGTATTTTTGACCGTATTACGAATGCCTCGTGTATTCCTAGGTGATGTAAGAGTTTGATTAACTCATATTCTGAACGGGTAGCACTTTTGGTTAAATAAAACCTTAACGTAATCGGTATTCTTCTAAATTCAACCCCTTTTTCAGGTTAGAATTAGTATTATGCTCTATTCTCTGCTCCGCCCGCTACTTTTCAGACTCAACCCAGAAACCGCACACCGTGTTACGCTCAAAGCGATTGGGAATGCCCACCGATTCAAGCTACTCCAAGGGCATCCCATCGACTGCAAGCATCGTAACATTATGGGTCTTGACTTCCCTAACCCTGTCGGGCTAGCTGCTGGGTTGGACAAGAACGGCGAATATGTCAATGCACTTGCCGCGTTTGGCTTCGGTTTTATCGAAATTGGCACTGTTACGCCCCGCCCTCAGCCTGGAAATCAGAAGCCACGCTTGTTCAGAATCCCACAAGCAAACGCTATGATCAACCGATTGGGCTTTAATAATTATGGTGCAGACAAACTAGTTGAAAATGTTAAGCACATGAACTATCAGGGTATACTAGGAATCAACATCGGCAAGAATTTTGATACACCGGTGGAGAAAGCCGCTGAGGATTACTTGATGTGTCTGCGCAAAGTTTACTACTACGCTAGTTATATCGTGGTCAATATCTCTTCTCCCAATACGCCCAATCTAAGGCAGCTACAAAACATCGAAGAACTTGATCCTTTATTAGGTACGCTAAAATTAGAACAAAATAAGCTTGCTGATGAATGTGGTAAATACACGCCTTTGGTAGTGAAGATTGCACCAGACCTTGAGACAACACAAATAATATCTATCGCTACGTTATTGATGAAACACAAGATTGACGGAGTCATCGCTACCAATTCTACTTTCTCACGAATTGGGGTAGAGCATCTACCTCATTCAAGCGAAACTGGTGGATTAAGCGGTGCCCCGCTTACGAAGCACGCCACCACAGTTATTCACCAATTACACGGTGTGTTACAAGGTGCAGTACCCATTATCGGCGTGGGTGGCATTATGTGCGCAACTGACGCAAAGGAGAAAATGGATGCAGGAGCGAGTCTGGTGCAGGTCTATACTGGATTAATCTATCGAGGCCCAAAATTGGTACGTGAAGCAGTACAAGCTATTAGTAAGTAAGAACCAGATATTTTCTTTTCATCCATACTGAAAGAGCCACCAAGCAAAAACCTAGGCAGAAAGAATGTTGATAGAAAAAATTGATGCCATTTTACCGCAGACCCAATGTGGTCAGTGTGGTTTCTCCGGCTGTAAACCTTATGCCATAGCAATTGCAGAAGGTCGCGCTGACATCAATCAGTGTCCGCCGGGCAATGAGGAAGGCATACAGCAACTAGCTGATTTACTAGGAGTGAAGCCTAAACCCCTAAACACAGCGCATGGTTTACCCAAATCCAAATCAATTGCATTTATCGATGAGCAAGTATGTATAGGCTGTACGTTTTGCATTCAAGCTTGTCCTGTGGACGCCATCGTCGGCGCAGCTAAAAAGATGCACACAGTGATTGGCGTAGAATGCACAGGATGCGAGCTCTGCATTGCACCATGCCCAGTGGATTGCATCAGTATGATTCCACTTAGTAAACAAATTGTTGATACAAAATGTGAACCTTATTTCACTAGCGATAACATGTTAACACGCGAGAACGAAATGAAGAAAAAGGCAGCCGATCATGCACGCATTCGATATGAACAAAAATTAAAAAGACTTAAGTATGAAAAAAATGAGAGGACCGAGAGACTCGCGAAACTGACGAAAGCAATTAAGTCTTCATACGTTACTTCGGCAACCAACATTTTTAAGAAAAAACAATCAAAACTACACTGGAACATGAAATAACAACCTAGTTTAGATAAATGAATAGAAATAACCGTGTTAATTAGTTGATACTTTTCTTCGTAATTTATGAACTCATCAAAGCGACACGAAATATTTTCTCGTCTTAAGATGGTCAATCCACATCCTACCACTGAGTTGGTTTATAACACGCCATTCGAGTTACTAGTAGCAGTAATACTATCAGCCCAAGCCACCGATAGAAGCGTGAACCTGGTGACTAGGTTGCTTTTCCTTAAAACCAACACACCGAAAAAGATTCTTGCCCTTGGGGAAACCAGATTACGTGATGCGATCAAAAGCATCGGTTTATATAAAACTAAAACAAAGAACATTCTGGCAACTTGCAGGCTTCTCATTCAGCACCACAATAGCTCTGTGCCACAAACACAGGATAAGCTGGAAAAACTTCCTGGAGTGGGACACAAAACTGCCAACGTAATCCTGAATACTGCATTTGGTGAACCAACCATCGGGGTAGACACTCACATCTTCCGCGTCGCCAATCGTACCGGACTTGCAACTGGAAAAAATGTGTTGGAAGTAGAACTAAAACTTCTTAAATTTGTGCCGAAAGAGTTTCACCATGATGCCCATCATTGGTTAATCCTGCATGGACGCTATGTGTGCAAGGCACGAAAACCAGAATGTGCCATGTGTATTATTGAAGATCTATGTGATTTCAAGAAAAAAACGTTAGGAACTAATGCTCCCAATTCAGTATCTACATCTTGAATGTTTAATCTGTCCAGACCCCAGGCGCGTCAATTCTTTTTTAACACTTGGCACAAGTACAGCCATCGAGAAGCTCTTTCTGACATGGAAGAAATCGCACTTAAGGTAATCCTATTACATCCAGAATATCAATCTATACTCGATGATCCGGAACGTTATTACGACAAAGATTACCTACCTGAAATGGGCGACACTAATCCATTTCTGCACATGGGTATGCATATTGCCATCAAGGAGCAACTTTCAATAGACCAACCCATTGGAATCCGTAATCGGTTTGAACGCTTGCTGAAAAGAACCGGTAATGAGCATGACACCATGCATCAAATTATGGAATGTCTTGCAGAAATGATCTGGCAAGCACAGCGGAGCCAATCCACACTAGATGCATCGATTTATTTTGAATGCTTGGACAAACAGGAGAATTGATCAGAGAACAAAAAAAGGAGCACTAGCTGCGCCCCATTTTTATGCTCAAGAACAAAAAAGTTGGTAATTCTTAGTCTACCTACTTGCCAAGCCAATTATTTCTTAGTCCTCAGACCACGCTGGCTAGCAAAATAGACGGCCAGATTTTCAATATCTCCGATACTCAAAGCCGCAGCCATAGCATTCATGACAGGGTCTTTCCGCTCTCCTGACTTATAGTCGTTTAGAGTCTTTTCAATATAAGTCGCATGTTGTCCAGCAATCTTTGGAAAAGCTGGGTTTGGACTATTGCCATCAAGACCATGGCACGCGGCACAAACCTCCGCTGCTTTTTGCTTACCTGCTTCAATGTCAGCCGTAATTCCCTGTCCTGAGATCAGCAGTAATGTGCCGCTAAATATGGCAATAACGAAATTTGTCATAATAACTTCCTTGTGTATATATCGAAATTATTTACCATTCGAAGCAGCGTAATAGGCAGCCAAGTCTTCCATGTCCTGTATGGAGAGGGTGGCCGCAATTCCCTTCATACTGGGATGACTGCGAGCAGCTGTTTTATACGCCCGAAGTGCCTTGACCAGATATTCTGGATGCTGCCCGCCGATTTTCGGAACGTTATACACTTTTGGGTAAGCTGTACGATACCCCTCTATCCCGTGGCAACCGATACACATTGCAGTCTTCTGCTTGCCTACAACAGCGTCACCAGCTGCTTGTACTGTTCCTGAAATCGCTAAGAGTAAACCACATACGAGCATTTTTACTGTTGGTGATTTCTTCATCATGTGCGCCCCTTTTTAAAACCATTCGTTGCGTTCTACCGAATAGTAGTACGCCCTATTCTGTCGTATAAGTGTTTATTATAAAAGGAATTTATTCACTGTTTCCTTCAGGTGTGATCTTACCTAGAATTACCTAGTATTATACTGTTCTTTCTAATTCGGTTGCAAATGTGGCCGAAGTTTAGGGCTTGTCTGGTTTTTCTAGCTATGATTATACTGATCGCGCCTGCTTAAATGCGAGTAATAAGTATGGATAATTTCAAACCGATGTTCGACGTTGTTTATATCATATTGATGTGTATGCCAATGAGTAATTCTGGCATTGGGCGCGCGCAGTAATGTGCTCAGGATTGGTAGCACGCAGCTTTTACATGAAAACTACTTAGGGTGATCACCATCATAATTAACAGCCATTCTGCTGTTTATGGAATTAAATTATTCCGGGTACACTGCTATTTAATAACGTCAATCATCAAGTACACAGTCACCTCCCTTTATTTTGTCATCAAGGTCGCTTTGTTACGTTCAATCTGAGCTCCAGTCTTCCCTTCTTTCCTAGAAGCCCTTGCCTAGTTGCACTCGACACCCAGATTGTAGATTTCACTTTCCAATTTTTCGAGATAGTAGCAATCTAAAATTTCTAGATCGCTACGTGTATAAGAAAAACCATTGAAGTCAGAATTGCAAAAATAAAAATTACCTTGGTATTATCTTCACAACGATTATCCCTGCACACTTACCACAACGGCATTTTTTTATTGTCTAAAATCATGTCTATATGTAAATATAATAACTTAAGTATTTCTAAAATGTGTATTTTGTTCAGCCGTTAACCGCTTTGTTTCTAATTCATCCCATCTGGTAAGACAGCTCATGATTTCTTTCTCTATGGCAACAAAGCGCGTTTGTAATCTCACTATTTTATCAGGGGAGTCATGGTAAGTGGTTGCATCACCTAATTTACAGGTAATATTTACCTGCTCCCGTTCCAGAATATCAATTTTCGTCAGTAATGCTTCCAACTCGTTTATCTCGTTGTAGCTTAGCTTAATCCGAGAAGTTTTCTTAGGTGTTCTTGCCATTGAAACTGTTTGCTGAGGCTGTATTTTTTGCTTTCCCATTTCTTTTACGAAACTCTTTGCTCGCACCCAATCGTCGTAACCGCCTACGTATTCTCGCAACAACCCATCGCCCTCGAATACGATCACTTGGGTTACAACATTGTCTAGAAACGCGCGGTCATGGCTGACCAGAAACAGTGTTCCGGAATAGTCCTGCAACAACTCTTCCAGTAGTTCAAGAGTGTCAATGTCTAGATCATTGGTGGGTTCATCCAGTACAAGCACATTGACGGGACGAGCAAATAAACGCGCTAGCAAAAGTCGGTTGCGCTCGCCACCAGAGAGCAATTTTACAGGTGAACGAGCGCGCTCCGGTGCAAACAAAAAATCCTCTAGATAGCTAATAACATGCTTCCTAACCTTACCGATTTCAACGAAATCAGAGCCTTGGCTGATTGTGTCTACTAGTGTTGCTTCTTCATTTAATTGTTCACGCATTTGGTCGAAATAGGCTACCGCGAGCTTGGTGCCTTGCCGCACCTTACCTGTATCAGGCCTTAGTTCATTCAATATCAGCTTTAACAAGGTGGATTTCCCCGCACCGTTAGGACCCAGTAGCCCCACCCGATCACCTCGCATGATACGACAGGAAAAATCCTTGATTATGGTTTTGTCACCATAACTTTTGCTAACGTGCTCCAGCTCGGCTACCATCCGTCCTGACTGTATCCCTTTATTTATGCTTAGATTAACCTCTCTCACATGTTCACGACGTGTTGCCCGCTTAATACGCAGCGCCGTCAATCTCCGTACCCTGCCCTCATTACGAGTACGACGCGCTTGTATTCCTTTGCGGACCCAGCTTTCTTCTTGTGCCAATACTTTGTCAAATTTTTGATTGTGATCAGTTTCAATTTCTTGAATTTCCACTTTCCTGAGCTGGTATTCTGCGAAATTGCAACTAAAAGTCGTTAAACTACCTCTATCAAGCTCGATAATTCTTGTCGCCACGTTATCCAAGAAACGCCGATCATGAGTAACAAATAATACGCTCCCAGCGAAGCCATTGAGCAACCTTTCTAGCCATTCTATGGATGAAAAATCAAGATGGTTAGTTGGCTCGTCAAGCAGTAACACATCTGGTGACACAACCAGTGCACGGGCTAAAGCAACCCGTTTCTTCAATCCTCCAGATAGGCACTCAACTAGAATATCTTCGGGAAGATTAAGTTTGTGGAGAACAGTTTCTACTCTTCCCTGGATGCGCCAGCCATCCTGAATATCCAATTCGCTCTGCAAATCATGCAGTCGAGCAAGATGCCCTTCCATATCTCCATCACCGTTACTCAATGAGTGAGAAACCTCGTGGTAATCAAGAAGCACCTGACTGATTGTGCCCAGTCCATTGGATACCTCCTGAAATATTGTACAGGTTCCATCTAGCTTCGGCTCTTGCGAAACATAGGCCAGCTTCAATGCAGGCGCACGCCAAACCTTGCCATCATCCGGCTTAATGTCATCCGCCATAATACGCAGCAAGCTCGATTTGCCTCCGCCATTTCTGCCTAGCAAGCCAATACGCTCACCTGGATCAAGCTGCAAATCCAATCGATCTAGCAACACATGATGACCATAGGCCAGACAGACTTTGTCAAGACTTATGAGAGACATGAGTATAAAAATGACACTTCAGGACGATTCAACATATGAAGTTTAAATTCAAAATAAAGATTTACAAATATAGGGTATATATACCTCGTTTTTCCACAAATAATCTATCCTTCAGTGCCTCCACAATGAACGTGTATTTTATGCGGTCATTAGTAGGGATGTAATTCTGTCATGCTTTTCAAAACTTGGAAAAGTATCTATGGATCTCCGTTAGCACGAATATTTTATCCCTAGGCTACACACAATTTGTTTATTCTTATGATAAACTCCTTTATTCAAAGGGAGCTGAAAAAATAGAGCATGCTGCGAGACAAAATGATGGAACAAGCGCAATATCAACGGCACTGATGAAAAAAAACCTGCGCTGGTTAGTTGTGTTATCTAGCATCCCACTATTTGGTATGGTCGCTGCTTTTGGTATTTTGCCAAACACTCTCTTGAAAGACGTCCCCGTGCAAAAGATTGTTCTGGACCTATCCCTTCCAGATATTCCCCAAACTGCTGATGCCAACATGAAACTTTGGCGCCAGGAGCGTATCCAGCGCAATGACAGTGTAGCGTCACTGCTCGTCCGGCTTAAAATAAACAACCAGGACGCGACAAATTTCTTGCGTGATGTCCGGAATATCAAAACTATGCGCCGGCTAATACCCGGCAAAACCATCCATGCACAAACTACCGCCGCTGGTGAATTGTTAACGCTACGCTATTTCCCCAGCGAGGAAGAACAATTACTGATAAAAAAAACAGATGGCGTCTTTAAAGTGGACAAACGCCTAATTAAGCTAGAAACACACATTCAAATGAAGTCTGGAGTGATAAAAAGTTCGTTGTTCGCTGCTACTGATGACGCCAATATACCCGATAGCGTAGCCATTCAGATTGCCGATATTTTTGCTTTTGACATTGACTTTCATCGCGACCTGCGCAAGGAAGATCGCTTTAAGGTAGTATATGAATCACACTACAGTCGTGGAGACCCTATTAAAACCGGGCGAGTACTAGCGGTTGAATTTGTCAATAAAGGGAAACCCTACCAAGCTGTATACTTTGAAGCAAATGATAAAGAAAGAGGCTACTACACACCTGATGGCAAAAATCTGCGTAGAGCATTCCTGCGTTCACCACTTAAATTTTCCCGAATAAGTTCTGGATTTTCCCGTTCCCGTTATCATCCGGTGCTAAAAAAATGGCGAGCACATAAGGGTGTTGACTACGCTGCACCGAGAGGTACGCCGGTAAGAGCCACCGCCAATGGGACTGTAGCAGTTTCTACTCGACAGGGAGGTTATGGCAAGTTAATCATTCTAAAGCACCGTGGACGATATTCGACTGTCTATGCACACTTATCGGCCTTTGCCAAAGGCCTACGTAAGGGACGACGCGTCAACCAAGGCGATATAATTGGCTATGTTGGTTCAACTGGGTTGGCAACTGGGCCACATTTGCATTATGAATTCCGCGTTAATGGCGTGCAACGTAACCCACAACGTGTAGTAATGCCTGCCGCAATACCTCTTGCTGCCAAAAATATAGCTGCATTTAACAAAAAAGCAAAACCGTTAATGGCTAGATTGAATATGTTGCGCGACACGAACCTCGTTTTTCTCGACTAAATTGAGTCCGGGGAAAAAGACGGTTACTTAGCGGACGCCATTTGAACCCCACTTACCATATCGGCATCATGTCGGGAACCAGCCTAGACGGGGTTGATGTGGCGCTGGTGGATCTTAGCCCGCTACCCCCATCCCTGCTACACACCTTCTACCTGCCCTACGACAAAGATTTACGTAGGCAATTGCTAGATTTACACCAACCAGGTAATGATGAACTCCATCGTGCAGCCATGCTTGGTAATACGTTGGCACATCGCTACGCTAAGGCTGTTATCGAATTGCTTAAGGAAAATAAGGTAGAGCCACAGAATGTCGTCGCTATCGGTTGCCACGGTCAAACTGTACGCCACTGTCCACAATCAGGGATGGGCTACTCTATTCAGCTTGGGAATGCTGCATTGCTGGCTGAACTCACTGGTATCACTGTTGTAGCGGACTTCAGAAGTCGTGATATAGCGGCAGGTGGTCAGGGCGCCCCGCTAGTTTCTGGATTCCACCAACTCTTATTCCAAGATCCTAAAATTCATCGTGTTATTGTCAATATCGGTGGAATCTCTAATATCACTAGCCTAGCCCCCAATCTGGAAGTCGTTGGCTTCGACTGCGGTCCTGGCAATCTACTAATGGACTCATGGTGTCTGCGTCACATCGGAACTACATACGATGGAAATGGGGTGTGGGCGGAGTCAGGAAAAGTAATTCCGGTACTACTAGAAAAATTTATGTCGCTTCGATTCTTCTCTCTTCCACCACCAAAAAGCGCGGGTAGGGAAGTATTTAATTCTGCTTGGCTAGAAAGTTACCTATCTGGACATGAAAAACCTGAGGATGTACAAGCAACCCTGTTGCAACTCACCATCACAACAATCACCAATTCAATATTGGCCGACTTTTCAGATGCTGCAGAAATTTATTTGTGTGGTGGTGGCGCACGTAATAAGGCACTCACCTCCAAACTACAAGCCTCTTTGCCTGGAAAAAAAGTAAAACTAACCGATGTGCTGGGCGCCAATGCTGATTGGCTGGAAGCATTTGCTTTTGCTTGGTTGGCAAAACAAACCATTCTGGGAGTCCCTGGCAACCTCCCCCCTGTTACCAATGCGAAAGGAGAAAGAATCCTTGGTGCGATCTACCAAGCTTAAAATTAGATTATTTCTTGCAGCATGATCTAACATACCCTAACGGAAAGATGGGATCATTGGCTCCCCCTTTTTTCTATACTAAATCACTTATGCTGAAAACGAAGAACCACAACCACAGGTACTTGTAGCACCGGGATTCTTGATAATAAATTGAGCGCCTTCCAAGTTTTCTTGATAATCAATTTCTGCACCAGCCAAATATTGGAAACTCATAGGGTCAATTAGCAATTTCACCCCATTCTTTTCCATCACGGTATCGTCTTCATTGATCAATTCGTCAAATGTGAAGCCATATTTAAAACCAGAACATCCTCCACCGCTCACAAAAACCCTTAATTTAAGGTTATTATTACCCTCTTCTTCCATCAGTTTCTTAACTTTACTCGCTGCACTATCGGTAAAGACCAATGGAAATTGCATTTCGGTAACCGAGTTCGTTTCAGTGATTGCGTTCATGTTAAATTCTTCTATAAAATTAGCCGTTAAAATCACTCACTGTGATTGCTCAAATGCTAATCACTAGTAACCGATATTAACTCTACTACTTTATCGTCAGATTGGCCATGACTAACCAGCTTACCTTCAATCAATGCACCTAACTGAATTTCAATGACCCGATAATACACGTCTCCTGATACCCTAGCTTTGGTTTGTAGTTCAAGATACTCGTTTGTATGTATTGGGCCGATTATAGTACCATTAATAACTGCATGAGAAACTTGTATTTTTCCTTCAATCGTTGCCTGCTCACTCAATACCAAAGTGCTGGGCTCGTCTCCTGTTGCGACGACATTCCCTCGAATACGCCCGTCCACGCGCAGGCCTCCGCTGAATCCGATATCACCCTCGATGCAAGTGTCCGCACCAATGAGTGTGTCGATATGGTCCGGGGGTTTGCTTACTTTCTTTCCAAACATTTTCTTCTCCTTCACAAAGACAGATCCACGGCCTGAGTTAACTTTGCCTCTGTTGTGCCATTTTCAAATACCTGTACCTGCAATCCCTCCACTACGGTATCTGATGGAACTTTGAAGGTTCTCTCTACGCGATGGTAAAACTTGAAGCTTACGCTAAACACACCTGAAGAGTCCTCATTTGGAAGGGGCATTGGCATTACCGCCTTCTTGTCATTCTGCCACAAATTGATCGTGAAAGCTAGCTTACCTTGGAAATCATTAGTATGTTGTCTGCCCAGTAACAGTATTAAGCTATAGCGGTACTCCCCAGGGGATTTTCCTTGTTTCAACTTGAAGTGGTAAATAGAAATGTTTTCAGCATCCTTCTCGTTACTCGTTGCAAGATTTTGGAAAAATGCCAAATCTTCCTTTAAGTAGATGTTTTCATTCCCGAGAACCTTGACCTGTTCGGCGATATCTTCTCTTGTAGCGCGATCCATCTGCAACTGTCGCTCGAGCCCAGTCACCTGTGTGCGCAATTTCTCATTATCTCGCTTTAAACGCGTACTAAAATCGGATAATTGATCCAACTCATGACTGATTGCATTCTTGTCAAAACTAGGAAATTTGCGTCCAGCGTCGAACATGATCCAAGACAACCCTAACACGAATGTAGTGAAAACAACAATTACCAACCAGCGGAAATACCACGGAATATGTGGACGTACCGTAACGCGTGGTGCAAATACCCCAAATTCTCTTTTGATTCTTTTGATGATTTCCATCGAACTGCGCCAATTAACTGTGGTGTGTTTAGGGTAACTGCGCGATATGATCAATGCCAAGCGCTTCGGGGAGGCTAAACATTAGATTCATGTTCTGCACCGCTTGCCCTGCCGCGCCCTTAACCAAGTTGTCAATCACCGTTAACACAACAACCGTATCACCACCTTGAGGGCGGTGTACCGCAATGCGACAGAAATTGGATCCCCGTACTGAGCGGGTTTCTGGATGACTACTAGAGGGTAACACATCAAGAAACGGCTCATTAGCATAACGATTTTCATATAATAATTGTAGATCAACGTTTGCAGTAAGCCTCGCGTAGAGCGTAGCATGTATACCCCGAATCATGGGGGTTAGATGCGGAACGAACGTAAGTCCAACCAACCTAGCCGCAATATTAGACAAACCCTGTTTGATCTCAGGTAGATGCCGGTGGCCAGGTACGCCATAAGCCTTGAAATTGTCAGAGGCTTCGGCAAACAGTGTATGCATTTCCGCGTTGCGCCCTGCGCCGGAAACGCCCGATTTTACATCAGCGATAAGATGATCTGTATCTACAATGCCAGTTTCGATCAAAGGTAAAAAACCAAGCTGCACAGCAGTAGGATAGCAGCCGGGATTTGCCACTAGTCTCGCTCCCTTGATCTTGTCGCGATTGATCTCAGGTAAACCATAGACAGCCTCTACCACCAAATCCGGGCAAGCATGGGACATGCCATGCCATTTCTCCCACTCCGGAACATCCTTAATGCGAAAGTCAGCGGATAGATCTATCACCCGCACTCCTGCATCCAATAATATTCTAGTTTGCTGCATTGCAATGCCGTTAGGAGTGGCAAAGAACACTACGTTACATTTGTCCAGACTGGTATCAGCTGGATCACTAAATTTTAGCGCTACCTTCCCACGCAAACTGGGAAAAAACTCGGCTACAGCCATCCCCGCCTCTTTGCGCGAAGTTATAGCTTGTAAGCTTACCTCAGGATGTTGTGACAAAATACGCAGCAGCTCAACACCGGTATAACCGGTCCCACCAATAATTCCAACTTTAATCATAAAATTCCCAAATGATTTATTGGACAGGAGAAGTCAGTATTATTTCCTGTCCACATTTCATAAAAAAATAAGTCTAATAATTATAAGCAACAAACAAAAAAAGCCGCCAGAAGTTGGCAGCTTTTTTGTTATGCACAAAACATTATCGTTTAGAAAACTGCTTACGCCTACGCGCCTTGCGCAAACCTACTTTCTTTCGCTCTACTTCACGCGAGTCTCGTGTGACTAGCCCCGCCTTTCTCAGTATAGGTCTGAGTGTTGCATCAAAATCAATAAGTGCACGGGTAATGCCATGGCGTACCGCACCAGCCTGTCCTGATTCACCACCACCATAAATATTCACCATGATGTCAAAAGTTTTTAGATTTCCAGTCAATTCGAGGGGTTGACGGACTGCCATACGACCAGTTTCACGTGCGAAATATTCATCAATTAATTTATGATTGATAACGATCGCTCCTTTACCTGGTTTCATGAATACTCGCGCTACAGCACTCTTACGCCGACCAGTACCATAATTATAATGTGTGCTCATAAACCTATTAAGCTCCTACCTCAAGTTGTATCGGCTGTTGCGCAACATGAGGGTGAGTAGCGCCAGCATAAATTTTAAGCTTCTTCAACATGGCGTAGCCAAGTGGGCCTTTGGGCAGCATACCTCTTACCGCTTTTTCCAGTGGTCTCCCAGGAAAACGGGCATGCATTTTGGCGAAACTGGTCTTATAAATCCCTCCAGGGTAACCACTGTGACGATAATAGATTTTATTTTCTAACTTGTTGCCGGTGACACGTAATTTGTCAACATTGACCACGACGATAAAGTCGCCGGTATCTACATGGGGGGTGAATATTGGTTTGTGTTTTCCACGTAGACGGCGTGCAATCTCGGTAGCAAGACGCCCCAAAATCTTGCCGGCCGCGTCAATCACAAACCAGTCGTGGCTCACTTCGTGTGGTTTGGCTGAGAATGTTTTCACAAAAGTGTTCTGTATATCCAAGGAAAGGCGCGAATATTATGCCAGACCCAACCAAATGTCAAACCTAAAACCCTACTCTAATACGTATTTCAATGCATTCTAGTTGATGTAGTCTGAATAAATATCATCAGTAAACCACTTCCACATTCTCTGCTTGGAAATGTGCTGATAGAGATTGAAGTAGGTTGTCGTGCAAAATCACCCGCCATGCATCGCCCAGTTCAATTTCACAAGCTGCATTCTGGTTGCGATAAATTATCGATACTGGACAGTAACAACAATTGTTTCCACTATTAGTATTAGAGCTGCCGGTATTGCGATAGGGCGCTAGCAGATCCCTCAACTTGACGACATTCGATAACCCATTGCAATGAAGCCGCATACTTTTGGCATAGCGGGAACGAGCGCTAGCAAGATCAAAGAGCTTGTCAGTATAAATACGCAACTCACCACCATTTTCTTCATTGCCCCCCTTACTGCTCACTTTGGCCTCCACTACGAGCAATTGGTCTTCCTTCAGCCAATTACGATGCGC
>SMVB01125263.1_pt1 | contig 16905 bp, 13 predicted proteins | sample 2456461 | NCBI WGS metagenome assembly SMVB01 (sample SAMN11095934, study PRJNA526329) | marine sediment metagenome | biome: Marine sediment; feature: Surficial sediment; material: Deep marine sediment; isolation source: Hadal surficial sediment | place: Pacific Ocean | collected 2014-05 | depth...
CGGGAAATCCATGCCTGAAAAGGATGATGTCAGTCTAGCATCTCCGCACGGGCCGGCCACGCGGGCGGTTTGCATTGCCTCGATGCCGCGGGCAAGTTATAAGCGCTGGCGGAATTCCGGGAGATCTCGATTGTCCAAACTCGTTAGGAGCTCGCTCGTCCTGTCGATCCTGTTGCCGGTGGCCTGCGCCGGTGGCAACGCGGAGCGTTCGCAGGAATCGCTCGGGATCGCCGCGTCGAGGATCGAGACGCACATGCGGTTTCTCGCGGCGGATGAACTCGGAGGACGCGCGACCGCGACTCGTGGATACCTGCGCGCAGCCGAATACGTCGCCGCGAAGTTCGAGGAGCTCGGACTCGAGCCCGCCGGGGCGGACGATAGTTTTTACCAATCGGTTCCGCTGATCGCAGGCCACCTGTTGGCCGACGAGAGCCGGCTCACATTGGTGCGTGGTCCTCAAGAGACCGAGCTCGAGATCGAGGTCGACTTCGTGCTGGAGCCAGATTTCTTGCGCCAGGGCGTTGAGTTGACGGCACCGCTCGTGTTCGTCGGCTTCGGCGTACGCGCGCCCGAGTTCGACCATGATGACTACTCGGAGATCGACGCGCGGGGGAAAATCGCGGTGATGCTTCGCGGCGCACCCGACCGGTTCCCGCACAACGAGCGGGCGTTCTACTCGTCCTCGACGATGAAGCTGCGAACCGCGGCCGAACAGGGAGCTGCGGGTGTGGTCTACATGAAGTTACCGCGGGCTCGCGAGAACTTCCCGTGGGAGCGTACGGTGATCCACTCACGGATGCCGTCGATGCGCTGGCTTGAGCCGGGCGGAAGGCCGCACGCAGTGCACGAAGAGTTGTTCGTGATCGCGTTGCTATCGACGGACGGCGAGGTCAAACTGTTCGAGGGCGAGGAGCGATCGTTGTCGCAGGTGTTCGCCGGCGCCGAAGCGGGACAACCGGTCAGCTTCGATCTGTCTACGCAGTTGCGCGTGTTTGCCGTCACGCGGCACGAGCGGCGGAAGAGTCCCAACGTGCTCGCACGTCTGGCCGGTCGCGACCCCGCGCTGGCGGACGAGTACGTCGTGTTGACCGCGCATCTCGACCACGTCGGCTCGGTCCCGGTCGCGACGGGCGAAGACGGGATCCACAATGGCGCCTACGACAACGCCTCGGGAGTCGCGATGCTGCTCGAGGTCGCCGCGGCCATGCTGAGTGCGGCCGAGCCACCGCGGCGCAGCGTGCTGTTCGCCGCCCTGACCGGTGAGGAGAAGGGACTCCTGGGGTCCGAGTACTTTGTAGAAAACCCCACCGTCGACCTCGAGGGCCTGGTCGCCGACATCAACTTGGACATGGTGCTGATGTTCCACCCGTTGAAGGACGTGGTCGCGTTCGGCGCGGAACACTCGACACTCGAGCGAGTGGTCGAGCGCGCCGCCAGGGGAGTCGGCGTCACGGTCGGTCCCGATCCGATCCCCGAACTGGCGTTCTTCGTCCGTAGCGACCAGTACTCGTTCGTGCGCAAGGGAATCCCGTCGATCTTCCTCGTCAGCGGCTTCGACGCCGGCACCGATGACGGGCTCGAACAATTCCATCAATGGATGCGGGACGTCTACCACACTCCGGCGGACGACATGGGGCAGGCGTTCGATTTCGAAGCGGGAGCCGACTTCGCGCGGCTCAACCTGCTGATCGCCACCGAGGTTGCCAACGCGGAGGAGCGGCCGCGGTGGAACGCCGGGGACTTCTTCGGCAAGCGATTCGGAAGCCCCCGGCAGGCTGCCGCAGAACCCTGATGGGTCGCGCGCCCGCGCGGTAGCCTCGAAAACCCGCTCGCAAGCGCCGAATCGTCCCGGGTCATCGCGACTGGTACACTTTTTGCTCTATCTCCGGCATGGAGAAAGGCGGACACCCCCGCCGAAAGAATCGCGAACGGTTCGGGACAGGAGCGGGCAATGACTTTACGACTCGTGGCCCTGATGAGTGTGGTGTTGGTCTTGTGCCTCGGCGCGTTCGGGCTGATCGCCAACCATTACCAACAACAGGTCATGGCCGAGGCCGCCAAGATCGCCTCGGAGTCGGCCAAAGCGATCTTCGGGACGCTCGACGTCTCGCACGACGGCAACTTCTTCCAGATCAACCGGATGCTTCGTCCCGATGGATGGGCCTGGCAATCGGCCCCCGGCTCGGGTGCTGCCCCCCCGTCGCAGGACCGTCGGTGGGATCAGGTCCAACTCGTGATCGTCGGCGACGTCGATCCCGACGAGGTCCGCAAGCTGATCGAGGAGATGACCGAGCGTCGCTTCGGCCCCCCGACCGAGGTCGACGGTGTGGAGAAACGGACGTACCGCCTGAGCACGGTCGGCCGATTCTCGACCGTCGAGTGCCGCGGCGACGGCACCGACATGGAACAGTGCGTCCGCGTGCACAAGGAACTGGGCGCGGGCGGTCTGAACCAATTGTTCGTCAGTATCGAGAACATCCATACCACCACCAACGACGAGGGACTGACGCTGACCATCCCGACCTTCAAACCTGAACCTCCCGCGGACGAAACGGGCAACGCAAGCGAAGTGGGCGATCGGGAACGGGACGGCGTTGACTTGGTGCGGTTGGACACCGGCGACAACAGTATTGAAGCGAAGGTCTTGGAAATCCAACTCCCGATCTCCGTTGCGGACTACCAGAACCTGTTCGCCCGCATGCGCAGGCAGTCGCTATTCCTCTTTCTGGGAGTGTTTCTCGTCGGTATCGCGCTATCCGCGGGGGCCGCGGCGCGGTTCACGCGTCCGGCCCGGCGGCTCGACGCGGCGCTCCGCGAGTTGTCCGACGGCGATCTCGAAACCGAGGTCGAGGTGCGCGGGAATGACGAGATGGCGCGACTCGGACTCGCGTTCAACGAAATGGCGCGCAAGCTGCGGGCGAACCGCGAACGCGCCCGAGAGATGGTCCGGCGCGACAAGCTTTCGGCGCTGGGACGGCTGGCCGCCGGGGTTGCCCACGACGTGCGCAACCCGCTGCACTCGATCGGGCTCACGCTGTCTCACCTGGATGACACCGGGCGTCCCGAGGATACCGAACGGGCGGCCGAGTTCGATCGCTCAGTTACGATGATCCGCGGCGAGATCCGCCGGCTGGACCAACTTGTCGTCAACTTCCTGCGTTTCGCCAACGGTGAGCACCGCGAACGGAAAGCCGTCGATCTGCGGGCGTTGGTCGAGGACACCGCCCGGCTGATTCGCAAGGAAGCTCAGTGGCGTGGCATCGAACTGGTGCTCGATCTCGAGGACGTGTCCGAGGTGCTCGTCGACGTCGAGGCGATCCGTTCGTCGCTCCTGAACCTGGTGCTCAACAGTTGCGAGGCGATGCCCGAGGGCGGCCGGCTCGACATCGTGTTGCGCGAAGAACACGGGGAGGTCGTGCTGGAAGTCGGGGACACCGGACGCGGGATCCCCTCCGATCATCAGGAAAAAGTCTTTGATTTCGGTTATTCGACACGTGAGGGCGGCAGTGGACTCGGTCTCGTGATGGTGCATCAGTGCGTGGTGGAAGACCACCATGGACGCGTCACGCTGGAGAGTGAGGAGGGCCAGGGCACGCGGGTCCGTATGGTGTTGCCCGTGAATGCGGATTCGCCCGTTGAAACGCCGACCGAGGACTCGGAGCAGGAACGATGAGCGGACCGATCAAGGCGCGCCTGTTGATCGTCGACGACGAGGAGCCGCAACGCCTGATGCTGGCGAGTCTGCTGGGCCGCGCCGGGTACGAGGTCGATGCCGCGCGCGACGGCCGCGAGGCGCTGGAGTTGTTGCACGACCGGCGCTACGACCTGATGCTGACCGACCAGCGAATGCCCAAGATGGACGGTCTCGAATTGCTCGAATGTGCGCGGCGTGATCACACCGATCTAGCGGTCATCCTGATGACCGCCTACGGGTCGGTTTCGACCGCAGTCGAGGCCATGAAACGAGGCGCCGCCGACTACCTGACCAAGCCGTTCGAACGAGACGAGTTGTTGATCGTCGTGCAAAAAGTGCTGCGCCAGCACAGACTGGAGAACGAGGTCGCCGATCTTCACGGGACCCTGCGTGAACGCTACAGCCTGAACAACATCATCGGCAACTCCGCTCCGATGCAACGCGTGTTCTCGCTGATCGAGCGCGTCGCGCAGGCCGACGTGTCGGTGCTCGTGACGGGTGAGACCGGCACCGGCAAGGAACTGGTTGCACGCGCGATCCACCAGACCGGCCGGCGTTCCAATGGGCCGTTCGTGGCGCTCAACTGTGCGGCCGTGCCCGAGACCCTGCTCGAGAGCGAGTTCTTCGGCCACGAGAAGGGCGCCTTTACCGGGGCCGATCGCTTGCATGCCGGCAAGTTCGAACAGGCCGACGGCGGTACGCTGTTCCTCGACGAAATCGGCGCGATGCGCTTCGATCTGCAGGCCAAGCTGCTCCGCGCGATCCAGGAAAAAGAAGTTCAACGGCTAGGTTCGAGGCGACCCGTGCCGATCGACGTCTCGATCATCACCGCCACCAGTGACGACCTGGAGCAGTCGATCCGCGAGCGGACGTTCCGCGAGGACCTGTACTACCGGCTCAACGTGGTGCCGATTCACCTCCCGCCGCTGCGCGAGCGCACCGACGACATTCCGCTCCTGGTCGACCGTTTCCTCGCATCAGCCGCCGAGAAGTTTGGCCGCGGTTCGGTCAGTATGGCTCCGGAAGTGCTCGACCTGCTCTCATGGCATTCCTGGCCGGGGAACGTGCGCGAACTCGAAAACTGCATCGAGCGGATGGTCGTGCTGGCGCAGGGCGAGCGGCTGACGATGGCCGACGTACCGACCAACCTGCAGCCCGGAAGACGAGCGAGCGGTTCTTCCGTCGAACGGTTCGACCTTCCGCCGGGGGGAGTCGAGCTCGCCGACCTCGAAAAGCACCTGATCCGCCAGGCGCTCGACCGAACGAAGGGCGCGCTCGGGCCGGCGGCCAAACTCCTCGGTGTTTCCTACAAGACGCTCCAGTACCGTATCCGCAAGTACGGCTTCGACCGCGAGGAGTTCGGCGGACAACCCGGCGAATGGGTCGGCTAGCCCGCTCAAATGAAGCAGCCCTGCCCCATATGGGGTTAACCTGACGGGGTCGAGGTGGTTCACCCGAAAAGGGTCGTTGGCCTGCCCGGTTCACTCTATTTAGGGTGAATCGGGCCGAATAGGTGTCTATTTCCGCTCCCATGGCTGGCACGGCCCCTGCACCCCATCTTGACATCATTTTGACAGAATTCGGGAAACCGCGAACGCACCCCGTGCGTTCTATTCACCGAGGGCAGGGAAGAAGAGGGACAGGATGCAGTCATTGAGAGACTCGGGAATCGTGCTGGTCGTGATTTTGCTGGCGGTTTCGGTACGACTCGGTCCGCTGGACGAAACCGGTCAGGCGGCGGATATCGCCTCGCTGACCCCGCAGGTGGAAGCAGCGCCGGTCGCCGTCCCGTTCAACGCGGCGTGGATCGACCCGAGCGGGCCGGTCGTGCCAGCGAACGCAGCGATCCTGTCCACGCCGGAGCAATTCTCGATCCTCGAGTGGGTACCGAACGACGGCGAAGGGATCGTGCACAAGGCCGACATCGGTACGGTCGAGCACTGCACCGAACTGCTGTTCCATCTCCGCGAGACCGCCGAACAGACACGAAACGAAGTTATCGTGCTCGGGGCCGAGGAAGTCATCAAGGTTCTGCCCTGCTCGGCCTGAAGTGACCCGCTATCCTGTCGGGTGTGAGCGCACTCGAGTCACCGGCCGTTTCCTACCGTAAGCAGTTCGAGTCCTTCGAACGCCTCTCTACGCAACTTCGACAACGCTCCAGGCGTCTTTCCTGGGTGCGTCTGGCGATCGCTGCGATCGCGATCGCGTTGGCCTGGCCTGCGCTGTTCAGCGGTCTGATCGGCGCGCGCTGGCTGTGGCTCCCCGCCGTCGGCTTCGTCCTCGTCGCGCTCGTCCACGAGGGGGTCGAAAGACGATGCCGTCGAGCACGTCGCACCACGGAGTACTACCGCCAGGGACTGGACCGGCTCGCGGGGGATTGGATCGGTCAGGGTCCGGACGGCGCTCGCTTCGAGGACGCCGACCACCCCTACGCCGCCGATCTCGACCTGTTCGGCCGCGGCTCTCTGTTCGAGCACCTGTGCGCCGCACGCACGGCCGGCGGGGAGTCGCGCCTGGCCGATTGGCTCCAGAACGCCGCGGAACCGGTGATCGTCAGGGATCGGCAGCACGCCGTCGCAGAACTGCGCGACCGGCCGGATCTGCGGCTCGACCTGGCCTTACTGGGCGACCGGATCGGCTCCACGGTGGACACGGGCCGGTTGGTCAAATGGGCCGAGACTCCGGCCGTCCTGACGACGAGTTGGCCGTGTTGGATCGCGACGGCCCTGGGTATCGTCAACGTCGCCACCTTCACGGCCTGGCTCGCCCCGGTGCTCCACCAGGCCGTCGAAGCGGCGCAGGGCGGTGAGGTGTTGGAACTGTTCAAGGGCGCCGGACCGTTCTTCGTCGCGCTCGTCGTCAGTGGTCTCTTTGCCGCCTGGCACGGGGCCGAGACCCGCCGCATCCTGCACGACGGAGATCGGCCGCAACACGATCTGGGACTGCTCGCAGGTGTCCTCGAGCGCCTTCAGCAAGAGCGCTTCAAAAGCGCGGAACTCCAACGGCTCGCCGAGGCTCTCCGGATCGCCGGAGTCGCTCCCTCCCGCGCCATCGCGCAACTGACACGCATCGTGCAGATCGAACAGTCTCGCCATAACGCGATTTTCGCGGCGCTCGGCGGCATGGTCTTCGCCGCGACCCATCTAGCGTACGCGATGGAACGCTGGCGCGCCCAATACGGTCGTGCGGTCGTCGTCTGGGTTGACGCCGTGGCGTGCTTCGAAGCACTCTCCTCGCTGGCCCGGCACGCCCATGAGAACCCCGAGGACGTCTTCCCCGTGTTCGAGGACGGCCCCGCATTGCTCGACGCCAAGGGACTCGCCCATCCGCTGCTTTCGATCGAGACCGCCGTGCGCAACGATGTGTCCATCGCGCGAAACGCCCAACGCCTGTGGATCGTCAGCGGGTCGAACATGGCCGGCAAGAGCACGTTGCTGCGCACGACGGGCGTGAACGTGGTGCTCGCACTCGCCGGTGCGCCTGTCCGCGCGAGCGCGATGCGACTGAGTGCGCTCCAGATCGGCGCCTCGATGCGCATCGTCGATTCGCTTCGTGACGGGACGTCTCACCTATACGCGGAAATCAAACGACTGCGCTGCATCGTCGATCTGTGCAAGGGATCACGACCGGTGCTGTTCCTGCTGGACGAGCTGCTTCACGGCACCAATTCGAGCGATCGCCGCGCCGGCGCCGCCGCAATCCTGCGCACGTTGCTCGACGGCGGCGCGATCGGGATGGTCACGACGCACGACCTGGCTCTGGCGAAGATCGTCGACGAGCTCGGGGACGCCGGGGCGAACGTCCACTTCGTCGATCACATGCGGGACGGCGAACTCGCGTTCGACTACACGCTACGATCCGGTCCGGTGCAAAAGGGGAACGCGCTCGAACTGATGCGGGCCATCGGGCTGGAGGTCTGACGCGCGGCCGTTCAGCAGCCGGGCGGGAACGAAGCAACCGTCAAATCCCGAAACGCTCGGCTTCCCAGTCGATCCCCAACTCGCCGGGGGGACCCATGTAGCCGAGCATCGCCGACGCGGCGACGACCGCCGGGCTGGCCAGGTAGCCCTCGCCGCCGACACCCATGCGGTTCTGCCAGTTGCGGTTGAACGATGTGATCGCGCGCTCGCCCGGCTGGAGCGAGTCCTCTCCCTGGCCGAAGCACGGACCGCACCAGGAGTTGCGAATCTTGCCGCCGACCGAACGCAAGATGTCGGCAATGGATTCGCCGCCGAGACGCGGGTCCGTGTTTTCGATCATTTCCTTGACGCCGATCGAACCGGGGAAGATGACGAACTCGCGCCGCGCTTCGGTGTGCCCGGCGCTCTTCGCAGCCTGCAGCACGAGCGCGGCCTGCAGCAAGTCGTCGTAGCTTCCGTTCGTGCAGGACCCGATGAACGCCTTGTCGAACTCGATCTTCTCGCTGGCGACTTCCGTGGCCGGATACGCGTTGCCGGGGCTGTACGGCTTGGCGATCATCGGCACGACCTCCGACAGATCGATTGTTTCGTCGACCTCGTAACACGCGCTCACCCCCGGGGAAATCCGGGGATAGGGGAGTTCGGCCATCCCCTTCTTTTCGTACCAGGCGTAAGTCACGTCGTCGGCGGCAAAGATCCCGTTCTGGGCTTCGCCCTCGGCCATCATGTTGCAGATCGTGTTGCGGTAGGCAATCGGGAGTTGCACGTCGGCGTCGATGAACTCTACGGACATCCCTCCCGACTGCGCGGTGCCCCAGCGCTCGAGCAACTTGAGCACGATGTCCTTCCCGCTGACCCACGGCTGCAACGTACCGGTAATCACCACGCGGCGAGCGCGAGCAAGTGTGAAATAGACGTACCCTGTCGACCAGCCGAAACCCAGCGTCGTGGAACCGACGCCGATGCCGACCGCCCCGTAGGCGCCATAGGCACGGCTGTGCGAATCTGCGCCGGGGATGAACTGCCCCGGCATCACCAGGCCTTGTTCGGGGAAATAGAAGTGAAAAATGCCGTCACCCGGATTGGCGTAGTAGGGCTTTTCGAGTCCCTGAATCCGGGCAAATTCGCGGCCGATGTTGGTTTGGTTGTCGTCGGATTCGCGACCCGTGAACACGAAATGGTCGTTGGCCACCGCGGCCTGGCGCGGCGCAATCGTGTTGCCGCCGGTGATCTGATTGAACGTGTGGATCGAAAACGGCGCCGTGCCATCGGATGCCGGAAGGAGATCCGAGTAAACGCGCAACGTGGCGCCCGGTTTGACCGCGGCGTCTTTGTCCACGCGGTGTGCCCAGACGATCTGCTCGGTGGTCGTCAACCCGGCCGCGGTTCGCGCATCCGGCCAGACGATTTCCGGCTGCCGCTCGACGGACTCACGGAACTCGGCGCGGCCAACGGCAAAGATCCCGCCCGAGCGCCGGATCTCGTCTTCTTTTTCGGTCAGTGCAAACGGCGTGTAGATCTTGTCCTGCGTCACGTTCGTCAACTGCCGCGTGTTCGGATCGTACGAAAACTCGTCGCCGTCTTGCGCGTGGGCGACAGCTTCGGGGCACTGCAGGACCTCGAGCCCGAGGTTGAACGCGTTGCGACGAAAGATGTCGCCCATGTTGTCCCCACAGACGATCACCATCTCGAGCCCGACCTCCTCGGCGACCGCCTTGAGACCCGCCGGGCTCATCTCGCGCGACGACCCGATGGCGAACCGGTCGCCCGCGATCAGGAACGTCTCGCCGCCGTGTACCCGCTGGCGGTAATCCGGGATGAGGAAGCGGAACGACCCGGCCTTCCATCGTTCATCGAGAGCATCGAGGCTCTCGGAAACGCAATCCTGCGCCGGCGTGATGGCATCGGTGTCGATTGCATCCAATTTTTCGCCCGGGTTCTCAGGGTCCCAGACGATCAGCGCTCTGCCGCGTATCTCGCGATCGGCGCCGACGCCCGCCTGCCGGCTTGCGGTTTGCCCGAGACCCGTGATCTCGACACCCGGCTTCAACCTGGCCGGTTGGATCGTATGCATGACGGTTCCTCGTTGGATGGAAGGGCGGCCGCGCGCTTTCCCGACTCCCTCGCCGGCGAAGCGCGATCTGATGTTAGCATTCGACCCTCGGGAGGAACTTCGCATGAGTGACCGGTCTTGCATCTTTGGGGTCCTGCTGTGTGCGTCGCTTTCCTGCGGGACGACCGAGCATGCGACGGAGGAGCCGGACCCGGCCGTCGAGACGAAGGGTGCGGCACTCGTCGGTAAGTACACCACCGTGCCTCTCACCGCCGACCTGTCCGCACTCGATGCCGGCGATCGTCGGGTGCTCGAGTTGTTGATCGAAGCGTCGCAAGCGATGGACGATGCCTTCTGGAAACAAGCCTATGGGGACAAGAGCCGCCTGCTTGGTTCGATCTCCGATCCGGCGCTGCGCCAATTCGCGCTGATCAACTACGGTCCGTGGGATCGGCTCGACTCCGACGCGCCGTTCCTCGATGGCGTGGGACCGAAGCCCGCGGGCGCCAATCTCTATCCCGCAGACGTCACCAAGGAAGAAATCGAGAACGCGGGTGACGACGCGTTAACGAGCTTGTACACGATGGTCCGGCGCGACGACGACGGTGCGCTCGAAGCGATCCCGTACAGCGAGTTCTTCAAGGACGAGATCGCCGTTGCGGCGCATCGGTTGCGCCAGGCCGCGGCGGTCGCCAAGGATGAGTCGTTCAAACAGTACTTGTTGCTGCGGGCCGAAGCGATGGAGACCGACGTCTACCGACCCAGTGACATGGCCTGGATGGACATGAAAGACAATCGCTTCGACATCGTCATCGGTCCGGTTGAAACCTACGAGGATAAATTGCTCGGCGCCAAGGCCGCGTTCACCGCCTATGTGCTGATCAAGGACATGGAGTGGAGCGCGAAGTTGGCGCGCTACGCCGAATTTCTGCCCGAACTTCAGCGTGGACTACCCGTCCCCGATAAGTACAAGAAAGAAATGCCCGGCGGCAATGCAGAGTTGAACGCCTACGACGTGGTGTATTACGCCGGGGATTGCAACGCTGGCTCGAAGACGATCGCGATCAACCTGCCCAACGACGAAGAGGTCCAACTCGCCAACGGCACCCGGCGGCTCCAGCTCAAAAACACCATGCGGGCCAAGTTCGACCGCATCCTCGTGCCGATCGTGGATGAGTTGATCGCCGAGGACCAACGCGCGCACGTCACCTTCGATGCGTTCTTCGCCAACACGATGTTCCATGAGGTGGCCCACGGTCTGGGGATCAAGAACACGCTCGACGGCAAGGGGACCGTGCGCAAGGCCCTTCAGGAACAGGCCTCGGCGCTCGAAGAGGGAAAGGCGGACATCCTCGGCCTGTACATGGTGACCGCGCTTCACGACAAGAGCGAACTCGGCGATGCGCCGCTCGAGGACTACTACGTGACGTTCCTCGCGGGCATCTTCCGCTCGGTTCGTTTCGGTTCGGCCAGCGCGCACGGCAGGGCCAACATGGTGCGTTTCAATTTCTTCCGTAAGATGGGCGCGTTCACGCGCGACGAGGCGAGCGGGACCTATCGCGCCGAGATGGACAAGATGAAGGAAGCTGTTGCGGCGTTATCCGAACGGATCCTGAGACTTCAGGGCGACGGCGACTACGAAGCCGCCAAGCAATTCGTCGACTCGATGAGTGAGATCGAATCGTTGAAACCGGACCTCGACCGGTTGTCCGTCGCCGGGATCCCCGTCGACATCATCTTTAGGCAAGGCGCCGATGTGTTGTTCGAGGGCCCTTGATTCGAAGGAGCGTTCAACTTGCTTGGGCGCGGTAGAACTTGAGCACCGGCCGCGATTGATCCTGGAGTCGGTAGCCGAGTTTTTCAGCCTTTTTCACGACCGTGACGCGAGACGGCGACCAGGCGATCCCCTGTCCGGTAGCCATGTCTTCGACCTCAAACCATACTTGTTTGTCGTTGCCGCGATAGCAATAAACTTTGTACAAAACTGCCGTCATGTTGAGTCGCTCCGTTCGGGGGTGGTTCGACGTGTTCCGGGTACGGGGAACCTTCGATTGCGTCAAGCTGATAAAGGCGTTTGACGCGAAGAACCTCACCGCGGCGGCGGCGTTTTCCGGGTCGGCCGGAGATTCAGCGTTTCCACGCGGTGCTGTAAACTGCCTACATGAAGAAAATGTATCTTTCATCCTATCCGCTGCTCTCTTGCTTCCTGCTCACTGCCCTCACAACCGGCTATCACGCGGACGAGACTGACGCTTCGGGTCCCGCCTTCAAGAAGATCGATCAGGCACTCGCCCGCTCGGTCGTGGATCGCATCGTGCTCGACGTCGAACGACTACGCGGACTTAAGTTCAAGGATCCGGTCCCCGTCTCGGTCGTCAGCGACGACCAGGCCATCGCCCAACATATGCGCCGCATGGAAGAGTTCGGCGCGTTGGACGAGATCCGTTTCGGCGAGATCGTGATGAAAACTCTCGGCATGGTCCACCCGGACGACGACGTCATGGCTCTGTTGATGGACGCGTTGCGCGAACAGGTCGGCGGCTACTACGATCCAAAACTCGGGCAGTTCTACCTGCTTGACGACATGCCCGCCGCCCTGGTCGACATCCTCGCGGCCCACGAACTGACCCACGCGCTCGAGGATCAGCACTACCGGCTGGACGCGCTCCTGGAAGCGGGCGACGCCAACGACGATGAGATCTTCGCACGCGGATCGCTGACCGAGGGCAGCGCCACGTTGCTGATGACGATCTTCTCGATCGAGCAGACGTTCGACCAGTCGATCAACGAGGCTGACGTCATGGCGATGGTCAACGTCGGGCAGGAGGCGATCGACCGCCTGCCCAAGGTGTTGTTACGGCAGATGATGGCGCCGTATATCGTGGGCATGAGCTTCGTGCAACGCGGGAACGGGTTGGGCTGGATGGCCGGAGGCTACCCGGTCGCCGACGTGAACCTGGCCTACGAAGAACCTCCGCTCTCGTCGGAGCAAATCCTGCACCCGGAAAAATACTGGGACAAGGACCAGCGCGACGACCCGGTCCCCGTTTCGCTGGGACACGCCGGCGCAGCACTAGGCGGCGGATGGACCCGTGTGGACGACGGCGTGCTTGGAGAGATCAACCTGGCGGTGCTGGTCGGGGCGGACACACCGGACCCAGCCGATCCCGCGGGTATGGCCGGGTCGGCGTGGACCAACCAGGCCGCAGCGGGTTGGGGCGGTGATCGTTATGAATTATGGACGCGCGGCAAGAAATCGGTCGTTCTTCTATCCACCGTCTGGGACAGCGAACAAGACGCCGAGCAATTTATCGAGGCTCTCGACGAGGACCCGGTTGCCGGCTCACGGACCGCAGGGCGCAACGTCGCATTGGTGTACGGGGACGTGCCGCGCAGGAAACTCGACAGTTTGCTCGCGGGGATGCTACGGGAGGCCCCGCAACCGTGATAGATTATTGGTTATCCCGGATCCGTTCGTAACAATCGAGACCCAAGGAGGTCGTTATGGCTCATGAACTTCCCGCGCTGAATTACGCACACGATGCCCTCGAACCGCACATCGATGCGCGCACGATGGAGATCCACCACGGTAAACACCATGCGGCTTATGTCGCGAATCTGAACAAGGCCCTCGAGGGTCACGAAGAGTTTCAGCAAAAGTCGATTACCGAATTGATCGGCGATCTTGCATCCGTCCCCGAGACGATCCGCGGCGCCGTGCGAAACAACGGTGGCGGCCACTTCAACCACTCGATGTTCTGGAAGTTGATGCAACCTGGCGGAGCGAATGCGCCGTCCGGGGATCTGGCCGCCGCGATCAGTTCGACCTTCGGCTCGCTGGACGAGATGAAATCCAAGTTCGCGACGGCGGCGGCGACCCGTTTCGGCTCCGGTTGGGCCTGGCTGGCCGTCAACGCCGACGGTGCGCTCTGCGTGTGCTCCAGCCCCAATCAGGACAGCCCGGTCATGACCGGCGTTTCCGACTGCCCGGGCAAGCCGGTCCTCGGCCTCGACGTGTGGGAGCACGCCTACTACCTGAATTACCAGAACCGTCGCCCCGACTACATCGCGGCTTTCTGGAACGTCGTCAACTGGGACGTGGTCGCCGATAACTTCGCCAAGGCGCACTAGCCTCCGCATCTTTACTTGAGTAGCAGGTGCCCCGGGGTTCTTCGCCCCGGGTTTTTTTTGGGCTCGCTTGCATCCCGGGAACCCAGGCCTAAATTGAACTTTCAGAAGAATCGATCCAGGAGGAGCGTCATGCAATCGGTGGAAGCCACCCCGTTCGATCGCGAGGAAATGTTGGAGCGGTTGGGTGGCGACACCGTGTTGCTGGACGACGTGTTGGGTGTGTTCCTCGAGGAGTGCCCCAAGATGTTTGAAGAGGTTCGCGGTGCAGTCGATGCGGGTGATCCGAGGAAGGTGCACCGCGCAGCCCACTCGATGAGGGGTGCGTTGCTCAACATCTCGGCCGGTCCCGCCGCCGCCGAAGCGAAGCAACTCGAGCTACTCGGCAGCGAAGATCGGCTTGCGGAAGGTGCCCCGGTCCTCGAACGCTTGCGGCGGGCAGTCGAACGACTCCAGCAAGCCCTGGCCGAGCAAACCGCCGGCTGATCGAACCCGCTCCGGCTCGCTTGTGCCACTTCCTTCCATGGACTAGCCTGTTTGGTCTCATGTGGAGGTGCAGCCGATGTCGGGCAAAGACGCAATTCGTCTAACCCAACTGGCGTCCAGCGCAGGTTGAGCGAGCAAGATGGGCCCCGAGGCTCTGGCGCAGGTGCTGCGCCCGCTCCAGGGCATGTTCGCCCCGGCGGACTACCCGGACCTTCTGCAAGGACTGGCCGAACCGGATGACGCCGCCGTCTGGCGTCTCGACGGGAATCGTGCGCTCGTCCTGACCTCGGACTTCTTCCCGCCGGTTGTCGATGACCCGTACAGCTTCGGAGCGATCGCCGCGGCCAACGCGCTTTCGGACCTCTACGCGATGGGCGCCAAACCGCTGCTGGCGATTAACCTCGTCGGTTTCCCGAACGATCTCGACCCTTCGATCCTCAGCGAAATCCTCCGTGGCGGCGCCGAAAAGGTGCGTGAGGCCGGCGCCGTGATCGCCGGCGGACACACCACGGTCGATACCGAACCCAAGTACGGGTTGGCCGTCATCGGCATGGTCCACCCCGAAAAGGTCCTGACCAAGGGCGGCGCCCGTCCCGGCGACCGGATCTACCTGACCAAACCGCTGGGCACCGGCGTGGTGACCACCGCGCAAAAGAAGGATGCGGTGGACGAAAAGGATATTCGTGCAGCCATCGAGAGTATGTGCCGGCTCCACGCGGGCGCGGCGGATCTGCTCGAACACCTCGAGGGCGCGACGCACGCGGCCACCGATATCACCGGCTTCGGAATCGCCGGGCACGCGCACGAGGTGGCCGAACTGTCCGGTCTGACGCTGCGGTTGAACTGGGACGAACTCCCGTTGCTCCCCGGCGCTGCGCGCTATGCCCGGGAAGGTTTCATTCCCGGGGGTACCAAGCGCAATGGTGAGTATTACGGGAAGTGGATTCGCTGGACGCGCGAGCCGGAAGACTGGCAGGTGGCCTTGCTCGGCGACCCGCAGACATCGGGCGGCCTGTTCCTCTCCGTCGATCCGGCCAAACGGGACGAATTGGAACGCGCGTTCGAGGCCTCGGCCGAGCCGCTCCACCTGATCGGAGAAGCCGTCGCGGGCGATCCCGGCATGATCGAGGTCGTCTAGTTTTGGACCGACTCTACCGACCGCTCGAAGAAAAACTGAACGGGGTCGTCCTGACCCCTGACCAGTTGACCTCCGACCACCAGACCAACTTCGGCCGTCTCCATCACTGGATGCCGCGTTTCGTCGTACAACCGAAGACGCACCAGGATGTCGTCGAAACGGTGCGCTTCGCCCGCGAGCACGGCTTGTTCCTATCGACTCGCGGCGCGGCACACAGCCAGAGCGAACTGGGAATCAACCGCGACGGCATCCTGCTCGACATGAAATCGATGGACAAGGTGCTCGCGCTCGATCAACAGGCGCAGACGGTGGACGTCGAGGCCGGGGTCGTATGGCGCAATCTCGTGCACTACCTCAAGAAGTATTCGCTGGTGCCCCGGGTACTGACCAACAATCTCGGCGTCACGGTCGGCGGTACGGTGGCGATGGCCGGGATCGGCGTGGCCTCGTTCAAGTACGGAAGCCAGGGCGACAACGTGCTCGAGATGGACGTCGTCACGGGAGCGGGCGAGACCGTCACGTGCGGTCCTGACGGTCCCGAGGAGGAATTATTCTGGAGCGTGGTTGCGGGTCTGGGGCAGGTCGCGATCGCGACGCGCCTGCGGCTGCAGTTGCGGCGGTTCAAGCCGATGACGCGCACTTACTACTTGCTCTACGACGATATCCACCCGTTTCTTTCGGATTCCGAAAAGATCATGGACGACTCGCGCTGGGACCATATCGAGAGCTGGTCCTCGCCGTGCCCGCAAGGGCTCAAGCCGGTCGACGGACACCGCCAACCGTTCGCCAAATGGTTCTTCCCGTACCACCTGACGGTTGAATACGAGGAGGGCAGCCCGCCCGACGACGTGGCGATGCTCGCGGGGCTGACCCCCTACGACAACCTCTACACCGACGACCTCCCGACGATTGATTTCTTCGAGCGGATGATTCCGGTCTTCGAACTGTGGAAGAAGGCGGGTACGTGGGAGTTCATCCACCCATGGATGGAGTGTGTGCTGCCGTGGAACATCGCGGCGGATTGCATCAATCAGATCCTGGTCGATTTGTCGCCCGGGATCCTGATCGGCGGGCATATCCTGCTGTGGCCGGCGAAGGGCCCCAGTTCCCGTTCGCGGTTGTTCATGCGTCCGGAGGGCGAGAATCTGGTCGGCTTCGGCATCCTGCCCGCGATCCCGCCCAAGTACTGGGATCAGGTGCGGCCGATACTGGAGAACGCCAGCCGTCTGTGCGTCGCGATGGGCGCCAAGCGCTACCTTTCCGGCTACATCAACTTCACACAGGAAGAATGGGAGACGCACTACGGCGACAAGTGGGACTGGTTCGCCGGCTGCAAGCGCAAGTGGGATCCGGACGGGTTATTGAATCCGGGGTTCGTTCCGTTACGCGTGCCTCAGGACGCCGCCAGGAAGGGCTGATCGCATGGCTGTAAGATTCGGGACCGCCGACTGGGCTGCCGCTCTCAAACAGGAGATCAACGGCTCCA
>SMVB01406902.1_pt1 | contig 16905 bp, 17 predicted proteins | sample 2456461 | NCBI WGS metagenome assembly SMVB01 (sample SAMN11095934, study PRJNA526329) | marine sediment metagenome | biome: Marine sediment; feature: Surficial sediment; material: Deep marine sediment; isolation source: Hadal surficial sediment | place: Pacific Ocean | collected 2014-05 | depth...
AAAAAAAGCACCCCTAAAGATAGAGGTGCTTAGCTTACTAACTCAAAATTAATCATATGAAAACAAAATCTATGAGGAACTTTGCATTCACTATTATATTAACAAAACTTGTGCCACAAATTAATGTAAAAAGTTAATTATTTGTTAAACAGCTGTTTCTAAAAAAATAAAAAAACACCTTTTTTTACAAAGGTGTTTTTAGCTTACTAACTCAAAATTAATTATAATGAAAACAAAATTAATGGGGAATTTTGCATTCATAATAATATTCACAAAATGCGTGCCAAAACCTCCACTAACTGTTAATTTATTGTTAAAAACGTAAAAAAATTGAAATAAAAAATAAACTACTTCGACGCAAGCATACGAGGTATTAAATTGAGTTTGTTATGCAAACATCCTGGTTTTCCGATCCAAGGGTCGGGGAATTAAACCAAATCTTCTCGTCAGCCGAATCCGCCAGAGGCGGAGAAGGAGGATTAAAAATATGGGCATGCTTATTTTAAATGTTTGTGGGCCCGATATGAAGATCTAACCAAAGGGCCACTTTCAACATGTCGAAAACCTAATTCTAATCCAATTTCCCTGTATTTTTCAAATTGTTTTGGCTTGATAAATTCAAAAACAGGTAAATGTTTTTTACTGGGTTGTAAATATTGGCCTATGGTTACAACATCAACTTTTGCATTTCTTAAATCATGTAATGTTTCAATCACTTCATCTTCTTTTTCTCCTAAACCCAGCATAATACCTGATTTGGTTCTTTGTTGGCCACTTTCTTTGATATATTGTAATACTTCTAAGCTTCTATCATATTTTGCTTGTATCCTAACTTCCCTGGTAAGCCGCCGTACTGTTTCTACATTATGAGAAATTATTTCTGGAGCTTCTTCTATCAGTCTGTCAATATTTCTGTGGATTCCCTAAAATCAGGAATTAAAGTTTCTAAAGTTGTGTTGGGATTTGTTCTACGGATGGCTTGAATTGTTTCTGCCCAAATAATGGAACCACCATCTTTTAAATCATCTCTGTCTACAGATGTGATAACAGCATGTTTGATTTTCATTAAAAAGATAGACCGGGCAACTTTTTCCGGTTCATCCCATGCTACACTTTCCGGCCTTCCTGTTTTAACCCCACAAAATCCACAAGAACGTGTGCAAATATTACCTAAAATCATAAAAGTTGCCGTTCCTTCACCCCAGCATTCTCCCATGTTGGGGCAACTACCACTTGCACAAATTGTATTGAGCTTATATTTATCAACAAGTTTTCTTAAATCGGTATATTTCTTTCCCACAGGAAGTTTTACCCGAAGCCAATCCGGCTTTTTGCTGCGTGGTATGGTAAGAGATTCTTCTGACATTTTCCGATTATTAGTTTGCAAATTTACAAATTCATTAGATACCATACGCTAAATCCAACCAAAAATAAAATTCCCAAATAACTCAATATTTTCATTCCAATCGAAGGCCTCCATTGTTTCGGTGTATGCTTACCCGATATCAAAATAAAATTTATAATGGCATAAAATGGGGCAGTTAAAAAGGATAAAATTGTGGCAATTTTTATCAATAAGCCCATTTCAGACATAAAGTATTGCAGAATAACTATAGTGCCTATGGCTAAAAAAATAATCCAAAACCAATACATTTTACTTCTAATTTTATTGGTTAATAATTCTACAGTTTTGGTCATGGCTCTTGGAGAAGCATCTAATGTTGTTAAAGTTGTACTGAACATGGTTGTAAAAGCAGCTATTCCAATAATTAAATACATGGATTCCCCAATATTATGAGTGTATAATCCAATAAATTGCTGAGCAAATTTCCCTGCACTTGGACTAAAATTTTCCCCTGAGCCAAACATGACCAAAGCACCTAATGAAATAAAACAGATTCCTAAAAGAATGGTACTGACATATCCAATATTAAAGTCTAAAATGCTTTTTTTCGTATCAAATTCTGATTGGTCTTTTTTCTTCTCAATAGACCATAATGAATGCCAAATAGATACATCCAGTGGAGCCGGCATCCAACCCATAAATGCAATCAAAAAAGTTATTTCTATGGTTCCCTGTGGTAATATTTGAACAAAACTGTAAGATTTATCGGTATTAAATAAAGCCATAACAACGGCAATAATTGTAGTTATTGTTAATGTCAAAACAATGATTTTCATTAAATTATCCAGTAATTTGTAACGTCCTACAAGTAAAATGACCAATCCAATGATGGTGACGATGATGCTCCAGGTTATGACATTATCCGTCAAACCAAACAAATTAATGGCCAAACCGGCGGTAACAATGGTAACCGCAGCCTGAATGGTAAACATGGTGATAAAATTCAAAATGAAATAGACTACCAAAACGCTTTTCCCAAGTTTGTAATAGCCGTCTAAAAGACTTTCTCCTGTTGCAGTGGCATACCGTGGGCCGAATTGAAAAAAAGGATATTTGAATAGATGAACCAAAAACAAGGCCCAGATCAATCCGAAACCAAAATCAGCACCTGCACGAGTTGACTGTACCAAATGAGAAACTCCTATAGAAGCTCCGGCAAATAAAAGTCCGGGGCCTAATAACTTTAAAAAGTTTGATTTTTTACTTTTCATCGAACCGGTTGATTATAACAATCTAAAAAAAAAACGATTATTTATTTGTGATAATTTCGGCAAGTAGTTTCTTGGCTCTGAGTAATTTAACCTTAATATTATTCATAGGTTCATTTATTTTTTCTGCCATCTCTTTATAACTTAGTTCATGAAAATAGCGTAGATTAATTACTTCCTGATAATGTGGTTTTAATTGCCTGATATATGCTTTTAATTTGGATAGATTTTGATCTTGAATCAATATATCGGCTGGAGAAGGGTCTTCATCAATAATTTTATGAATTTCATAATCGTTTTTATTGAAAGAAACGGTTTCTGTTTTTTTCTTTCTTAAATGATCGATATAAATATTATTTGAAATTGTAAAGAGCCAGGTTTTGAATTGGTAATTTTCATCAAATGTTGCTATTTTGTCAAATGCTCTTGCAAAAGTTTTTATGGTGGTATCTTCAGCTTCGTCCTCATCTTTACATTTGTTCAACTGAAAATGGTAAACATCTTTCCAAAAAGCGTTGAGTAAGGAATTAAATGCCTTTTGATCGGCTTTTTTGGCTTGATTAATTAATAAATGAATGTCAGTATTTTCGGCCATGAATAAAATTTACCAATGTTTTGGTGGAGAAATAATATTCTTTATAAAGATAAATAATTGTATAAATATAATCGAAATTTCAAAGATAGGCGCAAAACTAACTAAATCTTTTTCATTTAGTTTTATTGCCGATTTTGAAATTACTAAATACCAAATAACCCATCTACAAAAGATTAAAGATAAAGTAAGAGCTACATTTATTTGCAGAGCTAACAATAGAATTGAGAAAACCCAAAAAGAAATTTGGGTTAAATAGAATAAACCAAGCAAGAATTTATGTAATCCTTTATAATGAGATGAAGTGGTTATATGCCTTCTTTTTTGATGGATCCACTCTTTAAAATCAATTTTAGGCTCTGAAATCGTAAAACTGTCTTTATTAAAACAAATGCTGGTATTATTAAAATTTGCTATTTGGTTGATTAATAAATCATCGTCTCCTGAATGGATATGTTCATGATCTTTAAATCCATCAATATCCATAAATTCTTTTTTATGATAGGCAATATTCCTACCAACCCCCATATATGGTTTTCCGATTTTGGCATAAGAAAAGTATTGAATTGCAGTAAGTAAGGTTTCAAATCGGATAATTTTATTTAGAAATGATTTTTCTATTTTCCGGTAGGCTCCGTAACCCAATACAATGGTTTTTTGATTGGTAAAGTAAGCATGCATTTCTTGAATCCAATAGTTGGAAACGGGATAACAGTCGGCATCGGTTAATAATATATAATCGTATTGTGAGGATTTAATACCTAATGTTAATGCAGCTTTTTTTCCTTTTGATGATTTTTCATCAATGCTAATGATTTGAATCGATATTTTGTTCGATGAAAAGTTTTTTTTAAAATCCAGCATGACACTTAATGAATTGTCTGAAGAAGCGTCATCAACCAAAATGATTTCGAATGATGTATATTTTTGTGACGCAATTTTCGGAAGAAATTTTTGCAAGTTTACCTCCTCATTCTTAGCGCAAATTACAATGGAAACGGGAAATGAAGTTGCAATTCCATTTTTTACTTTTGAAAATGAAAATGCCCCGAAAAGAAATAAATAAAAAAAAATTTGAATTCCAACAATGATACAAAATGTAATAAATAGTAACATTTTGTCCTAAGAAACTTTTGGAGCTGGAGTAGGAGTATCTAAATTATCTAAATTTGTTGAGCAGTCTTCTTCATTTCCACAGCCGCAAACAATTCCTTTTTCTTTCATTTTAACATTACTTCCCGCACAAGTTCCATCAAATTCACCGTCCTTTTTTGCCCAAATTTTAATGGCAATTCCGGCAAAAGCCAAACCTATTAACACGATTGATAAGAATAAAAGTTTCATCTGTATATAAGATTCAAATTGATAATGCAAAGGTAATCTTTTAAAAAATAAGGCAATCTTAAAAATCTAATTTTTTTTCACTGTAAATTCTGCAAAAACAGGTCTGTGTCTTGCTTAAACTCATCACGTACAAATTCATGATCTGATTTACATTTAGATTTTAATAATTTCATATCATTATTCCATTTGTTGCCATCGAAAAAAGATAAACCTTTGAAATCCCTTACTTTATATAGTGATTTGATGCCATAACAAGTTCCTAAATAAACATACTTTAAATTATTTTGAATGGCCCATTGGATTATGCTAAACATCATCCATTTTCCCAGAGAATATTCCTGGTAATTAAGTTCAAAAAAAGCGAACCAATAATGCAAGGTGTCATTTTCTGTTATGGCAATTACATAACCTACTTTTTTTCCATTTAAAAGGAATTCAAAAACATGTGAAATGCTATTCCTTTGAAATATATATTCCAGTCTTTCTTTACTGATTGGTTCACTAAATCTTTTAGAGGCGAAATCAAGGCAAAATTTCTGAAAGTTTTGGTCCTTTATATGAAACTCATGAATGGGAATCGCGTTAAGCTCAGGTTGAAGTTCTGCAATTTTTTTTGCAACCCTTCTGTTTTCAGAAGATTCCTTAAATTTATCTAATTCTACTCGTAAACTTCTTGCCAGATAATAAGTTTCATGTTTTAAATCAGTATCATTCGAATAGGGTAAGAAACCTTTATTGTAAATTTCCGGAATTTCATTTTGAGCTTCCTGGATACAATATATGGCATAGTTGAATGTATAAGTACTATAGTCGATAATACTTTCTGATTTAAATATTTTCATTTGAATTCTTAACGGGTTTGTAAACTTAATGAATTAGAGGTAAAGAAATCATTAAAAATATATTGATACTTTCTTTAAATCGATATAATATGATGGATTAATTTTTAACCAATTCAACTTGAATATTTTGCGGTACCGGTTCAAAAGATGAAAAACTTGTTTTAAAAGTAGCTCTTCCCTGAGTTTGAGATCGTAAGCTCGTAGAATATTTATACATTTCTGCCAAGGGTACTTTTGCTTTGATAACTTGATGTTTACCATCGCTATCCAATCCGAGAATTATCGCTCTGCGTGATTGTAAATCGGTCATTACATTGCCCATTAAATCTTCAGGGACTCTTACTTCCAGATCATGAACCGGTTCCATTAATTTCGGCCTGGCAGCTAAGAAAGCGGCTTTAAAAGCATGTGCACCAGCAATTTTAAATGATATATCATTTGAATCGACAGAATGCATTTTACCATCATAAACCATTACTCTAATATCTCTGGCATAAGAACCTGTTAAAGGTCCCTCTTCCATAACCTCTAAAACTCCTTTCATTATAGAAGGTAAATACCGGGCATCAATAACTCCACCGGTAATACAGTTGTAAAATACCAATTTGCCTCCCCAGCTTAAATTTATTTCTTCTTTTTTCCGAATATTAAATCCTTCAGGATCCGTCATTCCTTCATGCCATGGTTCAATTTTTAAATGAACTTCTCCAAACTGACCTGCTCCGCCTGATTGTTTTTTGTGCTTATAACTTGTGGATGCCGGACGTTGAATGGTTTCTCTATATGCAATTTTAGGTTGTTCAAATTCAGCCTTAATTCCGTAAATATTTTGTAAAGTCCAGTCTATTGTTGCCAAATGTAATTCTCCCTGACAGGAGAGGATTAATTGTTTTATCTCAGTCGAATATGTAATTATTGTTGTTGGATCCTGGCTATGAATTTTTTTAAGCACTTCACTCAATTTTTCTTCATCTTTTTTATTGACGGCTTTTACGGATTTTCTTATTCTCGCTTCCGGAAAAATTATGGGTTTAATCGTGTTATTATAATCGGCTTCATGCAACGTATCATTTGTTTCTGTATGTTTTAATTTTAGCGTTGCTCCAATGTCACCGGCGGTTAATTTGTCAACAACATGCCGTTTTTTACCGTCCATTATAAAAAGTTGATTTAAATTTTCGACTTCACCGGTTCGAGAATTTACCAAGCGGTCATTTTGTTTTACCTCACCCGATTTTACTTTAAAAAATGTAATCTGGCCTATATTCGGTTCATGGAAAGTTTTAAATATAAATAGGGCAGTAGGCTCATTCGCTTTGCAAACAACATCGTTGCCTTCTAAACTTTGTTCTGGTTTTAAATCGGCAGCAGCCGGAGCAACATTGTCAATAAAGCCCATCAATCTTCCACTTCCCATATCTTTCAAAGCCGAAATACAAAATACCGGAAATAATTCATGATTCAACATTCCCTTTTGTATCCCGCGCCGCATTTCGTCTTCATTCAAAGTTCCTTTGTCAAAGTACAATTCCATCAATTCTTCATCATTTTCAGCAGCTTTTTCAACTAGTTCGTTATGTAAATATTCAGCAGTATCCTTTTCATTATCCGGTATGCTTAATTTTTCGGGTTTACCTCCTTCGGGTTTGAATTTATAGACCTTCATTTTTAAAACATCAACAATGCACTGTGCCCCATCAATGATTATTGGGTATTGAACTTTAACGGCGTTGTTGCCTACCAGATCAACAATACTTTGAAAACTCTGATCAAAATTTGCTTTAGGATGATCAATTTGATTGATCACAAATAAGGTAGGGCGGTTAAAGCGATTGATATATTCCCAAATAATCTCAGTACCAACTTCTACTCCGTGTTGAGCGTTGATAACTGTTACCAAAGAATCTGCAACTCTCATGGTTGATGCAATTTCACCTATGAAGTCGTCCAAACCTGGCGTATCGATAATGTTTATTTTAAAATTTCGCCATTCTGTATGCAGAGGAGTAGCATAGATTGAAGTTTCTCTAATTTGTTCAATTTCATGGTAATCAGAAATTGTATTTTTATCTTCAATTCTTCCTCTGCGATTTAGTAATCCGGCTTCAAAGAGCATAGTTTCTGCCAAGGTAGTTTTACCACTATTATGTGCTCCAACCAAGGCGATGTTTTTGATATGTTTTTCGTCAAATACTTTCATAAGGCGATGATTTTATAGATTTTCTATAAAGTTAAGAAAATATATGATAATAATTTTATGATAAATGTTTGTTTGGATGGATTCATTTGAAAAAAAATCATTACCGTATTTCAGTATCATGGTAATAAATAATAAATTATTTTCTAAATTTAAATTTTAATCTACCAATGTTTTACATTTGGAGATATAAGAAAGAAAAATTAATTGAAATAAAAACCAACACATGAAAATGACCATAACAACAATCATAACTTTGATAATCATAGGTATTGCTGCAGGGATATTCAGTGGATTAATTGGTGTAGGCGGTGGACTGATAATGATTCCTTTATTCATACTATTTATTGGGCTAAATCAGTATGAAGCTCAAGGAATGAGTTTGGCAGTAATGTTACCACCGGTAACACTTTTAGCAGTATTGAATTACCATCAAGCGGGTGCCATCAATTGGAAAATGGCTATAATTGTTTCTGCCTTTTTTATCATTGGAGGTTATTTCGGATCAAAATTTGCTCTTAAAATAGATCAGCAGACCTTAAAAAAAGTGTTTGGTGTTGTGATATTAATTATGGCCTTGAAAATGATATTTGGAAAATGATTTATAATAAAGACTTGTCTGGAATAAGTGAAATGACGGAATGTTTTAAATTGATTTTTATACCACATTCTTATTAAAATGTTGCACTTTGAAATTAGAATTCAACTGATTAATATAAATAATAAATTATCTTTTTTATGAAACAAATTATCTACTACGCACTGATCTTTTTTATACTAAATAGTGCTGTCTTATCTGGTCAAAATAAAGACAATGAAAAGTTACAATGGTGGGGAGATATTGATGGATTTATTAATCAACAGGATAAAATTACCTTAGGCCTTGTTAAAGAAGCCCTTTCAAAATACCCACCTTCTTATGAAGAACCTTTGGAACGTAAAATGGCCATGTTAATGTTAGATGGTGTTCTGCACGAAGAAAAGGCGGCTTATAGGCCTTCTGTTCAAAATTTTTTACGGGAAAGAATCGCCTCTGCAATTAAAGAATTGCAAGAAGCAAATATTAAAGAAGGAGCCATGATTTGGAAATTGTATAATCACGGTTTTATTGTTCGTACGGCAAGTGTTACATTTGGTTTTGATCTTGTTCGGGCTCACTCTGCTAAAGCTGAAGGATTTGCAATAGATGACGAGGCTATGGAATTGTTAATTGACCAGTGTGACGCATTGTTTATTAGTCACAGGCATAGGGATCATGGAGATATATGGGTTGCACAATTGTTTATCGACAAAGGAAAACCAGTTGTAGCCCCCCCTGAAGTTTGGAATAAACAACCCATTCATGAAAAAATAACCCATCTTAAGAGAGAAGCAAATACCATTCAAATTTTAAATATCCAAAATGGCAAACAGGTATTAAAGGTTATCAATAATCCCGGACATCAAGGGAGCGATATTGAAAATAATGTGCCTTTAGTATTTACTCCGGAAGGTATGTCTTTCGCCCAAACCGGTGATCAATCAGGTCCAAAAGATGATTGGAATTGGATAGATAAAATTGGATTCCAAAATCGTGTAGATGTTCTTTTCCCAAATTGCTGGACACCCGATATTCAAAGAATGATCAGGGGTTTTAAACCTCAATTAATTATTACAGGCCATGAAAATGAGATGGGGCATACAATAGATCATAGAGAATCTAATTGGCTAACATACATAAGATTAAAAGGAACTAAGATTCCGTTTTTATTACTCACCTGGGGCGAATCCTTTCACTACATCCCAAAAATTGAGAAATTTTAATAGAGTGCTATGGTTTAAAAAGCTACTTCGATATTTACTAATAAAACTTTTAAAATTAAGTAATTTATTTTTCGATAACATCATATCTAATCAAATAACAATCGGGCCCATTATGCACCATCGAAATTCCCCATTCTAATTTTTTAGCTTTACCTCCCGTCAAATCGGGCCTATAGGCACCTGGAGCAAATGGCCTGTTATCTACCTTGATATTTTTACCGTTGGATGTAAAATCTAAGCCTGTTTTCGAATATGCTAAAGTTGAAGATATCGAAGCCAACGCAGCAACACCTTCTCCATGTTTCCAAATTAAAACTTCATGGCTTTTATCTAAAAGTGGACTACCATATTTTATATAGGGCCCTTCAGGTTTATAACTTATAGCCACACCCATTTGCGTGTGTCCTGGCCCTCTAGTTCCATGACTCCTACTTCTTCCTTTGTAATATAACATATAGTTGTCATCTTTAAATAATAATGCAGCATCATCTATTCGATAGCTATCAAATTTTTCCGAACTTTCACTTATTTCCAAAACAGGATCTTCAGTTAATCTTGTAAAGGGGCCATATGGATTATCAGCAATAGCCAAACCAATGGCTGTAATATCTGTGGATGCATTGTTTTCAAAAATCCCATCATTTCTTCCCGGTGTAGGTTTTACACCGGTATAAAATAAATAATACTTTCCTTTTACTTCCATAATATTTGGTGTAAATACAGCTTGAGAATCAAAATCACCTGTTTTACCAATGCCTAAAATTCGACTTTTTTCTTCCCATATAAAACCATCGGTTGAAGTTGCATACCACATATCTCCCCAGTAACCAGATGCCTGGCCAATAACCTTGGTGTAATATATATAATAAACTCTATCTATATAAATGATATCACTTGGGTCTCTACGTGTTATTCCCTTCTCTAAACCAATCCCCGGAAGTTCAGTAAAATCAAATGTCACCGCTTTTAACTCTTGATTTAAACTTATTTCTGTTGAAGTCTTGTTTTTACAATTGCATAGCAGAAGTAAGCATGAGAAAACAAGTATTATATTCATGTATTTCTTATTCATCATTCTTAATTTTTAAAAAAGTATTTGATTTTAATTGGATATAATTAAAAGCATTGTTGAAACAGTTGGATGGCCATCATATTTGTTTGCTTATGAAAATTTTAAATTTCATTCCGTTATAGTCGGTTTCATATTTTTACTTTAATAATTCCAACACACTTAACAGAACACAATGATCAGTAGCTTTGTCATTGCAAATAACTTTGGTTTCCAATACCCGCCATTTATTGGCGGGACGATATAAAACATAATCGATTTTTGCTCGTGGTGGCCCATCTGACGGAAAGGTGGGCTCAAATTTGGGATCTGAGGGAGCCCAATGTTCGAATAATAGTTTCATGGCATCACTTTCCGGTCTTGAATTTAAATCGCCTGCCAATATAGTAGGTGTTTCGTCTTGAGCAAAGAGATTATTCAATTGTTGGGCTTGATTGTTTCTATCTGTAGCATCCCTGGTATGGTCTAAATGAGTACCTATAAATCGAATCACATCCCCACTTTTGATCTTTATATTTACCTCAATGGCTGCTCTTGGTTCTTTATCTTTTCCAGCCTTTAAGGGATGGTTTTGTGTACTTAAAAAAGAGTATTTTGAAAGAACGCCTTCTCCATATTCACCTCCGTCATAAGGCATAGCTTTACCAAATACAGGAGCCATTTTTGTACGTTGGCCTAACTCTGTTACCAAATCATAATTTCTCGCTCTTTCTGTTTTAAAATCAACTTCTTGTAAAGCCACTAAATCCGGTTGAACATCGTTGATTACTTTTGCCAATAAATCTAAATCAAACTTTTTATCTGCATTTACAGTTTCACCGTGATAAATATTAAAGGTTAAAACACGAACAATTCGACTAGAGTCTACCTCTTTTTGAGCTAATACAGTACATGCCGACAGTATGATGAATAGCGATATGAAAAATTTGAATTTGAAAAGTTGTATAGGTTGATTTATTTTTAACATGGCTTGTAATTGCTTTATATGAATACTAAAACTTTATTTTATAATCAGATATTTGAGGAGAAATAGGAGTGCCGTATGAATTCTTTGGCATACCCAGGTCTAAAGGGCTAGGCAACATCCATTCACTTTTTACACCTTCAATGGTCATGGTGCCTTTTGCATTGAGCGTGGCAAAGGCATATAGTGGGTCTTTATAACCCGCTATATGTGGCAGGTTGGGATATTGTTGGTAGAGTTCTTTAGGGAACCTGTTTGTAGTGGTATATTTTTGAGTCCATTGATATGACATACTGTTGATGCCGATATAATCAATTTCATTTTTCTGATAATGGAAATCTACATGACTATGGCCACTTAAGCAACATATGACCTTTTCCTTTTGAATTTCCATTATTTTTTGCAATTTCTCACGATTTTTTACACTTTTCCATAAATTTTGATGAGAAAATACAAGTGTTGGCAATTTTGCAGATTCTAAATCATCCTTAAACCACTCTATTTGCTCATTGTCAATAAATGTTCTAATACGACTATCAACATAAAAATTTGCCTTATTATAGTCAATGAATTTACCATCCTGATATAAAAAGTTAGCATCTAAAATTATAAAATGATATCCTCCAAAATCATAGGAATAATAGGTTTTTGGCATACCCCAGAAATCCAGCATTTCTTCCTTAGAATTTTTATCCATATCATGGTTTCCTAATATATGGTATTTAGGCCCTTTATATGTTTCCCATATTTTTAAAAATTCTTTATTTTTTGTTTCTCCAAAACAAAAGTCACCCATCTGAATAATAAAATCTACATTTCTCTTTTTCGCTTGATGGATAAATACTTCCAATCGCTGATTGGCATCCGGCATCAAATCTTTATGTACGTCTGTAATAATGCCAAATTTCAATTTCTTAAATGTACTTTCAGAATAAATTGAAGGAGTAAATGATAATACTGTGGTTGGTATCATCGATGCGGCCATGCCAAATCCCAATTGATTTATAAATTTCCTTCTTTTCATTTTTAACTTTTTTATAATTTAAGTTTCTAGTTGATCCCTTTCTTTCATTTTAATCTTCCTTCTCGGCCTTTGTCGGATTCTACGGACGAGAAGATATGGTTTAAACCCGACTGCCGACTCTTAGGTTTTGGACGAGGTAGTTTATGAATTGATGAAATAGATTACAATTTTTTAGGATTCAGTTCTATTACCCTACCATCAGAAACGTCTAATACCGTATCGGCTAGTTTTTTAGCTTCAATTTTGGAATGTGACACATGAAGAACTGTTATGTTTAAATCGTTTTTTAAAGTGGTTAAAAGCTCATACATGCCAATTTTAGAATGGTCATCCAATGCATTTAAAGGTTCATCCAGGCAAAGTACATCGGGATAAAAACTAAGGGCTCTAGCCAACGCAACCCGTTGTTTTTCGCCTCCGCTTAAATCGTGCGCCTCTCTTTTGAGCAAATAATCAATTTTCAAAATTTCAGCTAATTCCTGAACTCTTTTTTGAATTTTATGTTTATTCCACTTTCGGATTTTCAGGGCAAAGCCAATATTATTGGCAATGGTCATATTTTTAAATAAGGCACCATCTTGTGGTACATAACCAATTTCTCTTTGTCCAGGTAAATAATTTGTAATATTATTTTCGCCCAGCCAAATTTCACCGGAATTAATTTTTCTTAGTCCACAGATAGACTCCAAAATGGTTGTTTTACCACATCCGGTTTTTCCCATCATCACTACATAATCTCCTTTTTTTATTTGAAAATTAATATTTGATAAAACAAAATCACCCTGTTCAATATGTAAGTCAACGCAACGAATCATTTAAATCACCGATTTAATATCTCCGAATAATCTAACAATCAATAAAACAGTAAATCCGGATATAATCATTATCAATGAAACCGCTACAGCAGCTTCAATATTTCCAACCGACATCTCTAAAAAAACGGTGGTAGGTAAAACTTCCGTTCTCATTCTGGTAGCTCCTGAAAAAATTAAAATAGGGCCAAATTCTCCTAATGCTCTTGCCCATGCAAGGGAGGCTGCCGTTAATATTCCGTTTTTGGCCTGGGGCAAGAGAATATAAAAAAATGACTGCCTTTGATTACAGCCTAATGTCAATGCAACTTGCTCCTGACGATTATTGATCTGAACAAATGTTACATACATCGTTCTCACGGCAAAAGCACATGCCACCATAAATTGTGCAATGACAACACTGTAAACTGTATACGTAATTCTTACATGACTTTCAATAAATCTGCCTGGAACTGTTTGAAAGAGTATCAGTAAACTTAATCCAATAACCAGGGGAGGTAATATAATGGGAATATCGATGATAGCATCTATAATTTTTTTAAATCGAAATTCAAATCTGGCCATAAAATAACCCAATGGTATAGCTACTAGTAAACTTAGAAACATCGTAATTGTACATGTAATTAAACTTAACTTAATCGCATATTGAATTTCTTTGCTTTCCAATGCTTTCAATATGTGATTGGGTGTAGTAAATGACAAGTCAGCTGCGATCATGGCCAATATCAAAATGATATAAGTTGAAGCGATAACGCCCATCATCAAATAAAATGGTAGATTGGATTTAACCTTTAAACTTTTTGTATGAGTGGACAATTTTTTAATCTTTTTAATTTTTTATTGATCCGGATCCGGTTTGTTATACTCCCAATGAAAACCATGCTCTAAATAATTTATTCTCGAATTTTCATCGGTTAGGGTCTGCAACAAACGCTTAACTAAATACTGATGATTTGAATTCAAAGAAATTCCAAAATTTTGGACCGCTATCGCCTGCTTTTCATTTAATTCTACAATTTCTAATTTATCTTTCAACTTTGCAATATTTGCCTCATAAACAATAACAGCATCTAATGAACCTGTTCTTATTTGATTTACAAGCAGATCTGCTGTAGGAGCTTGAGATCTCACATTTTTATATACAGAATCCCATAGACCCAGATTTTCAAGTAAATTCTTTGTTAACGAACCTAATGCGCTCTGATCATGATTACATATTCCGATTTGCAATCCTTCTTGACTAAGATCAGCTAAGCTATGAATATTTTTAGGATTACCTTTTTTGGTTGCAATAACTATGGCTGTATTCGAAATATTGGTAATATCACCAAACAAATCTTCAACCTGCGACATAAATGAAACATCACATGAAATATAGGCATCAGGACGTTGCCCGGCTTTTATTTGAGAGACCAAAATACCACAACCATTATAAACACGAATCACTTCTATGCCTTCCCGCGCTTCAAATTTTTGAATTGTATTATCTATAGCCAATCGGTTAACACCTCCGCTATAAAGAAGGAGCCTGATTTTTTTTTCCCAAAGATCTCCTTTAACGGGTTGATATCCCAATTTATCAAATGTTGGCAAACCTTTGTTTTTAGCCGATAAATAACGCATAAATTTAAGAGCTTCCGTGGGTTGTGTGGAATAACTTAATACCCCAATGGTTATGTTTTTGATATATGTATTAAAAATTGGTGAGGAAATAATTTCAATTTCATCATATTGATTTGCAGTAGCATCCCAGATAATACCAACATCAGCAGATCCAAGTTTAATACTATTAGCAACTTCGTTAACCGTTGGCATTGATACTGTAATATTTTTCTCAAGTCTCTCCCAATGTCCGGAATTTATCAACATTTCTTTCGTCAATCTTCCAATGGAAGCCGCATCAGGGTTTGCAATGGCAACCTTGATATCTTCATTGTATAAATCCTCAATTTTAAATATTTTTTTTGGATTACCTTTGGCAACGCCAATAACAGGTTTGATGAATGCCAATGGCTGTGTTTCTTGAATCAGTCCAAATCGAATAGCTTCATCGATATAACTTTTGTCTGCAGCCAAATACAAATCTCCTTGTCTCGCGATTCTTAAATTAGAAAGTAGGGTTCCGGATCCTCCATATTGTAAATCTACTCGAATACCAAATTCCTCATAATATTCTTTGGCAACTATTTCCACAACGGGTTTAACACCAGCCGCACAGTATAATAAAATTGATTTTTCAGAGGTCTTATCATTTTTGCAAGATGACAATGCCATAATAATTGTCATTAAAACAGCATTATATTTCAAAATCATAAGCCAGCTTGACAAGGTCATGTCGAGAAAAATAATTTTATTAAATTTTAATTTATCCATCATGAATTGACTTCATAGATAAGCATTATTTAACGAAATACAATATATTACGAAACTTATTTGTTCCGTAGTATGGTCTGATTAGACAAATAATCATTGCACGTGTATTAAATTAATATTTTACAAATATGTAAATTAATTTACAAATAGTTCAAGGAAAAACAAACAAATCTTATCTTAATAATTAGTGAATCTATATGGTAAATGAAACCAAATTAAATCAATAATTACATTCATTAGTGTCCGATAAAAATGTACCATACCGTTTAAATAGTTTTACATATTTGCACCAAAAACGTCAATACCCCTTTACTTATTAGCATCGGATAAGGTAATTCGTTTTGGAAAGTGTTTTAGATTTAAATAACTGATACGACCTTCACAAGCAAGTAATACTAAATACAGTTCTCTAAGTGAAAATACATTACTCATTGCTGAATAAAGCACCGTGATTAAATGACCCTAAGTTTAAACCTCTTGTCAGGGCATTACCCAGCTTACTAATATAATATGCAACTGTAGTTACAATTGTTCCGGCTACAATGATTATTATTTTATTATTCATTTAATTGTAATAATAATTATTATATCATGCTTACCCGACTTCTACATAATAATCAGGGACTTTTTTATAGTATAATTAAATGTTTTTGTCTTTTTATTACCCAATGGGAAACGTTTAATCAATTTTTAAAACTCTGTATTGAAGTTATTGTATCTGTAATTCAATATTTTAATTCAATTGAAGCGTAAATTTCCTTTACAAACATATGTTTATAAATAATATAAATATTATAATTGAAGTAAATATTTCTAATTTTATTATAATATATGTAAAGATAGTTTACTTTTGTGCAAATAATTCAGAAATAAACATATTAGAAAATCTATGGAAATCAATAACAGGAATTATCCGAAGAATAAGAAAACAATAATTGGAATATGCATGGATGGAACTTCCTATCCATATTATGAGCAGGCCAAAGATGTAATGCCAAATTTACAGCGTTTTATAAAAGAAGGTTCCTTTGGAATGGTAAAAAGTGTGATACCATCCTTTACAAATCCAAATAATATGGCTATTGTAACCGGTGTTCCACCGGCTGTAAATGGAATTTGTGGTAACTTTTATTGGGATACATATTTACAGGAAGAAGTGATGATGAACGATCCTAAATATTTAAAAGTTCCAACCATATTGTCTGAATTAAGTCAAAATGGAAGTAAGGTTGCCGTTGTTACTGCCAAAGACAAACTAAGGAAGATGCTGGC
>SMVB01105466.1_pt1 | contig 16904 bp, 16 predicted proteins | sample 2456461 | NCBI WGS metagenome assembly SMVB01 (sample SAMN11095934, study PRJNA526329) | marine sediment metagenome | biome: Marine sediment; feature: Surficial sediment; material: Deep marine sediment; isolation source: Hadal surficial sediment | place: Pacific Ocean | collected 2014-05 | depth...
CTCCCCGACGCCGGAGGGGTTTCCTTCAGCGAGAAACGGACGAACAAGTTCCAGTACAAGGTCCACAACAAGAGCACGAAGGAAAAGGTCGACATCAAGATCGATATCAAGAAAAACGGTGAGTACAAGTTCCATGCCAAGGGCAAACATGTGGTCATGCATCTCGGCGATCCCGAGAAAAAGGCCCTGGTTCGCGTGAAGTTGACCATCGGCGACGATTTCGGCGATGTCTCGGACGTCCGCGCCAAGATAAAGAAGTAGGGCCCGCCGTCTAGCTCAATGCTGAAACTCCCGGGGATGCCGTTACGGGCGCCCGCGGGGGGGGTGCGCACCCCCGCAGTAGCCACCCGGTGAGAAGTCCGAGCTAGTCGGAGTCGGCGGTGCGAGCCGCTCCGGCCGGCAGCTGCTCGGTCTCCGGCGCCGACTCTTCGCTCTCCCGCGCCGGCTCCTCGTCTACCGTTGACGCCGTCCAGAGCTGCGGCCGCTCGTCGGTGTTGACGATGAGCTCGAAGATGTCGGGGCGGCTGTAGTGGCCGGTGACGTCGAGCTTCCACTTGACTCCCTGGGCCGCGCCGGGCTCGATCTCGGCGTAGATGATCTCGCGGCTCTTGTGGGCCGGGCCGGCGAGGATCTCCCCGGTCGGATCGACGATCGTGGCGTCGCCGGTGTTGATCCACTGATCGTCGGCACCGTAGTACTGGTCCTTGAAGCCATACGAGTCCGGGATGTCGCCAACCTGGGTCGGTGAGCCGCAGCCAATGACGTACACACCTCCTTCCTTGGCGATGTGCCGGAGCGTCGCGATCCAGATGTCGGCGCAATCCCACGTAGGGGCGCAATAGATCTGCGTTCCCTGCGCGTACATGGTGTAGCGGGCCAGCGGCATGTAGTTCTCCCAGCAGATCAGGCCGCCGATCTTGCCGAGCGGGGTGTCGAAGACCTCGAGGGTGCTGCCGTCACCCGGGGTCCAGACGAGACGCTCGGGCGCCGTCGGCACAAGCTTGCGGTGGCGACCGAGGATGTCGCCGTCGGCGCCGATGTAGACGATCGTGTTGTACAGGCTCGAGCCGCTGGTGTCGGTGACGGGCTCGTTCACACCCATGACGATGTGGGCACCCGCCCGGCGCGCCGCCTCGCACAGTCGATCGGTTGCCGGCCCCGGGATCTCGACCGATTGTTCGACGAGCTCGGCCTGCAGCTCGCCCATCAACCCGCCCTCGCTCGCCGGGATCTCCCAGACCCACATCGGATAGGTCGGGATGAAGGTTTCCGGGAAGACGATGAGCTCGGCCCCCTGTCCGGCGGCCTCGGCGATCAGCCCACAGGCTTTCTCGACGGTGGCGTCGCGGTCCATGAACACCGGAGACGCGCATACGGCGGCGACCTTGAAGCTTCGCCTGGGACTCATCGTTGGCTCCTGACACCAACAGGGGGCCGAAAGATGTCTCTCAGCACCCCCGGATATCCCTCAGCAGCCGGCATCTAGCCAAATTGCGGCGCCATCGCTTCGGCAGCCCACTCGACAATGGTGGTCGGGGTGGTGGTTTCGTCGGTGCGAGGCTCCGCCGACGCCATATGGCCACTCTCGATCGCGTGATACATCTCGACCATGGCGTCGATCACGCTCTGGCCGAGGCCGAGCATCGACAGCCCCATGCGCGCCTGCATCTCATCGATGTAACTGTGGCGGACCTGGCGCCCGATGGCAGCGGAAATCCCGGCGGCGGCCTCATCGAAGGTCAGGTCGACGGGGCCGTGCAGACCGCGGATCGAGCTTTCCGACCAGCCCTCGTCGAGCAATGCGTCGGCCGCGACGACGCCGACGTCGCGGGTGGCGATCATCGGCACTGACTTCTCGCCGGAAACCGGCAGCATGATGGCGCCCATTGCTTTGATCACCTGAACCTGCGGCACATAGTTTTCGAAAAAATACGCCGGCCGCAGATGCAAGACGGCGGCGCCGGTGGCGTCGAGCATCTCCTCGACGTCGTGGAGCCCCGCGACCGGCCCGGTGCCGGCGTCGTGCTGCGCCCCGACGCTGGAGATATTGACGACGCGGGCGATGTCGTTGGCCTGAATCGCCGCCACCGCGGCGGCGCCGAAATCGTTCTGCGTGGCTCGCAGGTTGACGGCGTTGGGAACGGCGGGCGTCACCCACAAGAGGGCATCCGCGCCCTCTGTGGCCGCGGTCAGCGAGACGGCGTCGTCAATCGAGCCTTGCCGTACATCGGCGCCACGGTTCGCGAACCCCTCGACCTTCGCCGGCTCTCGATGGATGACCACGACCTCGGCGTCCGCGTCGAGAAGTCTCTCCGTCGCGACACCTCCGACGTTGCCGGTAGGGGTGCTGACAACGATACGCATCCTCGCTCCTGCGGTTGAAAGCTCGATAGGACTCTATCGCAGCCATAGGAGTCAGGTATCAGATTCGCCGTACTGCGTTGATCGAGCGGGTTTCGAGGTTTTTGTCGCGACGATGAAACCAAACGGTCTACATTGCGTACTGTATGAAACACAATGTGGACTGTTGGGCCGGTGAAACCAGTCCCTGCTTTCAGCGTAGGTACACCCTATGGCACCCAAGAATTTTCTCGGTGAATTCGAACAGATGGTCCTGCTGGCGATCTTGCAGAAGGGCGACAAGGCGTACGGCGTCGAGGTGCGCCGCGAGATCGAGGAGTGCGCCGGGCGAAAGGTGACCCGGGGCGCGTTTTACACCACCCTGGACCGGCTCGAAGCGAAGGGCTATCTGACCTGGGAAACCCATCCCGTCGAAGGCTGGCGCGGCGGCATTCCGCAGCGCCACTTCGAGGTCACCGCGGCGGGACTCGAGAAGCTGCAGCAGTCGCGCGTCGCGATGGATCGCTTGTGGCGAGGCCTGGCGAAGAAGGCGCGGGAGAGCTGATGCCCGGCTCACCGCGCCCGGCCGGAACCGTGCCGCGTCCCCCGCGCATCGCCGAAGCCATGCTGCGCGCCGCGCTTCCGGGCGATCTGCGCGGGCGGACGATGCTCGGCGATCTGCTGCAGGAGTACGAAGAACGGGCAGCTAGCTCCCATCCGGTACCGCTGTGGTTCTGGTACTGGCTGCAGGCGGTGGAGCTCGGCGCCCGCTACGCGTTGCACCGGATCCGCAACTACCACGCAGTCAAACAAACGATCACCAACGTCGCCTGGGGCCACGCGGTCACCGAGGCGCAAGAACCACGCAAAGAGGACACCATGGGAAACCTGTGGACAGACCTGCGGTACGCCATCCGAATGGTCTTTCGGACCCCGACGCTTTCTGTCGTCTCGATCTTGACCATCGGTCTCGGCGTCGGCCTCGTCACCTTCACGTTCAGCATCGTCTACGGGGCAGTGCTGCGTGAAATGCCGGTACGTGACGCCGAGCGCTTCATCGCGCTGATGGGCACGCTCCCCGAGCGGGACGTCAATCAGATGTCGCTGCCGATGGCAGACTTCGTCGCCTTTCGCGACCAGGCGAGCTCCTTCGAAGGGCTCGCTGCCGGATACCAAGGAACGGTCAACATCGCCCACGACGAAGGCCCGCCGGAGCGCTTCGACGGCGCCTTCATGACCGCCAACGGGCTCGAGATCCTCGGGGTTCCCCCGCTGCTCGGGCGAACTTTCAGCGCCGGGGAGGATGAGCCGGGGACCGAGGGAACGGTCGTACTCGGCTATGACGTCTGGCGCAACAGCTTCAACGCCGACGAGTCGATCATCGGTGACGCGATCCGGGTCAACGGTGAGAGCATGACGATCATCGGCGTCATGCCGCCACGATTCCGATTTCCGTTCGACCAGGAGATCTGGGTCGCGTACCGCGGCGCCTGGGAAGGATTGCCCCGACGTAGCGGCAACTTCTTCCAGGCGTATGGCTATCTCAAAGAGGGCGTCACCCTCGAGGCTGCGCTGGAAGAGGTCGAGATCATCGCCGCGCGGCTGGAAGCCGAGTTTCCCGACACCAACGAAGGCATCAGCGCGCGCATCGTGCCCTACCAGGAGTCGGCCATGCCGGCGGAGATCACCGCGGTGCTCTGGCTGATGCTCGGGGCAACGATCGGCGTGATGCTGATCGCCTGCGCCAACGTCGCCAACCTGCTCTTGGCACGAGCGGCTCTACGTTCGCGCGACGTCGCGATTCGCACCGCCCTCGGCGCCAATCGCTTCCGGGTGATTCGGCAGCTACTGACCGAAGCCTTGGTTCTCGGCACACTGGGCGGCGTGGTCGGGCTGTTGATCGCCTACGTCTCCACCGACCTCTTCAACATCGCCGTCGCCGACATCCAGAAGCCATACTGGATAGACATGCGCACCGATCTGCCGGCGCTCCTGTTCACCGTTGGCGCGACCCTGACGGCAGCGGTGTTGGCCGGCACGATCCCGGCGCTCCGCGCCACGAAAGGCGACATCAGCAACGCGCTGAACGACGAGAGCCGCGGCTCCTCGAGCTTGCGCCTCGGCCGGATGAGCGGTGTCCTGGTCGTCGGCGAGCTCGCCGTATCGTGCGCCCTCCTGATCGGCGCCGGATTGATGGTGCGTAGCGTCGTCAACGCGCAACAGATGGACCTCGGCTTCGACCGCGAGAACCTGATGACCGCGCGGGTCGGACTCTTCGAAACAGAATATCCGACCCGCGACGATCGGCAGCTATTCTTCCGCGACCTGTACCAACGCTTGAACGAACTGCCGGGGGTTCGCGCCGCGGCGCTCACCACCTCGCTGCCGTCTTCAGGCGGCGGCCAATGGAACTTCGCCATCGAAGGCAATGCCTACGAAACAGACAGAGACTACCCCGAGGCCAACGGCGCCCAGATCTCGGCGGGTTACTTCGAGACAATGGGTACCTCCGTGGTCGCCGGGCGGGAATTCCGCGACTCGGAACAGTTCTGGTCGTCGGAAACCGCCGCGGACCTCGAGTCGGTTGCGATCGTCAACGAGAGCTTCGCGGCCACGTTCTTTCCGGACTCCGATCCGATCGATCAACGGATCCGCACCGGGTTGAGCGATTCGACGGAGCCCTGGATGCGCATCGTCGGCGTCGTCCCGGATCTGTACGTCGGTGCCAACGGGCCCGGAGGCATCGGCGCCGATCAGGTGCCGCCGGAGCAGTTCTACATGACCATCGGGCACTTCGACCTCCGTTTTACCAGCATGGCGCTGCGCGGCCAGGGATCGAGCGACGGGCTCGCCGACCAAGCACGAACAACGGTGACCGACATCGACCCCAACCTGCCGATCTACTGGGTCATGCCGATGACCCAGGTGCTCGCCGACAATACCTGGGCCTTTTCGCTGTTCGGGTCGTTGTTCACCATCTTCGGCGCGGCGGCGTTGTTCCTCGCCGCCGTCGGCCTGTATGGAGTCATGAGCTTCTCGGTGGCGCAGCGCCGCCAGGAGATGGGCGTCCGCATGGCGCTGGGCGCCGAGCGGCGAGACATCCTGCGGATCGTCTTCCGGCGGGTCGGTCTGCAGCTCGTCATCGGCTTGACGCTCGGCGTCGCGCTCGGCTGGGCGCTGAGCGGTCCACTGCGGTTCGTGATGTTCGGTGTGGAGACGACCGACGTTCCGGTCTACGTGGTGATCGTCATCACCCTCGCGGCAACTTCCCTGATCGCGACGTTCTTCCCGGCGCATCGGGCGACGCGGGTGGATCCGGTGACAGCGCTGCGGCCCGACTGACCCAACGAGAACCGCACACCCGATCCCGCTGCGTCACCCCGAACAGCCCCGCCGTCAACAGTCCATATCCGAGCGGACGGCGGCGTAACCTTGCGCGCGATTCGCCGAGTGACCGTCAGCCTGCCCGGCTGCCGTTGGGCACCCGAGCCTCGGGGGTCGCCAAGACCGGCGTGACACCGTCGGCGTAGCCGATGTCGAACAGCATGCCTTCGGAGACCTCACCCGCCATTTTGCGAGGTTCGAGGTTGACGACGATGGCGTTCACGGTGTCTCCTTCGATCACGATCGCGGCATCGGCCATAGCGGCCGCAGGTGTTGCTACGAGGGTTGTGGACCGGGCCGTGCTACGAGTCGCCCTTGCTCCGGAATGTCAGCGTCTTGACCACCGAGTTGGCGCCGCTCTTGACCTTGTCGCCGATACTCGAGGCGGTCTTGGCAACCGTGCGGGCGGATGCCTTGGCCACCGCGCCGACCACCTTCTTGGCGCCGGCGCCGGCAATGGCGCCAAGCATCCCGGCCGCCTCGGTGAAGGCGGCGCGCCGCAAGCTGCGCTTCTCGGGACGGATCATGGCGCCGCAGTACCGTCGCGCCACGACGCCGACCCGCAGCGTCAGAAACGCGTTGGCGGTGCCCGACACGATCGAGCTCGCCACCACGGAGGTCGCCACCTGCAGGCCAGGAATAACGCCAGCCGCGGCACCCAGAGCATTTTGCACGATCGGCTGAATCTGCTGGGATAGATCCATCTCCTCGATCTCACTGGCGACGAACGCCGTGGTCATGACGTTGGCGTACAGCCATCCCAGATCGCGCAACGACGGTCGCTGCCGATAAACGCGAGCGACGTCCCAGACCAACCGGCTCTGCAGGCCGAGAACGAAGAGCGCGTCGAGCGAGCCATTCTGCGATATCGCGGTCGCCAGAAAAACCCGTGAAGCCGCCTTCTTGATGAGCTCGTCGGCGTCGGCGTCGAGCTTCTGCAGCGCCGCTTCGATCGCCTCGCGTGTGTCGAGGCGGGTCACGTCGAGCCTCGGGTTGGCGTACAACCGGGTCCGCAATCCAGCGAGGTATTTCTCGAACTCCGGGCCATCAGCGCTGATCGGCAGCACCAACGAGCGCGGCAGCCGCAGCCACATGCCCAGCGGCACGAGAATGCACGCCGCATAGAACGCCAGCAAGGCCCAGAAGACCGCCCGCCCGGCAACCGGGTGCAGCCGGCCGGCGAGCTCGACGAGCTGCGCCGTCTGGTTGACGACGATCACCGCAAACGCAACGGAAAGAACCGCGGCGGCGATCAAGGCGAGCTTGAGAGCAGTCTTCTTCATGTTGTTTCAGTACGTTCAGAGGCACCCGCAGGTTCCGTGAATGTGCCACACACGGGAATGCTCGTCACCACAAGGCGACGAATCGAGGTGACCAAATGACGCTCGACCAGCGGACGAAAGCCGCGAGGGCCGGCAGACACACACCGATCGTCGCTCCCCGGTATTCACCACGAGGGAATCACCAGGCGGTAGCGCTTTACCATGACGGTGCCTGATGGGTCCTCGACGATGGCGATCAGCAGGTCGTCGCGAATGAACGAACCAAAGAGGTCATCGATCTCCGCCGGCGTTTCGACCGAGCCGAGAAACTTGCCGTCGTCGCCGAAGACGTCGAAGGTTGTCTCCGGCACCCAGCACGGGCGCGGCCGGCCGTTGGTGACCTCCAAGGGGTCGGGATCGCAGTCATCGACCCGCGTGACGGCGCCGCGACGCGTCACCCAGACACGGCCGTTGCGGTCGACCTGCAGGCGCGAGTAGGCGGGCTTGGTGGTGGGAATCTCGTCGCCGCTCCAGTTCCAGCCGGGTTCAAACTGCCGTCCCGAACGGATCGTGGCGCGACGTTGCCACTCGGCCTCGTCGGGATCGACGGCTACCGGCTCGAACGATCTCTCGACGACGATGATCGTGCCGTCGGGGTTGTGGATCTCGAATCGATACTCGGCCGGGTAGCCGCCTACCATCGCTCTCGACGGAGCCATCGCCGACGTCACACGGGGCAGGAACGGCAGTCCCAGCGATACCCGCTCGTTGACAAACACCGACGCCGACTCGACCGTGAACTCCGGTGGCTCGAGGCGCTCGCCCTCGATGCCGTCGCGGCCGGCGACGCCCATCCCGCTGCTTCCTGATTCCTGATCGGTGCGTGTCTGGGTGAAGACAACGTCGTCGTCGGTGATCACCATGGGCGCAGCGCTCGCCAGCATGGGGTCGCCGCGCCGCGTCTCGATGTAGTTGCCGTCCGGATCGTAGACGTTGATGCGACCGCCCGGAAACCCTTCGCGCACGTAGATCAGCCCGGCGCTGGATACCACGACGCTGTTCGGATTGCGGAACTCCCCGGGGCCCTCGCCTTCGCGACCGATCTCCATCACGAACTTGCCGTCGAAATCGAATACGCGCACCGACGGCCCATCGTAGTCGACGGCGAAGATACGATCATCGGTCGCCCACACCGCCGTAATCCTGCCCAGCATGTAGGGGTCCTCGCCGATGTCGACGCCGATCGAGGCCTCTTCGACGAGCGTCGCCCCCCCGCGCCATACCGAGCCGCGGGTGTTCACCACGGTGGTGACGCTGCCCTCCGTCGAGACGGTCCCTTCCCATGGCTCGCCCGTCCTCTCAACGAGGTCCTCGGCACCCGGACCACAGGTGGTCAGACAGGCGAACGCGAGCAGCAGCAGGGTCAAGCGGGCGACGGCCGGGAATCGTCGGGGCATGAAGTTCTCCGCAAAGGCGCAGTGGAGCGTCTCGGGACACCTTGACACTCTAGCAAGAGGCGGTGCAGGCTCTTCCTGTAGACGATCTACAGTAACCTCGAGCGCATCTCGGCCGCTGCTCCCCTCGCTCCATGCGCCCGAACCGCGGAGACCCCGACGATGAAGCACTCGAACACGAACAGACTCTCGATCGCGATCCTCCTCGTTCTACTGGCCGCGGCCGGCGTTTCCGGCTGTGGCGCCGGCGAGGGCGGCGCAAGCGAGAGCTCCCTCTCGGCCACCAGCCAAGCGGACGAAGTGCCCGTCCTGGTGAGTACCGACTGGGTTGCGGAGCACAAGGACGACGCTGACGTCCTGCTCGTGCACGTCGCCATGCTCGAGATGGCGCCGCCCGAGGCGTTCATACCGGGCGCTGTCGTCCTCGACTATCACGCCATCGAGACCTCGGAGGGTCTCGCCATCGAGCTGCCGGATCCGCAACAACTCGTCGCCGTTTTCCGAGCCGCCGGAGTTTCCAACGACAACCATGTCGTTCTCTATGGCGGCGGCGCGGCCCACATCTCGGCGCGCGCCTTCGTGACCCTCGAGTACTTGGGCCACCCGCGCGTCTCGGTGATGGACGGTGGAATCGGGGCGTGGATTTCGGACGGGCGACCGACGTCGGACATCCCGGCTGATGCAAATGCCGGCGACTTCGTTGCCAAGATCAACGAGGACATTCTCGCCGACGCCGAATGGATTCAGGCCCGCCTCGAAGACCCGAACGTCGCGGTGATCGACGCCCGCCCTGCCGACCAGTACGCCGGGTACAGCAACCGCGGCCTGCGCGAGGGTCACATCCCGGGCGCCGGAAACCTGTACTTTGTCGAGCTTCTCCAGTCGGAGGAGGTGCCACGTCTCAAGCCGCGCGACGAAGTCGAAGCTCTGTTCGCCGCCGCCGGCGCCGGCCCCGACAAGACCGTCGTCAGCTACTGCCAGATCGGCATGCGAGCCAGCTACAACTACCTGATCGCTCGCCACCTAGGGTACGACGTGAAGTTCTACGACCAGTCGTGGCAGGAGTGGGGAGGGCGCGAAGATCTGCCCGCCGAGACCGGGTCGGGCGGCGACTAGTGAACTGCTAATCCCGCACCGCGCTCGAGCAGTTCCTCTGCGGTGACTCGGCCGATGCCTGTGGTCGCCCCTGTGACCAGGGCACGCCTGCCGAGCAGCTTCCACTTGTCACGGCTCATCGGGCCTCCTCCCCTTCGAGCTCAACCCATCCCGAAGGCAATCCAAAGCAAGACGCCAAGGGCTGCGGGAAAAACGACCCTCGCCCCCACATCAACGCGCATCGCCAGGTCGTGACGATCGACTTGCTGCATGTAGCTCGTCCCGGCCACCTCGACGAGGGCGAAAAAAACCAGGAGCGTCGCGCCCATCATAAATACGTCGAGCCGGGTGAAATAGGAAAGCGGCGGCACCAGCTGGGCCACCGCGAGACGAAAAGCGACCAGCGAGAGCATCGAGGTCGCAGCCACGGCGAGCTGCGCTTCGACGCGCTCCGGGTTGATCCAAAACGCCACCCAGGACATCGCCACCACCAGAAGCAACGGAATGATCACCGTCCAGATGTAGTAGGTCGGGTCGCGCTCGATCGGCTGTCGATAGATCAGCTGGTAGTGGGACGGCGAAAAACGGCTTCCGGCCACGACCTCAAACGTCGGCTCGCCGAAGTTCCAGTTGGCGATGGTCCACTCGGGCGGCACGCCACTGAACTCGGCGTTGAGCTCGAGCGTCGCCTCGTCGGGCAAGATGGGGAAGAGGATGACGATTTCGAGCGTCTCCTGATCCCAGGGGAAGTCGCGGAGGTCCAGCGATACCGAAACCTCTCCGGTGAACCGCTGCACGTAGCGCACGTCGCCGGTCGGAAACACACTGACAGTCTCGGCGAATCCGCGCCGCAACGTGCGGTCGTTCATGAAGGCGATCGGCGGCACCCGAACGTCGGTCGCATCGAACTGGGTAACCCGATCGAACACCCCTTCGAGACGATCGTCGTGCCAGTCCATCCGAACCGCGAAGTCGACAAACGCCACCTGCGCGGCATCATCGATCGAGATCAAGTCGAGCACCGCCAGGCCCACTTGGATCGGCGTGTTGCCGGGTGGGAGCTGGCGCATATCGACGGCTTCGCCTTGCGGCGCGGCTGCCGCGGCAAGCAGCGCCAAGATGGCCGCCCCGAAGCCGATCATCGTCTACTCGACGTGTGCTTCATGCGGAGATTAAACCGCAGGTGTCGCCAACCCTCCAGCAAACACCGTAGTGAGGCGCTCGGCGTGATGGGTGTTCGCGACGGCAACACAGGCCCCAGAAGATGATCCCGCCCGACACCGCGAAGGTCTCCTGCTTGACGGTGCCGTCTTCATCCAGCGACCGCAGACCGAAAGTGTAGCGGGCGGCGACCGTCACGACGCCCCGTTCCTTGATGAAGTCGGGCCTCGGTCGAGCGCTCTGCCGAGGGCAACAACGGGCGCGGCCGTTTGGGCCTGGCATACATCGACTACCGTCAGGGACGATACGCGGCGGCTCAGGAAGTATTCGACGGGTTTTTCGACTGGGCCGAAGAGTCCCGCCGCAATCGCCGCGAGGATTGGTGGCCGCCGTTCTTTCTCGCCGCGACCTACGCCATCACCGGTGAGACTGACACCGCCCTCGACGAGCTCGAGCGTGCCATCTCTCTGGGCTACGTCGACTACCGCTTCCTCGACAACAATCCGTTTTTTGCCGGTATCCGCGACGCGCGACGTTACGACGGCATCCTCTCGGACTTGAGCCGGCAGGTCGCCAAGATGCGCGACAAAGACGCAGGAGGGCGGCGAGCTCGACCGTCGCTGACATCGGCGACGGACCTGACGCTAGAGACCATCCATGGCGATCCTGAGCAGCAAGAATCTGCGCCGTGAGGGGCTTCCAACGTGGAGCGGAACGCTCTCCCGGGTGGGGTTTCGGTTCTGGTTCATCCCACTGCTGGCCATTGCCGTCGGCGGCGTCGGCTGGTGGACGCGATCGGTCATCGAGACCACCCTCAAGGACAGGATCGCCGAGAACCTCGAGACCATTCTCGATACCGACATCGCCGCCCTCGAGTTCTGGCTGCAGGCGCACCGAAACTCTACGTCGGTCCTCGCAGATCGGACGGCGCTGCGGGGCTTGGCGACAGAGATCGTCGTGGCGGCACAAGGCAGCGGCAATGACCCGGATGTGCTCCGGGCGCTACCGGCACTGCAGCGACTGCGCGAGTTCCTGGCGCCACCGATGGAGGACTACGGTTTCGTCGGATTCAGCATCATTGATCGCAACGGGCTGCTTCTCGCCACCGCCGACGACGCCACCGTCGGGCTGCGCTTGGACGCCGAGCATGTGCCCATCGCCGACGCCGCGTTCCGCGGCGTGACCGTCGTCAGCCGTCCCTTCCGGGCCTCGCTCGACGTCGCCGAGACCGCCCATGTTCAACCCGGGGCCGCGATCATGCTGGTTGTCGCTCCCGTATTCGGCGCCGACGGCACTGTTATTGCGGCTCTCGGATTCGCGATCGACGTGGACGCTTTCTCGCAGATCCTGGGAATCGCCCGGGCCGGAGAAAGCGGCGAAACCTACGCCTTCGACGCCAACGGCCGCATGCTGTCGAACAGCCGCTTCGAGGAGGAACTGCGCCGGATCGGCCTATTACCGGAGGATCCGGAGGTCGACTCGGTGTTGAACGTCGACATCCGCAATCCGGGCGGTGACCTCAGAACTGGTTTTGTGCCACTAACCGACCGCCGCGCCCAGCCGCTGACGGTTGCCGCCGCCTCGGCCGTGTCGGGAAACGACGGAGTCAACGTCGAGGGGTACAACGACTACCGCGGCGTTCCGGTGGTCGGCGCTTGGCGCTGGCTCGAGGACTACGGAATCGGTGTTGCCACCGAACAGGACTACGACGAAGCCTACTCGGTGCTCTACCGCCTGCGTACGATCCAAACCGTGCTGCTCTCGTTGGTGATGCTCGGTGCCGTCGCCATGATCTTCGAGTCGGTCGTAATCGCCCGGCTCGGGCGAAAAGTGACCGCGGCCGTGCTCGAAGCCCGACAGCTCGGCCAGTACACGCTGGAGAAGAAGATCGGCGAGGGGGGGATGGGCGAGGTGTACCGGGCCAGCCACGCGATGCTCCGGCGGCCGACCGCGGTGAAGCTGTTGCGGCCCGACAAAACGAACGAGACCGAAATCGCTCGGTTCGAGCGTGAGGTACAGCTCACCGCCCAGCTCACCCACCCCAATACGATCAGGATCTACGACTTCGGCCGCACACCCGAAGACGTCTTCTACTACGCGATGGAGTATCTCAACGGCATCAACCTGCAGGACCTCGTCGAACAAACGGGACCGCAGCCGGCCGGGCGCATCATCTACGTACTGCAGCAGACCTGCGCCTCTCTCGCCGAGGCCCACGGGATCGACCTCATCCATCGCGACATCAAACCCGCGAACATCATGCTGTGTGACCTCGGCGGCGACCACGACGTCGTCAAGGTCCTCGACTTCGGCATCGTCAAGGACCTCGGCACCGGCGGCGACTCCCAGCTCACCCAGGCCGGCGCGTTCTCCGGCACCCCCTTGTACATCGCCCCGGAAACCATCCGCTCGGCGGGAGACGTCGATACCCGGGTAGACGTGTACGCGCTGGGGGCGGTCGGATATTTCATGCTCACCGGGCGAACGATCTTCCCGGATGACATTCCCGCTGTCGACATCCTCACCCGCCAGCTCACCGAGATGCCGCCGCCGCCTTCGGAAGTGTGCGAGGCCGCCATGCCGGCGGACCTCGACGAGCTCATCATGTGCTGCCTCGCGAAGGAACCCGACGAGCGCCCCGCCGGGGCGGCCGCCTTGCTCGACGAGCTCCGCACGCTCGACGATGCGAATTCCTGGGGAGCGAGAGAGGCCAAGAGATGGTGGGCGTTGCATGCGGACCTGGCCGGCTTCTCGACCAAGGGCAGCGCCACGGCCGACCAAAGCGAGGCCGGTAGGACGATCGCCATCAACATCCAGGATCGCCATTGAGCGAATCTCCCGGGAGGATCCGGCGACCGCGCCGCTGCGACACCATGAGCTTTCCTACAGCTTTGCGACCTCCCACTTTGAAGAATGGTGCGCTTTGGCTTACCGTTACGTCCTCTGGCCGTAACCCCCTAACCAAATGGAGCCATCGAGATGACCATGCACGGATCTCGCCGTTTCTTTGTCGTCATCGGCACACTCGCCGCCGTCGCGGGCCTCGGGTTCGCGCAGCAAGATATCCTCAACGACCCGTCGCGCCCCGACGCCGAGCGCGCCCGGGACGCGGGAACCAAGCCACTGGAGCTGTACGCCTTCTTCGGCGTCGAGGCCGGCATGACCGTCGGCGACCTCATGCCGGGCGGTGGGTACAACACTTACATCCTGTCGCCCCTCGTCGGCAGCGCCGGCAAGGTCTACAGTGGCCCCGACCGCCGTGGCGGGATGGCCACGCGCCTGGGTGACAACCCGCTGGCGAATGTCGAGCTGATCAGTGGCTACGGTGACATGCCCGCCGGCAGCGTCGACGTCCTTATCACCGTGAGAAACCTCCACGATTTGATCAACGGCGGCAACGAGGCAGAGCCTCTGGCTGCCTGGATGACGGCACTCAAGCCGGGCGGGATCCTCGGAGTGGTCGACGCACGCACGACGATGGAAGGTTTCGACGGCAGCACCCATCGCATTAACGAGCAGACGGTAATCGACGCGGTGACCGCTGCCGGATTCGAGTTCGTTGAGTCTTCCGATCTATTGGCCAATCCCGACGACGACGTCACGACGCGCGCCGAGACCGGCAACCGCTACGACATCGACCGCATGACGCTGAAGTTCCGCAAGCCGGGGATGTAATTCGTGTCAGAGCGCCGCGCGGGAGGCGCGCACAGCGCGCGCCGGCGGCCGGCCTACGCGCCGGTTGGATTCGCTCTTGTTCTGCTGCTCGGGGTCGGCGTCGCCACGCCGGCCCCGGCGCAGCAGCTCCAGGGCCCGGCAGATCCGATGGACCCGCTGCTGGTCCAGGTGATCGGCTTCTACACCGGAGCGATCGGACAGGTCGACGATCCGCGGGCGCACGAGCTTCTTCTCGAAGCCGCGGCCGACGGCGACACGCTCTCCCGCATGTGGTTGGCGCGCGTCTACTCGCGCGGCCGCATGCTGTTCGAGCAGGACGAGGCCCAGGCTCGGGAGATCGCCGCCGGCGTCATCGATGACGTTCGGCGCCTCGCCGACGCCAATCACCACGAAGCCGCATTCTTGATGGGAACGGCCTACGCCGAGGGTCTGGGTGTCGAGACCAGCCAGGAGCTCGCACTGGCCTGGTACTACCGTGCCGCGGACCTCGACAACTTCCTTGCCCAGCACAACCTCGGCAACGCCTACCGCCAAGGCGACGGCGTTCCCCTCGACGCGGGGATCGCCGCCTACTGGTACCGGCGTGCGGCCGATCAGGGCGATGCGCTGCCGTGCTTCTGGCTCGGCGAGATGTACGAGCGCGGCGAAGGCTTGCCCCAGGACCTCGCACAGGCGCTGCGCTGGTACCGCACGGCCGCGAGTCGGGGCAGAGACGACGCCAAGGCGGCCCTGGAGCGACTCGGCGGCTGATCAGGCGCCGATTTCATCTCGTTCGCGAGGCGCTGCTCGAGTTATTTCTCGCCCGCATGTTCCCCGTGACTGTCTAAGGAACAAACGTTACTCTCCCCTAGACATACCGAGGGAGATAACCCATGCCTGCAGCCAACGACAGAGACCGCGGCGACCTGTTGCGCGGCGCCCTCGAGATGCTGATCCTGCGCACCGTCGAGCATGAAGCCATGCACGGGTACGCCATCACCGAGTCGATCCTCGACGCCTCGCGCGAGGTCCTCGACATCGATGAGGGCTCGATGTACCCGGCCCTCTACCGCATGCAAAAACGCGGCTGGATCGAGGCCGAATGGGGCCGTAGCGACAACAACCGTCGTGCCAAGTTCTACGCCCTGACCGGCGAGGGCCGCCGCCAGCTCGAGGCTGCCGGCGAGCGCTGGAGCCGCTTCCGCGAGGCGGTCGAGCACGTCATGGACCCCGCCTGATGTGGCGCTCGCGCAGCGAGGTCGAACGCGAGGTCGATGACGAGATTCGTTTCCACATCGACATGCGCACCGAGGCGAACGTCGCCGCCGGCATGGACCGACGTGCCGCCCGCCGCGACGCAAAGCGCCGCTTCGGCGATCGGACCCGGGTGCGCAACGCTGGACGCGAGATCCTCGGTGCCGACCTGCCCGGGCAAGCACGGCGCGGCGTCGCCGGCTGGTTCGACGGCATCGTCCAGGACATCCGCATCGGTTTCCGCATGTTGTCGCGCAATCGATTGGCGACCGCCGCCACCATCATCTCGCTCGGACTCGGCATCGGCGCCAACACCGCCAACTTCAGCGTCGTGTACGGCATGCTGTTTCGGCAGCTTCCTTTCGCCGACGCCGAGCGGCTGCTGTTCGTTGACGCCTGGAACCCCGATCGGGGCGACGGTGACCGGCCACTGACCTGGTTCGACTTGGAGGCCATCCGACAGCTCGATGTCTTCGAGGAGGTCGCCGCGTTTGACGAGCGCAGCTTCACGATAACCGGCGCCGATCATCCCGAGCGCGTCTCCGGTGGCGCCATTACCCCGGGCATGTTCGAGATGCTCGGCGTAAAGCCACATCTCGGTCGCTCATTCCTTCCTGATGAGGGCGCCCGGCCCGGCTTCGAGCAGGTGGCGATTCTCGGCGACGCTCTCTGGCAACGCATGTACGGCGGCGATGACGACGTCGTCGGGCAAACGATTCATTTGAACGACCGCGAGATCGTGATCGTCGGCGTCATGCCGAAGGGCTTTCGCTTTCCACGAACGGAGGATCTCTGGCTTCCCCTGGGGACCGACGCGGGGATCGGCCTCGCGGCGGCGCTGCTGTTCGCCCGCGACCTCGAGGGAATTCTCTACGGCGTCAGCATCAACAACCCGACGCCCTACGCAGCGGTCGTCGGCCTCATCATCGCCGCTGCGGCGCTGGCGAGCTTCCTGCCGGCGCGACGAGCGGCATCCGTGGATCCGACCGACGCCCTGCGCGCGGACTGATATGAAGGGGCGTGTGAGGACAAGGCGCGCGCCGGCTACGCGCTAGCGCTGCAGATGATCCTCGCCAACTCCTCCCAGACCTCCCCGTCCCACCATCTTCGGGCCGCGGCGCTCGTCGAAGGAGCCACGAACAGCCGGGTCGGGCCGAACGAACGGTCCTGACGCCCGTATGCGACGTTCCTCATTGCGAGGGCTTCCTGGGCCGCCCTCTTCCCGTTGAAGCATAGGTAGCGAGGCGCATAAGGAGCGAGGCGCTCTTCGAGAAGCGTGCCGCTCTCCTTGAACTCGATC
>SMVB01375703.1_pt1 | contig 16897 bp, 13 predicted proteins | sample 2456461 | NCBI WGS metagenome assembly SMVB01 (sample SAMN11095934, study PRJNA526329) | marine sediment metagenome | biome: Marine sediment; feature: Surficial sediment; material: Deep marine sediment; isolation source: Hadal surficial sediment | place: Pacific Ocean | collected 2014-05 | depth...
TGCTAATTGCAATCGCTGCTAAAAGAAGTAAATTTTACTGTTTTAGCTTTTTTATTTATGCTGAATTAATTCAGGGATTAGAGGTAGCAATCAGTTCAAATCTTTCCTCTTTCGATTTTTACTTTGCAAATTTAGATAAAATAAATGATTTAAGTAAGAGTTTCAATGAAAGTTCGTCCCAAACTTTAAAATTAATCAAATGAAAAATATACTTTTACTATTGTTTGCTATAATCGTTTCTTCGGGATGTTCCAATGAAAGCGATGAACTTTTTTTGAAGAAGTTATTGAAGAATCAGATTCTAAAATAAAAGGAAGTTTCATCTCAGGAGCTCATACCATAACCGGGAATGTTTTGGTGAATACTCAAAAAACATAACTTAGTTTTGTTAATTTTAAAACTGATAGTGTGCCAAGATTATTGGTTTATTTAACCACAGAAGTGGGGTCATCAGATTTTGTTTCTTTAGGAGATTTAAAAGGTACCTCGGGTAATTTTACCTACAACTTTCCTAATAATACCGATTTAACAAAATATAAAATTGTTGATATTTGGTGTATTGATTTTTCTGTAAGTTTTGGCCATGCTATTTTAAATGAATGAATAAAAAATAGCAGTAAATTTGTTTATTAAAATTTTGTGATTACATTTGTCGCAGTAAAAAAATAAAAAATGAACTTTATAATTAACAAAATGCCTAATATAATGTGTAAAATTTATGCAGAGGCTATTTTTGTTTAATATATAATAATGATATAAAATTGTAAAAGCCTCTGTTCATCAGAGGCTTTTTCTATTAAAAACCCCTAATTAAATAACAAAAATTATGAGTACACAAAAATTTTCAACAAATGCATTGCATGCGGGTCACGATGTAAAATTAACTGCGGGTACAAGAGCTGTACCCATTTATCAAACAACATCTTATGTTTTTAACGATGCAGATCATGCGGCAAATTTATTTGCACTGTCAGAACCAGGTTTTATTTACACTCGTTTAAATAATCCAACAAATGATATATTAGAACAAAGGCTTTCTACTTTAGAAGGAGGCGTCGGAGCAGTAGTATTTGCATCAGGAGCATCCGCAATTTCAACGGCATTACTAACTTTACTAAAATCAGGAGATCATATAGTGGCATCCAATTCCTTATATGGCGGCACCTACAATTTATTAAACGTAACTTTACCTAGAGTAGGAATTACAACAACATTTGTTGACCCTTCCAATCCTCAAAATTTTCAAAATGCTATTAAAGATACAACTAGAGCCATTTTTGTGGAAAGTTTAGGAAATCCAAAATTGGACGTTTTAGATCTGGAAGCAATATCTGTTGAAGCCAAAGCAGCCAAAATTCCATTGATTGTTGATAATACTGTTGCCACCCCATACCTTTTAAATCCCATAAAATATGGAGCTAATATTGTTATCCATTCACTAACAAAATATATCGGAGGCCAAGGAAACTCTTTAGGAGGAGTTGTAATTGATGCAGGAAATTTTGATTGGACCAATGGTAATTTTCCTGAATTTACTGAACCTTCAGCAGGATATCATGGTTTAATATTCAGTGAAGCCCTGGGTGAGATTGCATACATTGCCAAAATTAGAATTGAAGGATTGCGTGATTATGGAGGGGCTTTAAGTCCGTTTAGCGCATTTCAAATTATTCAAGGCTTGGAAACCTTATCGATTAGAATGAAAAAGCATAGTGAAAATGCATTAGAAATTGCCCAATGGTTGCAAGATCATGATCAAGTGACATGGGTAAATTATCCAGGCTTAAAAAATAGTGAATACTATGATGTCTCAAAAAAATATTTGCCAAAAGGCCAAAGTGGCGTTGTTACCTTTGGAGTTAAGGGAGGATTTAATGAGGCTAAAAAAGTAGTGAATGGTGTCAAAATATTTTCGCTTTTGGCAAATATTGGCGATACTAAATCATTGATTATTCATCCGGCAAGTACCACCCATCAGCAATTGGATGAGGAACAGCAGAAATCAACAGGAGTAAGTCAGGATTTGATTCGTTTATCCGTTGGAATAGAAGATGTAGAAGACTTAAAACAAGATTTAAAAAATGCATTGAAAGAAATGTCAAATTAGATATAAATATTGGCTATCAGTAATTTAAATAATTTTTGATAGCCTTTTATAAAGAAATTATTGTGTGAAAGTAAATTTATATGTTACTTTGCACCCGCGTTCATTAATCTATTGAATATTGTTATTAAGAAAGGCCGAGGGATTAGACCCATAGAAGCCTTAGCAACCCTTTACCTATAAAGAAGGTGCTAAATTCTACCTAATTGGGAAGATAACTCATGATAAATTGCATATGTTTTATATGCAACTTTTTTATAACAATTTCTTTAATTAGTGCCTGGTCGGAAATAGGCGATTTTTATAAAATGAATTTTTGTTGATGAGATTTTTGATTTCTTTTTATGAGATGATACTTAAGTATCAGACAATTAAAAAAAAGCGTAAAGATCGCAGTAAAAACATTTTTAATTTTGATGTATTTTCGATCAGAAACTAATTATTAATAATTGAACTTAATAAATAAGCTTATTTGAATTATCGTATGTTTTGTTTAACATTATTTATACAAAGAAATTGAAAAAAGATTTAAAATATATTTCTCTGCAGAATTTCACAACGGAAAGTGGATATTATTATTCAGAATTTGAATTGTCATATCAATTATTTGGGCAAGAACTCAACACAGCTCCAATAGTATTAGTCAATCATGCCTTAACCGGAAATTCAAATGTCTCAGGAGAATCCGGATGGTGGGATTCGTTAATTGGCTTAGGAAAATTAATTGACACAACCAATTATACGGTTATAGCTTTTAATATACCCGGAAATGGTTATGATGAAAAACGAGATAATTTTATTGAAAATTATGAAGATTTTACGGCAAGGGATATTGCCAGATTGTTTGGTTTGGGGCTCCATAAAATTGGAATAGATAAATTATTTGTAGCTATTGGAAGTTCTCTGGGTGGTGGCATAGCCTGGGAAATGGCAGTATTATTTCCTAATCTTATTGACAACTTGGTGCCGGTAGCTTCTGATTGGAAAGCTTCTGATTGGATTTTGGCTCATAATAAAACTCAATTACAAATTCTTTCTAATTCTAGTAAACCGGTTCATGATGCTCGTATGATGGCGATGTTGTTTTATCGCACAGCAGATTCATTTAAGCAAAAATTTAATCGAACAAGAAACAAAGAACAAGGCAATTTTAATACCGAAAGCTGGTTGTTATATCATGGCGAAAAATTAGAAAATCGTTTCACTTTACAAACCTACAAGATGATGAATCACTTGTTGAGCTCTGTAGATATTACTCGAAATCGAGGAACTTTTAATGAAGTTGCCAGCCAAATAAAATCTACTATTTTTCAGGTTGGTGTTGATTCCGATTTCTTTTTTGTTCCGGCTGAAAATAAAGAAACTCAAAAATTATTGAATGAAGCTGGAATTAAAAACAGTTATGAAGAGATTAAATCTATTCATGGACATGATGCTTTTTTGATTGAATACGATCAATTGACCCATATTTTACACCCAGTGTTTGATCAACCTAAAACGAAAAGTTTAAGGAGTAAAAAGATCAGAATTATAAAATTTGGTGGAAAATCATTGGCTAATGGTGAAGGCATAAATAAGGTTTTACAAATTATTTCCAATAAAATAGCAAATGATGAAAAGATTGCCATTGTTGTATCAGCAAGAGGAAATTCAACTAATGTATTAGAACAAATTCTAGAAGATGCAAAAAATGATAATTCCTATAAAGATACCTTTGAAGAATTTAAAAAATATCAAACGGTACCCGATAAAAATATTGATTTCACACAGGAGTTTACCTTATTAAAGAAAATTTTTGAAGGTGTAAATCTATTGGGAGATTACAGTCAAAAAATTAAAGATCAGGTATTGGCACAGGGAGAAATATTATCTACCAAATTAATTGTTAAATTACTGAATGACAAAGGAATAAAATCAGTATTTGTTGATGCTAGAGACTTGATAAAAACCGACAATACTTTTGGAGAAGCGATTCCTATTCAAGATGTATCCAAAGAAAACGTAAAAAAGTACTTCAATAAAAATGATACAGATTTACAAGTAATAACCGGTTTTATAGCATCAAATATTTATGGCGATACTACCACATTAGGAAGAAACGGAAGTAATTATACAGCTTCACTATTTGCCAATTATTTAGATGCCGAAGAGTTGGAAAATTATACTCATGTAAACGGAATTTATACCGCAAATCCAGATCTGGTTTCCAACGCGCAAAAAATAGAAGAACTCACATTTCAGGAAGCCAATGAATTGGCAGGCTTCGGAGCCAATATATTACATGCAAAGACTATTATTCCATTGGTTGAAAAAAATATTCCCTTGCGATTACTCAATACATTTGATGCAAAAAACACAGGGACTTTAATTAAATCGCATACAACATCAAAAGGAATTAGATCGGTTACAGTACAAAACAACGTATCTCTAATAAATTTGGAAGGAAGAGGATTGTTGGGTACCGTTGGAATTGATGCGCGAATTTTTTCTTCTTTGGGAAAAGAAAATATCAATGTTAGCATCATTTCTCAAGGTTCATCAGAAAGAGGTATTGGGTTTATTGTAGATTCTGCAGATGCTAAAAAAGCTAAAGAAATATTAGAACATGAGTTTGCAACAGATTTAAAAACAAAAGATGTAAATAGAATTTATATAAAAGACAAATTATCTATCGTTTCTATAATTGGTCAAAATTTAAGTAATTTTCATAATTCGTATAATGCAATAATCAAAAATAATATTAAACCGATTTTAATCAATAATACCATTACCGGCGATAATATTTGCCTGGTACTGGAAGATGATGATTTGCATAAAGCAGTGAACGTTATTCATGGTCAAATTTTTGGTGTTTCTACCAATATTAACATTGCTATTTTTGGTGTTGGCCTTGTAGGAGGGACATTAATTGATCAAATTTTGAAAAGCAAGAAAAATATTTTAAAACGTAAAAACATCAACCTGAACATTTTTGCTATATGTAATTCTAAAAAAGCCCTCTTAATTAAAGATGGAATTACTTCTGACTGGAATAAAGATTTAGAAAACGTTAAAAATGAAGGGTATAGCATAAATGATATTATTGGATTTGCAAGAGAAAATCACTTGGAAAACTTAATAGCCGTAGATAATACTGCCAGTGATAATTTTATAAATAATTATGTTCCATTGATTGAAAATGGCTTTGACTTAGTTTCTTCCAATAAAATTGCAAATACAATTGATTTTAATTTTTATAAGAACTTAAGAAAAATATTACTTGAAAATGAAAAAAAATATTTGTATGAAACCAATGTCGGTGCAGGATTGCCTTTAATTGACACCATTAGGTTATTGCACCATGCCGGTGAAAATATTACAAAAATCAAAGGTATTTTTTCGGGAACATTGAGTTATTTGTTCAATAATTTTTCAGTACAAGACGAAGCATTTAGTAAAATTTTACAAAAAGCAATTAATAAGGGATTTACTGAGCCAGATCCGAGAGAAGATCTTTGTGGAAATGACGTAGCAAGAAAATTATTGATTTTGGCTAGAGAATTAGATTTGGAAAATGAATTTGATGATGTTGAAATTGAGAACCTGATACCCGAAAATTTAAGAGGTGGGTCTGTATCAGAATTTTTAACAAAATTAAAAGAGTTGGATGCACCATATGCAAAAATTAAATCCAATCAAAATCAAAACCATGTATTGAGATATATAGGTGAATTATCTGGCGATTTGACTAAAACGAAAGGTGTTTTAAAAGTCAAATTAGTTTCAGTTCCATTAGATAGTTCTTTAGGTCAAATCAAAGGATCTGATTCAATATTTGAAATTTATACCGAATCTTATGGAGAGCAACCTTTGATAATTCAAGGTGCGGGAGCAGGAGCTAAAGTAACCGCCAGAGGTGTTTTTGGAGATATTTTACGATTAACAGAAAAAGCAGTTTAAGATGATGAATACGAAAAAACATTTTGAAACAGAGGCGATTAGAAATCAAATGGAGCGTTCTCAATTTAGTGAACATTCCACTCCTTTATACCTAACGTCAAGTTTTGTTTTTGATGATGCCGAAGATATGAGAGCATCTTTTGCAGAAGAAAAGCAAAAAAATCTTTATAGCCGATTTACCAATCCAAATACTACAGAGTTTGTTGATAAAATAGTGGCTATGGAAGGTGCCGAAAGTGGTTATGCTTTTGCTACCGGAATGGCCGCAATCTTTTCCACTTTTGGAGCACTATTAAGTAGTGGAGATCATATCGTTTCATGCAGCTCAGTTTTTGGTTCAACGCATGCATTGTTTACTAATTATTTGCTAAAATGGAATATTGAAACGAGTTATTTTAATGTAAATCAGCCTGATAAAATTGAAAAATTAATTCGGCCAAGCACCAAAATACTTTATGCAGAAACTCCAACAAACCCTGCTGTAGATGTTTTGGATTTAGAACTTTTAGGAAATATTGCGAAAAAGCATGGAATCTTATTAATTATAGATAATTGTTTTGCAACTCCATATTTAATAAACCCTATTAAATACGGGGCAGATATTGTAGTTCATTCTGCAACTAAATTGATTGATGGACAAGGTAGGGTACTTGGTGGTATAGCTGTTGGAAAAAAAGAATTAATTCAAGAAATTTATTTATTTTCACGCAATACAGGTCCCTCAATGTCTCCATTTAATGCATGGATTTTATCGAAAAGTTTGGAAACGTTAGCTGTTAGAGTGGATAAACATTGTGAAAACGCACTTAAAGTTGCAGAGTTTTTAGAAAATCAACAAAAAGTAAAAAAAGTTAAATATCCTTTTTTAAAATCTCATCCACAGTATAAAGTAGCGAAAAGACAAATGAAATTGGGTGGAAATGTAGTAGCTTTTGAAATAGATGGAGGAATTGAAGCTGGGAGAAAATTTTTAAACAATTTGCAAATGTGCTCGCTTTCAGCTAATTTAGGTGATACAAGGACTATAGTTACGCATCCTGCTTCAACAACTCATAATAAATTAAGTAAAAGCGACAGATTGGAAGTAAGTATTACTGATGGTTTGGTGCGAGTTTCAGTTGGATTAGAACATATAGATGATATTGTTAATGATTTAAATTTTGCCCTGAATACATATATATGATTTTGTTCAATTCTAAAAATAAAAATTATTATAAAAAAGGAGAAACTAAACGACGGAGTCTTGCAAAAGCTCTGACATGGCGAGTTATTGCCAGTTTAGATACTACAATTATCTCTTATTTCTTAACGGATGACATGGGTATTGCAATTTCCATTGGTTCTATAGAAATATTGACAAAAATGGTAATTTATTTTTTCCATGAAAGAGCATGGAATAATTATAACTGGGGCACAAAAGAAGGAGATACCGGTAATATAATTATTATAGATTCCAAAATCCGAAGTTTCGTTAAAGCAACAACCTGGCGCGTATTAGGTACTTTAGACACCATTACCATTTCTTATTTTTTAACAGGAAAATTAAAAACCGCTTTGTCAATTGGAATTATTGAGATTTTTACTAAAATGATATTTTATTTTTTTCATGAAAGAATGTGGAATAATATCCTATGGGGAAAAAGAAAATAACAATATTTGAATCAAATGGTTTGGCCTTAAGAAAGTTTTTGAATTCAATAAAATGGTTTTTAATAATAAAATATAAATGCTTTAATTTTGAAGGAAAATGAATTATATCCAATTTTTTTAAAAGTCTCTGAACTAGAAGTATTGATCGTTGGAGGCGGAAATGTAGGTTTAGAAAAATTAACTTTTTTATTAAAGTCAAGTCCTAATGCAAATGTCACGGTTGTTGCCAAGAGTTTTATTCCAGAATTGATTGATTTGGCCCAAAAACATTCCGTGAAAACTATGATAAACGCATACAATAATTCTTTTTTAAAAGACAAACATATTGTTATTGCGGCAACAGATAATTTAAAAGTCAATTTACACGTTCATAGCGATTGTAAAAAGAGAAATATTTTGGTAAATGTTGCTGATAATCCATTGTATTGTGATTTTTATATGGGTGGTATTGTAACCAAAGGTAACCTCAAACTAGCGATTTCTACAAATGGAAAATCTCCCACAATGGCAAAGCGATTGCGTCAGTTTTTTGAAGAAGTATTACCTGATGATATTAATGAATTGACCGAAAATTTAAATGTCTATAGAAAAACGATCAAAGGAAGTTTTGAAGAAAAAATTAAAAAACTAAACGATCTTACCAAAGATATGATTGATACAAAAGAGTAAGATAGTAAACAATAATTTTGAAGAAAAAATACAATTATGTGTTGCTTCAACCAAGATCAATTACAACCTTGATTCCAATACCATTTTGGCTAGCGATTTTTTATCTTTATTTTTAACAATTCTATCTTCAATTCTTTGAAGAAATATTTTTACCATTTCCGGCGTTGTTTTGTGTTTTAATATCACTATTTCTAGTTTTTAATTTATTTATTTAATGGAGACAAATATATATTTCAAATCTAAAGTAATTTCAAAGTTATGTCTGAAAATGAATATATTAACCAAAAATTAAATAAAAACAATAAAGGGGCAATAAAATCGATTAATTGATTCTAAATACGCAACGGGCTAATATCATATAAATGACATATTATCCCATCTAATCATGTAATAAATTTCCAATAATCTTGCCTTCATCAAGTAGTGAAACAGTTTCTAAATAACCCTTTTTTAATGCTTCAAGTTCTATATTATTTATTTGCAATAAAAGCCATTTTATTTGTTCTGTTGGTAAATCTAAAATTTTCATAGGTAAATTTTTAAAAAAGAACCACCTAATAAAAGGTGGTTCACTCAATAAATTCATAGTAATTACTAGGAAAATATTATTGTTACACATTTATACCATAAAAATGAAGAAGTCAACATATTTAACTATAAATTTTTTGAAATAAACTACCACGACGCAAGCATACGAGGTATTAAATTGAGTTCGCTATGTAAACAGCCTGATTTTCCGACCCAAGGGTCGGTGAATTAAACCAAATCTTCTCGTCCGCCGAATCCGCCAGAGGTGGAGAAGGAGGATTTAATATTGAAAAGAAAAATGAGCACTTATAGATTCCCAAAATCAAATAGTGAATTTGGGATTTCCCGGATTTATTCTATCAAATAATTATTTTTTGATCAATTTCTTGACGGTATAATCATTTCCAGCATATATTTTAATCAAATAAATACCTCTTGATAAGTCACCAAGATAGATAGATTTAAAATTTGAATTCAATTCTTGTATTTTTCCTCCTATAATGGAAAATATTTCAATTTTGGTAATGATGATTCCTTGAGATCTAATTTTTAAAACTTCACCTACGGGGTTTGGATATAAGGAAATTGCTCCAGACAATTTTTCACTTTCAATTAATTTGTCTGCCGAATAATCATTAGACATTTCCGTCTGTTGTGCATATGTTGCACTACAAATTAGAAGAAAAAAGAAAATGTAATTCTTTACCATAAATAAATTTAACAAGTGTATTAAGACTTCAAAGTTATAAAAAAATCAATGAATATGTGAAAAAAAAGACATACTTATCCACATTCATTTTTTAGCTTGAAAGATAGTTTCTAGCGTATATCGGATCTAAAATATAATGTAATTGGACAGACTTTAAATTGATAAATATTTTGAGTAAAATAACTCAGGATAGAAGAAATCCCAAGAGGCATTGAAAGAAACATATCTTAGATTTTCAAAACAAGCACGCCTTCCTTGACGGAAGGCTTCTGGGTATTAAATCCACTTGCGTGTTAATATTAAATTTTAAATGTAATAACCGGCCTAAGTGCATGATTTGTTAGTTCTTGACCAATGCTACCATTGAATAGTTGAGACAGGCCACTACGCCCGTGAGTATTTAAGGCTATTAAATCGGCATCCATTTCGCGTGAAAAATTTAGAATTCCACTTTCAATGGAAATATCGTTGTAAATATTCTGGGTGTAATTTTTCAATTCAAAATCCAATAAAAAGTTTTCAATTCTCTCTTCTACAGCTTTAGTTGTATTAAAATTATGGATAGTGTTCACATATAAAAGATGAATTTTAGAATCGAATAAATTTGCAAAATCAATTATTTTTTGGAAGGTCTTTTTACTTTCATCGGCAAAATCAGAGGCGAAAACCATGTTTTTTATCATTCCATCTCCCGAACCCTCCTTAATTACCAAAACAGGAATTTCTGATTTTCTGACCACCTTTTCGGTATTAGAACCAATAAACATTTCCTGCAAACCTGAAGCTCCTTGTGAGCCCATTACGATCAAATCAATATCGTTTTTTTTACTTTCAGAAATAATCCCTGCAAAAGCATAATGAAATTGGACCGACTCAATTAATTTGATGCCTTTAAAAAACGGCAAACTTTTAAATTTATCAAATCTTTCATGAGCCAATTTCATAAAATAGATGGCTTGAGGTTCAGCAATTATCTGAGTATAACCTGTTGGATCAATAGTGTTTGTTGGAAGTTCAAGCATATGCAATAAATAAATCTCGCTTCCTGTTCTCTTAGCAATTCCGGCAGCAACTCTAGCAGCATTTTCTGCTTCTTTCGAAAAATCTACGGGGATTAATATGCGTTTCATTTTTTTGAAATTTTAGTTTTTAATTTCGTCATAAAATTCATCTATATAATATTAACAAATTACGGTACAAATTGGAGGGTAAATTTGAATTTTTTCTTAACGAAATAACTTTCATTGATGATTATTAATGTTAAAGTTAATAAATACATTTAAAACAAATGATGATTTTTGTCATTATCAAAGGTTTTACTATATTTGCAGCGAAATTTACGACGAAATTGTGTTGGAGGGGACGAAAAGTCCCCTCTTTTTATACGATAAATTGAATGAAAAATAAATTTATTAAGTTGGTACATGAGGCAATTGAAGAGAATGATGCTCTGTTTTTAATCGATTTAATTATTTCTGAAAACAATCATTTAAAGGTAATTGTAGATGGTGATACGGGAGTCGTATTAAGCGAATGCATACGAATAAGCCGACATATTGAGCATAATTTAGACAGAGAGGAAGAAGATTTTTCATTAGAAGTCACTACACCAATTGTAACGGATCCAATCGTAAAAAAAAGACAGTACAATAAAAATATTAATAGAACTTTAATCGTAAAAACTGAAAGGGAAAGATTTGAAGGGAAATTAATTGAAATAAATGAAAATAACATAACTTTACAATGGAAAGCTCGCGAGCCAAAGCCAATAGGTAAAGGAAAAATAACGGTGGTAAAGGAACAAATCATACCATTTGACGAAATAAAACAAGCAAAAGTGAAGATTACTTTTTAAAAAAAAATAATGTAATGGAAAATATCGCGTTAATTGAATCATTTTCAGAGTTTAAAGATGAAAAAAGTATAGACAGAGTTACGCTCATGGCGATTCTTGAAGAAGTTTTTAGATCGGCTTTAAAAAGAAAATATGGTTCTGACGAAAATTTTGATATTATTATCAATCCTGATAAAGGGGATTTAGAAATTTGGAGAAATAGAATCGTTGTGGAAGATGGTGCAGTTGAAGATGAAAATGAAGAAATTTCTTTATCCGATGCAATCAAAATCGAACCTGATTTTGAAGTTGGCGAAGAAACTTCGGAAGAAGTAAAATTGGTAGATTTAGGAAGAAGAGCAATTTTGGCTTTGCGTCAAAATTTGATCTCAAAAATTCATGAACATGATAACACCAACATCTATAAACAATATAAGGAATTGGAAGGCGAATTATATAGTGCCGAGGTTCACCATGTTCGACATAATGCCATCATCTTATTAGATGATAATGGAAATGAACTGATCATGCCTAAAGGAGAGCAGATTCGGTCTGATTTCTTTCGTAAAGGAGAAACCGTTAGAGGAATTATTAAATCGGTTGAATTGAAAGGAAATAAACCATCAATTATATTATCAAGAACGGCTCCGGAGTTTTTAGTAAAATTATTTGAGCAAGAAATACCAGAAGTTTTTGATGGTTTAATTACTATAGAACGAGTGGCAAGAATTCCTGGAGAAAAAGCTAAAGTTGCTGTTGATTCTTATGATGATAGAATTGATCCGGTTGGTGCCTGTGTGGGTATGAAAGGATCAAGAATTCACGGAATCGTACGTGAATTAGGAAATGAAAATATTGACGTTGTTAATTTTACCAAAAATGACAGTATTTTTATATCGAGAGCCTTAAGTCCTGCCAAAGTCGTTTCCGTAAAAATTCACGAAGCCGTTGATGGTCAGAAACCAAGAGTAGACGTGTTTCTAAAACCAGAGGAAGTTTCAAAAGCCATTGGAAAAGGCGGTGTGAATATTCGTTTGGCAAGTCAGCTTACCGGATATGAAATTGATGTTCAAAGAGAAGGTGTTGAAGATGATGTTGAATTGACAGAATTTTCAGATGAAATAGAAAGTTGGATCATTGATGAATTTAAAAATATTGGATTAGACACTGCAAGAAGTATCTTAGATATGGACGTTCATGATTTGGTAAAGAGAACTGATTTGGAGGAAGAAACTATCATTGAAGTTAAAAGAATATTAAAAGAAGAATTCGAATCTTAATTAAGATTTAATAAAATATAGAGGATTACATTAAACAATTATATGACTGTATATAGACCAAAAAGATTTAATAAAGTTTTGCGAGAGTTAAACATTTCTTTAGACAGAGCTGTTGAGTTTCTAAACAGTAAAGGGCTTGAAATTGATGCACGTCCTACCACTAAAGTATCTCAAGAAATATATACTACACTCTCAGATGAGTTTCAGACCGATAAAAGTAAAAAAGTAGCTTCTAAAGAGATTGGTGAAGAAAAACGTAAGGAAAAAGAAGAAATTCGATTGGCTCTTGAACGGGAGGCAGAAGCAAAACGTTTAGAAGAAGAGGCTAAAAGGAATGAAATTTTTAAAACAGAATCAGAAAAAATTAAGGGCCCTAAGACTATTGGTAGAATAGATATAGATCCTAATAAGCCTGATGTTAAGGTAGAAGTGGTAGAGGAAAAAGAAATTATTCAACAACCTGAAGTTATTAAAGGCTCTCAAAAACTACGAGGAATAAAACAAGTTGGTAAAATTGATATTGTACCAAAGAAAAAAGAATTAGTAAAAAAAGAATTAGCAAAAAAGGAAATTGTAAAAGAAACCGCTCTTGTTAAGGAAACCAATATTGTAAAAGAAAAAGTTCCAGCTGAAGAGAAAGAGATCATAAAAACGAATTACCAAAAATTATCTGGCCCTAAAATAACAGGAGAAACTATTGATTTGTCAAAGTTTGCGAAACCTAAGAAAAAGCAACCAGACAAAAATGATAAAGCAACTGCCTCCAGAGCAGGTGCTGCTAAGAAAAAGAGAAAAAGAATTCATAAACCTCGTACAGATTTTAATCCAAACCAAAGTTCAACAGGAATTGGAATAAATAGAAATTTCAAACCAGGTATTGGTAGGGGATCTACCGGAAGAAGGCATATTGTAAAGGAAGAACCGTCTGCAGAAGAAGTTCAAAAACAAGTAAGAGAAACACTTGAAAAACTTCAAGGAAAAACTAAAAAAGGTAAAGGAGCAAAATATCGTAAAGAAAAAAGAGATTTGCATCGTCAACAAGTTAAAAAAGACTTGGAACTGCAAGAAGCAGAAAGTAAAGTTATCAAAGTAACCGAATTCGTTACGGCAAATGAGGTAGCCACAATGATGAATATACCAGTAACCGAGGTAATTTCTGCTTGTATGTCATTAGGCCTAATGGTAACGATGAATCAAAGATTGGATGCAGAAACGCTAACTATTGTTGCAGAGGAGTTTGGTTTTAATGTTGATTTTGTTGATGCCGAAGTTGAAGAAGATTTTGAAGAAGAAATCGATAATCCAGAAGATTTAGAACCTAGATCTCCGATTGTTACTGTTATGGGTCACGTAGATCACGGTAAAACATCCTTATTGGATTATATCCGGAAAGCCAATGTTATTGCCGGGGAAGCTGGTGGAATTACGCAGCATATTGGCGCCTATTCTGTCGAGTTGGAAGATGGTCAAAAAATTACCTTTTTAGACACACCGGGTCACGAAGCCTTTACCGCTATGCGTGCCAGAGGTGCTCAGGTAACCGATATTGCTGTAATTGTTATTTCAGCTGATGATTCTATTATGCCTCAGACTAAAGAGGCCATTAGTCATGCTCAAGCCGCTGACGTTCCTATCGTATTTGCAATAAATAAAATTGACAAACCGGGTGCTAACCCCGAAAAAGTAAAAGAGGAATTGGCACAAATGAACTTGTTGGTTGAAGATTGGGGTGGTAAAATACAATCACATGATGTATCTGCATTAAAAGGAACAGGAGTTCAGGAATTGCTGGAAAAAATATTATTAGAAGCCGAATTATTGGAACTTAAAGCTAATCCAAATAAAAATGCCAGTGGATCGGTTGTTGAAGCCTTATTGGATAAAGGAAAAGGATATGTTTCAACCATTTTAGTAGACAGTGGTACATTAAAAGTTGGAGATTTTGTTCTTGCAGGCAAACATACAGGCAAAATTAGAGCACTTCACGATGAACGTGGAAATAATCTTAAAGAAGCCGGACCATCAACGCCCGTTTCTATTCTTGGTCTAGATGGAGCTCCACAAGCCGGTGATAAATTTAAGGTTTATGATGATGAAAGGGAAGCCAAACAAATTGCAACCAAACGTGAACAATTAATGCGTGAACAATCGGTAAGAACCCAACGGCATATTACTTTGGATGAAATTGGAAGAAGAATAGCTTTAGGTGGGTTTAAAGAATTAAATATCATCTTAAAAGGGGATGTGGATGGATCGGTTGAAGCCTTGACAGATTCTCTGCAAAAATTATCAACAGAAGAAATACAGATAAATATTATTTATAAAGGGGTTGGGGCAATTACAGAATCAGATGTATTATTAGCTTCTGCATCAGATGCAATTATTATTGGGTTTAATGTAAGGCCTTCAGTTTCTGCTAGGCAAGTTGCTGTAAAAGAGGAAGTTGACATTAGAAATTACTCCATCATTTATAAAGTTATTGATGAGGTAAAAGATGCGATGGAAGGGATGCTTTCTCCTGAAATTATAGAAGAGATTTCCGGGAATGCTGAAATCAGAGAAACCTATAAAATTTCAAAAGTTGGTACCGTTGCCGGATGTATGGTAATGGATGGTAAGATTTTCAGGAACTCAAAAATACGTTTACTACGTGATAATGTGGTCATATTTACCGGTGAATTAGCTTCCTTAAAACGTTTTAAAGATGATGCCAAGGAAGTTTCTAAAGGATATGATTGCGGTATGCAAATCAAAAACTATAACGATATCAAAGAAGGTGATATTATTGAAGCCTTTAAGGAAATTGAGGTTAAAAAGAAATTGAAATAATTTCTTTAGATACAAACAAAAAAATCCCACGATTGTGGGATTTTTTTGTTATAATCAATACTATTTCACTTCACTCTTATTATTACTTTTATTAATATCCGCCATATAATTTGTTGGATCAATTTCTACCGATTGAACAGCTTTGGTTGTTGAAAAGGAATAAATGGGTTGCACCCATGGCCAGTCATTTAAAACAGTTGCAGAAGTTGGTTTATGGCCCAACATCATTCTTAATGGGATATTAAAATTTTCTTGAGTGCCATCTGTATATGTTACAGATAGGTCAATGGGCATAGGCATGGTGCCTAAATTTTCCAAAACAATTTCTTTACCCTTGATTTCTTTAACTCCATAATCAATGGTATTGGTTGTTTGAGTCCAGTAATTTAAGTACCAGTCCAATTCGATATCTGAAACTTTTTCTGCAGTACGCTTGATGTCATTCGGAACAGGATGCTTGAATTTAAAATCCTGATAATATTTAAGAATGGTTTTTGCAAGATTTTCTTCACCGATGACATAACCGAGTTGTGCCAGGAATACTTCGCCTTTATTATAGGCTCCTTTTTCATAACTATAATTCGAACGATACCGATCCGCATATAGCCCAAGTGGCTCTTCAATCCTACTGGATACCAAACTGAAATAACCCTTGTATCCACTTTCACTTGGATTTATTTTATTTTTATTTAAGATGATATTAACAGCTCTGTTCGAAACATATTCTGCAAACCCTTCATCCATCCAAGAATGTTTCGCTTCGTTTGTGGCTAATACAAATTGAAACCAATTATGAGCTAATTCATGTGCAGTTACCCCCACAAGGCTTCCATAGCTTCTGTTACCTGTGATCAAAGTACACATTCCGTATTCCATGCCTCCGTCTCCTCCCTGAATTACAGAATATTGTTTATATGGATATTGACCAATATGTTTATTAAAATAAGCAAGGATTTCGGCTGTTTTGGGTTGCAGCTTTTTCCAGTTCTTAACTATAGCAGTATCATTTTTATAGAAGAAATGCAAGGTAACATCGTTTTCGCCGGTAATTTTATCATGAATATAATCAGGGTCTGCTGCCCAGGTAAAATCATGAACATTTGGTGCCTTAAAGTGCCAGGATAATTTTTTAGCCTTGACTTTTTTAACTTTTTTGGTTATATCCTCGTACCCATGTCCAATTTCCTGAGGGTTTTGCAAATATCCTGTCCCACCAATCGTATAATTTTTATCGATATGAATGGTCACATCAAAATCGCCCCAAACTCCGTGAAACTCTCTTGCAATGTATGCATTGGCGTGCCATCCTTCAAAATCATATTCTGCCAATTTTGGATACCATTGAGTCATAGAAA
>SMVB01085952.1_pt1 | contig 16893 bp, 15 predicted proteins | sample 2456461 | NCBI WGS metagenome assembly SMVB01 (sample SAMN11095934, study PRJNA526329) | marine sediment metagenome | biome: Marine sediment; feature: Surficial sediment; material: Deep marine sediment; isolation source: Hadal surficial sediment | place: Pacific Ocean | collected 2014-05 | depth...
GCCCGGTAGGCGGCGAGGCCGGCGGCGTATTTGTCATTGACGTCAGTTAGCCGGGCATCGGCCTGATCCGCCCGGCCTTGCAGTTCGTATATCGCCAGCGGTCGGCTTTGGCCGGCGACGGTGATCAGGTCCAATTCGCGCGCGACCACGGCGTCGCCGGCGCCGGCCCGCGTTTGCCCACACATCAGGATCGCGGTGCCATACGCCTTGTTCAGCGCTTCCAGGCGCGAGGCGAGGTTGACCGTGTCGCCCATGACCGTGAAGTTGCGCGCGTTCTCCGAGCCGATGCTGCCGACCAGGGCATCGCCCGTGGCCAACCCGATGCGAAGGCGCAATTCGGGCAAGCCCTCGCGCAAGCCCAATATGTCCGGAAGACGGATCCGCAACTCGGCCAGCTTGTCCAGCTGGCCCAGCGCCGACAGGGCCGCGTTGCGTCCCTCGGTGCCCGCCGCGACGAAGGGCTCGCACCAGAACGCCATCACGCAGTCGCCGATGAACTTGTCGATCACCCCGTCATGAGCGGCGATGGGCTCGCTCCCCAGGGTGAAGTGATTGTTCATCAGCGATACCAACGCCTCGGGCGTGAAGCGTTCCGACATGGCGGTGAAACCGGCCAGATCGGCGAACGATACCGCGGCCACGCGCCGCGCGCCGCCGAGCTTGAGCCGGTCGGAGTCTGACTCGTCGTTGACCAGGTCGCCGATGACGCGCGGATCGACATACTTGCCGAAGAGTTTCTCGATCCGCGCCTTGGCCCGCAATTCGCCGACCATGTGATTGAACGAATGGGTTAGCAGACCGATCTCGTCGCTGGAAGTCACCGGAATGTCCCGGCTCAGGTCGCCGTCCTCGACCGCCTTGGTGCCGTCCATGAGCACGCGCACCGGCCGCGTCATGCCCCGCGTCAGCACGATCCCCAGGGGTATGGCAATGATCAAGGCGAGAGCGGTCGCGAGAAGCATCAGATAAAGCACCCGTTTCTGGTCGTCGGCCGTGTCCAACGCGGCGGCTTCCACCGTGCCCTGCAAGCCGAGCACCAGATCATCGAGCGCCGCGTCGAAGGTTTTCCACGCGTTGTCTCGGATGGCGGCGATGTCACTGTCGGGTTCGCCCTGGTCGACGGCGCGCAGCGCCAAATCCTGGACCAGCTGATGTAAGCGCTCGATTTCGACGAGATGCCCATGCAACTCTCCGAGCGCCACGCGGTCCGCCACGGTCAAGTCTCCCGACGCCAGGCCAACCTCGATCAGGTTCAGGACGCGCGCGACATCGTCGTCGACCCGCGCGCCGAGCGCCTCGAGTTGCGCGCGCCGCTCGTCGGGCGTGCCGCCGTCCGTCGCGACGGCCACGATCTCCTGGCGCAGGGCCAGCGATTCGATGTTGGCGGTCAAGTCCAGGGTCGGCACGAAATAAAGCGCCAGCGCCTCGATCTCCCGCGACGCCTCGGTCAGCTTGACGGTCGCGAAAACCGTCGCCGCCACCATCAACATCATCAGCAGGCCGGCGATGGCGAAGACCTTGCGCCCGATGGTCCAGCGCAGCCGTGGCGGTTCGTTGCTCAAGGCAGGCCCTCCCGTTTTGCGGCGCGGCTCACAGCACCTCTTCGGCCAGCGCGCGCACGGCCTCCATCGAGGCGCCGCGCATCAGGATCGCGCCGACCTCTCCGCGCCTGCCGGCGTCCTTCCAGGCGCCGAGGCGGTCGGTGATCCGTTCCCTTGAGCCGACCAACGAAATCTCGTCGACCAATTGATCGGGCACCGCCGCGATGGCCTCGCCGCGCTTGCCGTCCAGGTACAGGTCCTGGATCTTGACCGCCGCGTCTTCGTAGCCGAGTTGCTTGGCGCAGTCGTTGTAGAAGTTCTTGCCGCGCGCGCCCATGCCGCCGACATAGAGCGCCAAAAACTCCTTCACCGGGCGCCGGCACGCCTCCAGATCGTCGCCCATGGCCACGATGACGAACGGCGCCACGTCGAAATCGGCCAGGTTCTTGCCGCCGCCGGCCGCGGCGAACCCTTCTTCCAGATAGGGTCCGAGAAGATCGAAGCGTTCCGGGTTGTACAAGATCGGAAACACGCCGTTGGCCAATTCGCCGCTCGCGCGCAGCCCGGCGGGCGTGATCGCGGCGGTGTAGATCTTGAGATCGGGCTTGGCGTGGAGCACGCTCTTGAGCGGCTTCCCAAGGCCCGTCGCGCCGGGACCTTTATACGGTAGCTGGTAATGGTAGCCGTCATATGTCACCGGCCCCTCGCGCGCGATGAACTTGCGTATGATTTCGATATATTCGCGCATGCGCGTCAGCGGCTTGTCGTAAGACATCCCGTGCCAGCCCTCGACCACCTGCGGTCCCGACGGGCCCAGCCCAAGCATGAAGCGCCCGCCCGATAGCGCCTGCATGGTCATGGCGGTCGAGGCGGCGGTGGCCGGCGTGCGCGCCGGAATCTGCATGATCGCCGTGCCGACCTTGATGCGCGTGGTTTGCGCCAGCACCCAGGCCGCCGGCGTCACGGCGTCGGACCCGTAGGCCTCGCTGCTCCACACCGAATCGAAGCCCAGGCCCTCCGCCTCGCGGATCATGTCCATGTCGATCGAATAACTGGCCCCCGACGTGCCAAGCAACAGCCCAAGTTTCATGCGATTTCCTTCCAAGGTTCTGGACGATTGTGCCGGTTGGATTTCACTGCGGCGGCTGTCCGCGCCCGGGCGACAACCAACGTCTATAGGCATCCGCCAATTCTTCGTCGCTCAGAAAATCGCCGGCTTCGGCCTCCTCGAGGCCTTTCTCGATTTCCTTGACTTGCCATTCAGCGAGCGGCAAATCCGTCGCACGGATATCGCGGCTATTCGCCATGAAGTCCCCCTCGAGTCACTGATAAAGGATCGCGATTCCCTCGACGATGCAGGCGGGGCGGTCCTGGCCCTCGATTTCGATCGTGGTCTGGCCGGTCACGCGCAGTCCGTTGTTTTTGACGTCCTCGACTTCCTTCAGCACGTAACGGCCACGCACCCGCGAGCCCGACGGCACCGGCGCGGTAAAGCGGATGCGGTTGGAGCCGTAATTGATGCCGTGGTGGACGCCGTCGACCTTGTAGATGTCGGAGACGATCTGTGGCAGCAGCGACAGGGTCAGGTAGCCGTGCGCGATGGTCGCGCCGCCGGGCATGTCCGTCTTGGCGCGTTCCACGTCCACGTGAATCCATTGATGGTCGCCGGTGGCGTCGGCGAACTTGTCGATCATGTCCTGGCTGACCTCGATCCATTTGCTCACGCCGAGCTCCTGGCCGACCAGGGATTTCATTTCCTCGAAGCTTTTGACGATACGCATGGCTCACCCCGCGATGATATTTCCGATCCGTCGCCGCGCCGAATTTGATTCCGCGCGCGGTCATCTCACCGTTGCGGCCCGGGCTCGGCTCCACTAGGGTACCGGACTTGGATGGAGGTCGCCAATCGATGCCCGCGAACTAACCCCTTTGGGGCGGCGCGGGTGGCGATCGTCGCGAGGATACGGCGCCCGAGGGCGTCACCGAGACGACCAAGGGAGGAAGACGTGTTCCTGAACAAACTGATACCCGCCGTCGCGGCATGGCTTGCGGCGGCCTTGTTATCGTGGTCCGCGCTGGCCGCCGATCCGATTCGCATCGGGCTGATCGAGCCGTTCTCCGGACCGATCGCCGCCGTCGGCCTGGACACCAAGGAAGGCATGGATTTCGTCGCCAGCATGATCAACGAGCGCGGCGGCGTTTTGGGCGGGCGCCACATCGAGATCGTCGCGCTGGACAACGCGATGAACGCGGAAAAGACCACCCAGCAGCTCAAGAAGGCGGTCGACATGGGGCTGCGCTTCATCGCCCAGGGGGTCGGCTCCAACCACGCCCTCAACATCATCAAGTTTCTCGGCAAGCACAACAAGCGCCACCCGGAAGCCGCCATCCTGTATCTGAATTACGCCGCCGTGACGACGGCGTTCACCAACGAGTTGTGCTCGTTCTGGCATTTCCGTTTCGACGCCAACGTGGACATGAAGGTCGCCGCGATAGCCACCCTGATGAACCGCGATTCGAGCATCAGGAAAGTCTACATGCTCAACCAGAACTACGCCTACGGCAAGTCGTTCCAGGCCGCCGGGCGGAAGTTCCTGGCCGAGCGCGCGCCCAACGTCGAACTCGTCGGCGACGAGTTGATCGTGCCGTTTGGCAAGGTGTTGGACTTCACGCCCTATATCGCAAAAATCAAGGCGAGCGGCGCCGACACCGTTCTGACCGGCAACTGGGGTCCCGACCTGATCCGCTTCACCAAGGCCGCGGCCTCGGCCGGCCTGGACGCGCGGTTCTATACCATCTATGCGGGCATTCCGAGCACGTTGGCCGGCATCGGCCAGGACGGCGTGAAGCTGGGGGTCAAGCAGCTCACCGAGTCGGTCGAGAACATGGACATGCGGGCCGACGCCCAGGCATACGCGACCGAATACCGCGAAAAGTTCGGCAAGAGCATTTATTCGGACCGCATCCGCTGGACGATCGAAATGTTCGCCGCCGCGCTGGACAAGGCCGGCACGGACGACCCGGCGGCGGTGGCGCGAGCGCTCGAGGGCATGACCTTCCCGGGCCCCGCGGGCGAGGTGGTGATGCGCGCCGCCGATCACCAGATCCAGATGCCCATGGTGATCAGCACCTTGTCCGACAAGGTGGACAAGACGTTCATTTACGCGGGTAAGGATTTCGGCGTCGGTTGGGCCGTCGACGCGTGGACTACCCGCGAGGAAGCGGAACTTCCGACCACCTGTAACATGAACCGCCCGACGAGCTGAGTCGGATCACTGTCGGCTGGACCGGGGAAGGCCTCGGTTCGGCCGGCGTCCGGTTCGCGCCCGTCTCCGCCTGGAAAATCCCGTGGACGTACTCATCTTCTCCCTGTTCAACGGGGTGCTCTACGGCATGCTGCTGTTCATGCTGGCCAGCGGGCTCACGTTGATTTTCTCGATGATGGGCGTGCTCAACTTCGCCCATGCCAGCTTTTTCATGTTGGGGGCGTATTTCGCCTATCAAATTAGCGCCCTTATCGGGTTCTGGCCGGCGCTCATCGTGGCGCCGGTCCTCGTCGGAGTGGTCGGCGCCCTGGTCGAACGCTACGGCCTCAGGCCCGTGCACCGCTTCGGTCATGTCGCCGAGCTTTTGTTCACCTTCGGGCTCGCCTTCGTCATCGAGGAAGTGGTGCAGATGATCTGGGGCATGGTGCCGATGGACTACAGGGTGCCGCCGTCGTTGGAGTTCACCCTGTTCACCTTGAGCGGCCTCGACTACTCGGCCTACCGGGTGTTCATGCTGGTGGTCTCGGTGGCTATCTTCGTCGCGCTTTACGCCCTGCTGACGCACACCCGGATCGGTCTGATCATTCGCGCCGCCGTCGCCCTGCCCGACAATGTCGCGGCGTTGGGCCACGACGTACCGAAAATCTTCATGTGGACCTTCGGCTTCGGTTGCGCCTTAGCGGGCGTTGCCGGGGTGATCGGCGGCAACGTGCTGGGCACCGAGCCGGCAATGGCGATCCAGCTTGGTCCGATCGTGTTCGTCGTCATCGTGATCGGTGGCCTGGGGTCGTTGGGCGGCGCGCTGGTCGCCGCGCTGTTCATCGGCATCATGGATAACCTGGCCGTGTCCTATGGCCTGTCCTTCACGCCGTTCTTCGCCCTGTTTGGCGTGGACGCCGACGTGACCGGCGTCATGGGTGACATCGTTACCATGACCACCGCCGGATTGGCGCCGGTGCTGCCCTATCTGATGCTCGTGCTGATCCTGATCTTCAGGCCGCGCGGCTTGTTCGGGACTCGCGACGTATGAGCGGCGTATTCAAGAACTTCGGCGTTTGGATTTTCGCCGCCGTTGTGTTCGTGGTGCTGGGGCAGGTGTTCAGCGATTCCGGTTTCGCGCTCACGATCATGAGCCAGATGGGCGTGTTGATCATCTTTTCGCTGGCCTACAACATGCTGCTGGGGCAGGGGGGCATGCTGTCCTTCGGCCACGCCATCTATTTCGGCCTCGCCGGTTATGCCGTCGCCCATTATCTGAACTTCGTCCAGGACGGCTTGGCGCTGGCCATTCCGGTGGCGCTTATCCCGTTGCTCGGCGGCGTGGTCGGGTTGTTCTTCGGCATCCTGATCGGATACGTCTCGACTCGTCGCGCCGGCACCACCTTCGCCATGATCTCGCTCGGCTTTGGCGAAATGGTGACCGCGCTGACCTTGATCCTGGTGGCCTTTTTCAACGGCGAGGAGGGCATCCAGACCGACCGCTGGTTCGATAACGCGCCGCTCGGAATCACCTTCGGCGCCGACATCGAGGTGTTCTACCTGATCGCCGTCTGGTGCCTGATCTGCATGGTTGGCATGTACGCGTTGACCAAGACACCGTTCGGGCGCATGTCGAACGCCGTGCGCGACAATCCCCAGCGCGCCGAGTTCATCGGCTACAACATGCAGCGAGTGCGCTGGCAGGCCTTCGCTCTGTCATCGTTTTTCGCCGGCACGGCCGGCGCGTTGCACGCCATCAATTACGAGCATGTCGGCTTCGAGACGGTCAGCATCGCGCAGTCGGGCCTGGTGCTGTTCATGACCTATATCGGCGGCGTCGGCCATTTCCTGGGTCCCATCCTGGGCGCCATCCTGATCACCTTGCTGAATGGTGTGTTGAGCGACCTGACCGATGCCTGGTTCCTGTATCTCGGTCTGATATTCGTGGCCGTCGTGGTGTTCGCGCCGTTCGGCCTCGCCGGGCTGATCATGATGCACGAGCCGATCTGGAAGACGGACATACGGCTGTTGGCCGGGATGATCCTGCCTTATGCCCTGGCCATCGGGTCGACGATCATGGCCTTGGCCGGCGTCATCGGATTGATCGAGATCCTTTATCACGTCAACTCGCCCATCCTGGTTGCGGCCGAGATGACGCTGTACGGCATCGAGATCGATTCCCATAGCGTGGTGCCGTGGCTGATCTGCGCGGCCCTTGCCATGGTTGGCGTATTCCTGTGCCGCAAGACCTTCCCCGGCATGGCGCGGAGTTGGAACGCGGCGATCGACGAGGCGCGGTCGCGGATGGCGCGATGACACCGGCCCTCGAACTGATCGGCGTGCACAAAAGCTTCGGCGCCACCGAGGTCATCCGCGGTGTCGACCTGGCGATCGCCGAGGGCGAGCGGCACGCGATCATCGGTCCCAACGGCGCCGGCAAGTCGACGCTTTACAATCTGATCACCGGGAGCCACGCGGTGAGCCAGGGCACCATTCGCATGCGCGGCGAGGATATCACGGGCTTGCGCCCGTTCGAGGTCAACCGCAAGGGACTCAGCCGCAGCTTCCAAGTGACCAATATCTTCCACCGCATGACCGTGCTGGAGAACATCCGATGCGGCGTGTTGTGGTCGCTGGGCTACAAGTATTCGTTTTGGCATATCGTGGCCCGCCGCCGGGACATCAACGAAAGCGCCGAGCGGGTGCTCGAGCAGATCGGTCTCTCGGCCAAGAGCCTAATGCCGGCCGGCATGTTGTCCTATACCGACCAGCGGGCGCTGGAGCTTGGCATCACCATTGCCGGCGGCGCCAAGGTTGTGCTGCTCGACGAACCCACCGCCGGCATGAGCCACTCCGAGATCGACAAGGCGGTGCGATTGATCCGCGACGTGTCCAAGGACAAGACCCTGGTGATCGTCGAACACGACATGGGCGTCGTGTTCGACCTGGCCGACAAAATCTCCGTGCTGGTTTATGGCAAGATCATCGCCAGCGGCGAACCGGACCAGATCAAGGGTAACCCGGCCGTGCAGGAAGCCTATCTGGGCGTGGAGGCGGATTGAATGTTGGCCGTCGAGGACCTCCACGCTTATTACGGCAAAAGCCACATCCTGCAAGGCGTCAGCTTCCGTATCGGCGAGGGCGAGATCGTCAGCCTGCTGGGGCGCAACGGGGTCGGCCGGTCGACCACCATCAAGGCGGTCATGGGGCTGGTGGCGCCGCAAGGGTCCGTGGTTTTCAAGGGCCGCGACATCGCCGGTCTCAAGGCCCACCAGATCGCCCGTCTGGGAATCGGCTACGTGCCCGAGACCCGCGACATCTTTCCGGGCCTTACCGTGCGCGAGAACCTGGTGCTGGGAATCAAGGACATGCGCCGGCGCGGGCGTTGGTCCATGGACGACATGTTCGACATGTTTCCCAATCTGGGCGAACGCGCCGATACCCCGGCCGACGTGCTGTCGGGCGGCGAGCAGCAGATGCTTACCATGTGCCGCACCTTGATGGGCGATCCCGAGTTGATCATGATCGACGAGCCGACCGAGGGGCTCGCGCCCAAGCTGATCGAGCAGATCGGGCGTCTGCTCGACGAGATCGCGGGCCGCGGCATCTCGGTGTTGCTGGTCGAGCAGAAGCTGGCCATCGCGATGAAGATTTCGAAGCGTCTTTACGTGATGGGCCACGGCAAGATCGTCTTCGAGGGCACCCCGGACTCGCTGCGCGCCAACGAACAGGTGCGCAAGGAGTGGCTCGAGGTCTGAGACCGCGCGGCAAGGGGAACACAGCTTCATGGAACGGGCCACATACGGGTTCATCGGCCTCGGCAACATGGGCGCGCTCATGGCGGCCAATCTGGCCGCCACCGGGCACGATCTGATCGTATATGACGCCGCCGGCACGGACGACCGCGCGCCCGACGGCGCGCGTACCGCCAATGGCATCGCCGGGGTCGTGGCGGTGGCCGAGACCGTGTTGCTGTCCCTGCCCGACGGCAAGGTGGTCGAGGCCGTGGTCGGCGACATCGTCGCGGCCCCTGAACGCGCGACATGCGCCGTGGTCGATCATTCCACCATTGGCGTCGAGGCGGCGCGGCGGGTTCACCAAACGCTGTCGGCGGCCGGCATCGCCTATCTCGACGCGCCGGTGAGCGGGGGCACCGCCGGCGCCAAGGCCGGCGCGCTGGCCATGATGATCTCCGGCGACAAATCGTTGGCCGAGCGTTTGGACGGCGCGCTCGCGCCCATCGCCGCGAGCCGCTTCTATGTCGGCGCGACGCCGGGCCAGGGCCAGGCGATGAAGGTGCTCAACAATTTCCTTTCCGCCACCGCCATGACGGCGACCAGCGAGGCGATCGCGTTCGGCATCGGCCAGGGCCTGGACATGGCGGTGATGCTCGACGTGCTCAATGCGTCGAGCGGGCAGAACACCGCGACCAGCGATAAGTTTCCCAAACGCGTGCTGACCGGCAAATACGACGCCGGTTTCACCATCGACTTGCTGGCCAAGGACGTGCGGCTGTACCTCGAACAGGTCGCCCGGGCGGGGTCGCCCGACACGGTCGGCGGCGCCGTCGCCGGCATCCTGGAAGATGTTCTCGCGGCCATGCCGGGCGCCGATTTCACCCGCATGTATCCGTTCATCGGCGGCGTGGACGGGGACGGCTGAACCCCGATCGCATCTCCGCGATGCGCGCGGGCCGTCAGCGGACGGTCTCGAATAGCCTCACGTCGTCCTTGAGGTTCGCCGGCAGGGCGACCGCGCGCAGCCAATCGGGCGCCGCGCCGCGAAGCAGCCGATGGTACAGCCCGTCGCCGCCCCCGGCCGGGCGATAACGCTCTACTTCGCCGGTATTGGGGCACAAAAGGATCAAGGCGATATCGCGCGCCTCGACCAGGGCGCGCGCGTCGTCGTCATTGGCGGCCGCGTAAATATTGTGCGTGTCCAGCAGCCCGGCGCCATTGCGATGATTGGGCGTCGCCACGACGCGGTGTGGGGTCCGGTACAGAAGTTCCGGCGCGTAATCGGCGGAGGTCAGAATGGTCACGGGCCGCGCGCGCCAGCGCTCGGCGTTGTTAAGGAACGCCGCGACATCCTTGATCGGACAGCCGGATTTGGCTGGCTTCGCTTGTCCGGCGGTTTCGAAACTTTCGATCACGGTGCCCAGGCCAACGAAGCCGACCGCGAAGATGACGATCAGCACCGGACGCCAGAGCTTTTTCAGGGCGCTGCGGCTGACGCCCTCGACGCGGTCGATCACGCGCGCCACCAGCACGCCATAGGGGAACAGCAGCAGAATGGCCGTGTAGCCCGCCAACCGCGCCTGGAAAAGGGTCAGCGGCAGGAACACCGCGAGCCCCACCAGCATGTAGCGCGCCACCGTCCGCGAGCCGGGGTCGCGTTCCCTCCAGGCAAGCCAGATCAGGTACGGCAAGGCGAGCAACGCCTGCCCGAGAACCGATATGGCGTTGCCGAGGGTCGAATACGCGCCGAAAAACAGCGGTTGGTTATCCTGAACATAATCGTGCCAGATCGCGCCGATGCGCGGGTCCGCCGCGGCGTAAGGACCACGATAGAAATCCGGAAACAGCACCCACATCACGGCCGCGGCCAGCACGCCCCAGCCCGCCATCAGGCCCAACCGCGCCCGCCAACCGTCCAATGCCCCCGCGATTCGACGACTGAGCGAGACGATCGAGCAGAACCCTAAAATCAGCGCCGTCAGGACCCAATGGACGATCGAAACGCGGTCGTACTCGATGTCGAAAATGCCGGCCCAAGACCGCTCGGCGACCAGGATCATGGCGACGGAAGCGCACAGTCCGACGGCAAACCACAGCGACTTTCGGGCATGATCCCGGCCCGCCGCCGCCCAGAACAGGGCAAGGGTCCCCGTATTGACGACGATCGGCAACAGGCCTTCGGCGCTGAGCCACAACGGCAGCGCCGTGACGACGCCGGCAAGCAGGCCGGTCGTCACCTTGAACGGCCGGCACAGGAGCCGGATCATCACGCCGAGCGACACGACGAACAACAGCATGAACAGGCTGTGGTGATCGGCGCGTCCGGCGTAGAAATGCCCGGCCAGGGCCGGCTGGGCGAGAAACAGGATAGCGATCAGGAAAAGAAGGCGACGGTCGAACACCGGCCGCGCCGCCCAAAGCAGCGCCAGCAGCGTGAGCAAATGCAGCATCGGACCGATCGCCGTGCCGGCCCAGAACAGTCCCTTGTCGAAATCCCCCGATGGCGCAAGTGCCCAGGCGCCGGCCATCAGCAGCACGTCGAGCGGGCGCGAGTAAAGTTGCGACTCTCCGTATGGCGCGTTGCCGCGCGGATTGATATCGTCGAACCATTGCCCGGTCTCGTGAAGTTGAACCACCCGGTTGAGACGCACGTAACTGTCGGCGCCGGTGAGGTCGCCCTGGCGCGGTGGCGACGATTCCGGCGCGATATAAAGCAGGTGGAGCGCGAACAAGAGGGCGAGGGGAAACCATACGCTCGCCAGTCGACTATCAGAGTGCATAATCAAACGCCGCCACGGCGCTTCATGATCGTGAATGCCGCGCAATTCTTCTGGGAAACGTAGGTCCGAGCGAAATAATTATCGACGATGTTATTTCTGGTAAAATTAAAACGCTTAGCTTGACAATAATTAAGCATAATGCCATCTGGCCGCTCGCGCCGTATGTCGCGCAATGGCCTTTCGAACGCGCCTTCCGGATACATGCCGGTCAACCGCCCCCACCCTTGGCGCACGCAAGACAGCCCGCGCGGCCCATGATCCCACGATCAACATAACCAACCGTATTTCCGCGCGCCGCCGACCGAAGATCGGGATTGTCATACGTCGAAATTCGTGGGCAAGTCCAAGGTCGGTTTGCGTCCCGAGGCGGCCGCGGACGATCCCGCTCCGATCACGGATCAGTCCTTATCCGCGCGACGTCCGACCCTGGGGTTCGTTCCCAGCGTATCCCCAAACCCGACCGCGTCGCGAACGAGGTAGAGCGGTCGGCGTTTTACTTCGATGAACAGCCGCGCCATGTATTCGCCCATGATCCCAAGGCTCATCATGATCAGTCCGTTAAAGAATAGGATCACGGCGATCAGCGAGGCATAGCCGGGCACGTCCACGCCGACGATCAAGGTGCGCAGCACGATGAACGCGCCATAACCAAGCGATCCCAGCGCGCACAGGATCCCGATATAGCTCCAGATCTTCAGCGGAAAGTCGGTGAAGGAAACGATCCCCTGCAAGGCAAAGTTCCACAGCGGCATGAAATGCCACTTGGTGGTCCCGGCGGCGCGTGGCGCGCGCGTGTATGGAACCGTGGCTTGCTTGAAGCCGAGCCACGCGAACATGCCCTTCATGAACCGCGTGCGTTCCGGCATCATTGCCAGCGCGTCGACCACGCGTCTGTCCATCAGGCGGAAGTCGCCGACGTCCTCGGGAATCGGCACCTCGCTGATCCGACCCACGAGACGATAGAACAGCCGCGCCGTGAACCGCTTTGTCGCGCTGTCGCTGGACCGGTCGACGCGCTTTGCCAGGACCATGTCATAGCCCTCGCGCCATTTCTCCACCAACTCGCCGATGAGCTCGGGCGGGTCCTGAAGGTCCGCGTCCAACGGAACGACGGCTTGGCCGGCGGCGTGATCGATGCCGGCGGTCAAGGCGAGTTCCTTGCCGAAATTGCGCGACAAATTTACGATTTTGATCTTGGGGTTTTTGTCGTGGGCCTTGCGAAGCAAGGGAAAAGTTTCGTCGTCGCTCCCGTCGTCCACGCAAATTATTTCATAGTCGGGCGTTATATCTTCCAGGATCGGGATTATTCTTTCGAAGAATATACCTATCACGGTCTCTTCGTTGTACATCGGCACGACGATGCTGAGATAGACGGCGGAAGAATCCATGATTCCGGTATTCGCTCCCCGGGAGCTTGTCCGTGTACCCATGGCGGGACAGCGGAATAGCGTATCATTTGTTGGAGTCTAACCACTAGCATAAACAACGTTTCGCGACCAATCCCGCCGCGAGAAGGCAAACAAGGGAGAACTTCGGATGTCCGTTTCCGCGATCCTGAATCTGGCCGCCGTGGTGGTCACGCTGGCGGCCGTGTTTGGCTACGTCAATCACCGCTGGCTGAGACTGCCCAACTCCATCGGTCTGGTGGTGATCGCGCTGGGCGCCTCGCTCGGCGTGATCGCGCTCGACCGCGTGGCGCCGGGCCTGGGGCTCGAGGCGACGGTCAAGAGCACGCTCAGCCAGGTCGATTTCCACGACGTCTTGATGAAGGGCATGTTGAGCTTTCTGCTGTTCGCCGGCGCGCTGCACGTCGACCTCGGCGCGCTGCTCCAACGAAAATGGGCAATCTCGGCGATGGCCACCGTGGGCGTCTCGATGTCGACCGCGCTGATCGGGGCGGGGAGTTATTACGCTTTCCGGCTGATTGGCTTCGATATCCCGTTCACCCATTGCCTGGTCTTCGGCGCGCTGATTTCGCCGACCGACCCCATTGCCGTGCTCGGCATCCTCAAGAAGGTCAAGGTGCCGGAGACCTTGGAAGCGAAGATCGCCGGCGAAAGCCTGTTCAACGACGGCGTCGGCGTGGTGATCTTCACCATCCTGGTGGCGATCGCCATGGGCGATGGCGAGGCGATAACGGCGTTCGGCGTCGCCGAACTGTTCCTCACCGAAGCAGTGGGCGGCGCGGCGCTGGGGCTCGCGGCCGGATACCTTGCCTACGGGGCCATCAAGACCGTCGATGAATACACGCTGGAAGTGATGATCACCTTGTCACTGGTCATGGTGACCTACGGCGTCGCGTCCGCGCTCCACGTTTCGGGACCGATCGCCGTGGTGGTCGCCGGCCTGCTGATGGGCAACCACGGCACGCGCTTCGCCATGAGCGAGACCACGCGCGGTCACGTCAAGACGTTCTGGACGCTGCTCGACGAGATTCTCAACTCGGTGCTGTTCCTGGCGATCGGCTTCGAGGTGTTGGCGCTGACCCTCAGCGGCGAGATTTTCCTGGCCATCGCGGTCGCGATTCCGCTGGTTCTCGCGGCCCGTTTCATCAGTGTCGCCACGCCGCTGACCGTGCTTCGCTTGGGGCGCACGTTCACCAAGGGCGCGGTGCCCGTGCTGACCTGGGGCGGTCTGCGCGGCGGCATCTCCGTGGCCTTGGCCTTGTCGCTGCCCGACGTCCCGGCCAAGGACGTCATCCTGGCGGCGACCTATGGCGTGGTGATCTTCTCGATCGTGGTCCAGGGCCTCACCATCGAGGCGCTGGTGCGCCGGGTGGTGCCGGTGGAGGAAGAGAAGTAGTTAGCCGATCTCGACGGCCAGCGTGCCGGCCTCCACGCCTTCCTGGCCTTCCTCGATATGGACCGCGCTCACCGTGCCGTCGCCTTCCGCCGTGTGCGGCACTTCCGTTTTCATCACCTCTAGGATGAACAGGGTGTCCCCGGCCTTCACCGCGTCGCCGGCCTTGACCAGCAACTTCCAGACATTACCCGGAATCTGGGTATGAACTTGTTCAGCCATGTTCCTGCGTTCTCCTATTCGATGCTGGTCGGGCCGGCGCGCCGGTCCAGTTCGCGCTTCAGGTCCTGGGCCTGGTCCACCGAAACCTTGTTGAATCGGTATATGTCGCCCGGCTTCGACTGGCCCAGTTTCCAGAACGCCGAGGTCGGCACGGTATAGGGGTTGATGAAGCCGCCCATGGAGCAGCCGTCATTGACCAGGATGATTGGGGTCTGGCCGGCGAGGTTGACGGCGCCCAGCGGATAGCCCTGATCGACGATGTTGGACGGCTCCGAGCCGTGTTCGGGCAATTTGTCGGTGGCCTTTTCGGTGAAGGTCCAGTCGGGTCCGACCAGGCGGTAGCCGCTGCGCGCGCTTTTGCCCGACAGCTTCCAGTCCGTGGTCAGGAACCGTTCGTGGCCGGCCGCGTCGATCCAGTCGTCGTTCGGCCCGGCGACGGCCTCTATCGTCCAGTGCTTGTCGGTCGAGATCGGCGGCTTGCAATCGGCCTTCACCTTACGGCCGGGCGTTCCCGCGGCCTCGGCCACGGGTATCACCTGCCCGTCCTGGATGGCGTGGCCTTCCATGCCGCCGACGCCGGCGGCGTCGAAAGTCGATCGCGAGCCCAGCCACGGTTCCGTGGCGATGCCGCCGGCAACCGCGATATAGGCGCGCGCGCCGACGGTGCAGAACGCCATTGCCAGGGTCTGCCCCGCCGTGACCGCGACGCTTTCCCACATCGGCATTGCCGCGCCGTCGATCTTGGGCGACATGTCGGCGCCACATATGGCGACCACGCCGTCGCGCTGGAATTTCAATGTCGGTCCGATGAACTGGGCTTCCAGCCCGGCCGCGCCGGCCTCGTTGCCGACCAGCAGGTTGGCGAGCCGGAACGACCAGCTGTCCATCGGCCCCGACGGCGGAAATCCCTGGTTCCAGTAACCGATTCGGCCCGGATAGTCCTGCACGCTGGTCTCGAAACCTTTCTTGACGACTTCAAGCATGATTTTTCCCCCCGTCGCCTAGAAGCGTTCGTCGGTGTTGAGCGTGGCGAGCCAGTCCTTGTACTGGCGCACCGAGAACTTCTGGTAGTCGACCACGTTGAACACGTAGGTGCCGTCCTTGACCTGGGCCTCGTGGAATTCATATGCCTCTTGATCGACCGGCACGAACTTGACGCGGTCGCCGGCGCGGAACAGGCAGATATTGTCCTCGAACTGCGGGAACGTCTTTTCGGTGTCCCAGATCGGCACCGGCGTGCGCGCGAATATCTGATAGCCGCCGGGCGTCGCGACCGGATAGATCGCCGTGGACGCGCCGCCCATGCCGATGGTGCCTTGCGGCGTCCAGGTGCGCGGCGGGTCGTATTTGGGCGCCGTGATCATGCAGCGCGGGTCCAACGGCATCATGAACGGCAGACCGGGCCAGAAGCCCAACGCGGCGACCCAGTATTCGGTGCCCGAGTGGACGCGGACGAACTGCTCCACACCCTCGAGGCCGTTGATGCGCGCGACAAACGCCGGATCGTATTCCTTCTCGGTGATCTTGGCGCAATAGTCGTCGATCGCTTCCTTGGTCCAGGGGTCGAGATACATGGTCGGGAAGTAGAACAGCCGGCTGGGCAGTTCGATGTCGTCGCTCGGCCCCAACGATCCGATCAGCCGCGTCAGTTCGGTTTGCACATCGGCGAAGCTGATCTCGTCCGGCTCGTAATGCACCAGCATCGAGGCGAAGCAGGGCGCCGTTTCGACGATGCCCTTGGTGCCGTCCGCGACGATGGCGCCGGCCAGACCCTGGGCCAGGAAGTTCAGCTCCAGGTTCATCTCGTTGCCGAACTCGATCAGGATGAAGCGGTCTCCACCCGGCAGAAACTTCGGTTCGTCGTAAATCATCTAAGGCCCTCCCCAAACGGCCCGTCGTTATTTCAATTCGGCCATGTGAGCGTCGACGAAACCGGTGAAGGTGTCGCCGGCGCGAAAGCGTGGATGCTGCATCAGTTTGCGCAAAAAAGCGATATTCGTGGACACGCCCTCCACACGGAAATCCGCCAGCGCCGCCGCCATGCGGTCTATCGCCGCGCCGCGGTCCGGGCCATGGGCGATCATCTTGGCGATCATCGGGTCGTAATGGAAGGTAATCTGGTCGCCCTGGCGGAACCCTGAATCGACCCGCAAATCGTCACCCGTGGCGGGCGGCGCGAAAACTTCCAGCGGCCCGGGCGAGGGCAGGAAGTTCATTTCCGGCCTTTCCGCGTAAATGCGGCATTCGATGGCGTGGCCATCCGCCCGGATCGAGTCCTGAGTGATGTCGGACAGATCGTCGCCGCGCGCCAGGCGAATCTGCATCCCCACAAGATCGGTCCCGGTGCGCATTTCCGTGACCGGGTGCTCGACCTGAATGCGGGTGTTCATTTCCAGGAAATAGAAGTCCTGGTCGGGTCCGACGACGAATTCCACCGTGCCGGCGCCGCGGTAGCGCTCCTGCCTGACCAGCGCCAGCGCCGCCTCGGCCATGGCCGCGCGGGTCTCGTCGGTAATGCCGGGCGAGGGCGATTCCTCGACGATCTTCTGGAAGCGGCGCTGGATCGAAC
>SMVB01357033.1_pt1 | contig 16893 bp, 15 predicted proteins | sample 2456461 | NCBI WGS metagenome assembly SMVB01 (sample SAMN11095934, study PRJNA526329) | marine sediment metagenome | biome: Marine sediment; feature: Surficial sediment; material: Deep marine sediment; isolation source: Hadal surficial sediment | place: Pacific Ocean | collected 2014-05 | depth...
CTTGCTGGTGCTTTGTTTCCTCAGAAAATTTTCCTCGGTCGGCCGGATCCATTGGTCCGACACTCCTTCGGGAAATTTCCCGAGAAAACAAAGTCCTGCGCAATCATCGCGGCAATTCATGAATTGTCCGGGCTAAGTGAATGAAGGTGGCAGTAAACTCATTTTGCAGGTCACAATCTCCGGGTAATTAAGTAAACTGTCATCTTTATTTGTAGATATAGCAGCCGCGAAAAGAGAACCGCTCCATGTACAAAATAGACCCATCCAGAACTGACTTGGCCTATGAATTTCGTGATAACCCGGACGGCCCATACAGCGCTGAATTGAAACTGGTGATAAATCGCTTGAGAATCATGCCGATGGCGGATCGACACGTGCTGGTTTGCATCGAACGCGGCCGCCGGTGGATGCTGGCCAGGATCCCGCCCGACCGTGGCGGCCAGATCGAACGCTACCAAGATCAGGTTTTCAGCGACTACGACGAAGCGGTCTGGGAAGTGTTCAAGCGGCGTTGGAAAACGGTGACCGGGCAGGAACTGGCGTGACCGTGCCATTGTTGAAACAGGAATTGACGGTATGAAAAAGATACTCGGTTATACCGACACATGGAGCCTGTCGCCCGGCGAAAAGGTCGGCTTCAAGGTCAGTGCTTACGGCGCCGAGCGCTATCGTGCCGACCTGGTGCGCGTCATCTGCGGCGATAATGACCCGAACCACGACATCTTTCAGCTCGAGGAGATCGAAGCGCCTTTCAATGGCGAGTATCCGGGCCGCCTGCAACCGATCGACGCGGGGTCTTACGCGGTGCTGCCTTACTCGAACGCATACGACGGCATCGAAAGTTTCACTGCCCTGGCCTGGGTATATCCGACCACCCCGTCGAAGGGGCGGCAGGCGCTGATGGTGCAATGGCAGGACGACCCGGCGACCGGTTTCGCGCTGACGCTCGATGATACAGGCGCGCTCGCCCTGCGCGTGGGCGATGGTCGCGGCAACGTCGCCGAAGTCAGTACGGGGGAACCCCTTGCAGAACGGCGCTGGTACCTGGTTGCCGGCAGCTACGATGCCTCCACCGGAACCATCAGCGTCAGTCAGCAACCGCATAGCGGTCCCCTCGATCCCTTGAGGGCCGCGAGCGCGAGCGACGGCGCCGAAGGCTTCGCCGTTGCCCAAATCGACCTCCTGTTCGGGGCGCTGCGGGCGACCTTGACTAACGGGAATTCCGGGTCCGCATCTCATTTCAACGGCAAGATCGACCGACCGCGCCTCGCTTCAACCGTGTTGAGTAGCGCCGACATCGAATTGGTGGCATCACAGGTTAACCCGTTCGAGCAATATCCGAACCTCGTCGCCGCATGGGATTTCGCGCGCGATACCGGTACGGATGTCGTCAGCGATACCGGCCCCAACGCGCTGCACGGGCACACCGTCAACCTGCCGTCGAGGGGTTGCAAGGGATTCAACTGGAGCGGTAAAGAACAAAACTGGCAGCATGCGCCGGCCGAATACGGCGCCGTGCATTTTCACGATGACGATCTGTACGATGCCGGCTGGGAGACCGATTTCGAGTACGTGATTCCCGTCGATCTGAAAAGCGGCGCATACGCCGCGCGCCTGCGGGTAGATGACGACGAGTGGTATCTCACCTTCTTCGTGCGCCCGAGCAGGGGAAAAACCACGTCGAAACTCGCTTTCCTGGCGTCAACGGCCACCTATATGGCCTATGCGAACTACCAGTGGCTGTTTCACCAACGCTACGCCGAGGTGGCAGAGTCGCAGTGGACCACGCTCGAGAAAACCGACGTGTTTCTGCAGGAGCACCCCGAGTTCGGCCTGTCCACCTACGACAACCATTCCGACGGCAGCGGTGTGCGCTACGCGTCACGCCTGCGCCCAATTTTAAACATGGCGCCGACGACGCCCTGCTGGAGCTTCAACGCGGATACGCGCATTCTCGGCTGGCTGGAAAACCGGGGTATCGAGTACGATGTCATCACCGACGAGGACCTGCACCGCGAGGGCGTCGAACTGCTCGAACAATATCGCGCCGTGTTAACCGGGACCCACCCGGAGTATTACACCACCCCCATGCTGGATGGCCTGCGAACCTATATCGCCGGCGCGGGGCGTCTGGCCTACCTGGGCGGCAACGGTTTCATCTGGCGTTGTGCCATGTCCGATAATTTTCCCGGAGTCGTCGAACTGCGCCGTGCCGAGGACGGCATTCGCTATCGTGACGAGGAACCGGGAGAATACTACCTGGAATTCACCGGCGAGTACGGCGGCCTGTGGCGGCGCCTGGGTATTCCACCCCAGGCCGTGGTCGGCGTCGGCACCATCGCCGTGGGTTTCGATGCGTCTGGCTATTATCGGCGCACAGGGGACAGTTTCGATCCGAGGGCGGATTTCATATTCGAAGGCATCGGCGAGGACGAGATCATCGGTGATTTCGGTTATCTCGGCGACGGCGCCAGCGGTTCGGAAATCGACGCGGTGGATCCGTTGCTCGGAACGCCCGCACATACGCTGGTCGTGGCTAGTTCCGAGGGTCACTCCGAGAACACACTGATCGTGCCCGACGAGATTGGGTTTCACCACGTGGCGATGGATGGCGTGCAAAGCCCGCTGGTGCGCGCGGACATGACCTTCTTCGAGACGCCGGGCGGCGGCGCGGTGTTCTCCGTCGGCTCTATCTCCTGGGGCGCAAGCCTGGCGCACAACGGCTACGACAATAACGTGTCTCGGATCTCGGCCAACGTGATCGAGCGTTTCCTGAGGGAGACGCCGTTTGACGCTCCCGGATAGCGTTGCGCTACGCTGGCTGAAGAGTATTTCGGCTAGGCGTCGACGATCACCAGCTCGGGTTTGAACTTCAGCGGCCGCAAGGCGGCGCCGGACTTGAACATCAGGGTATCGACGTAGTAAGTGATGCCCGACATGCGCGGCGCGAAAAACTGGCTTTCGAAGTTGACCACGGTGCCGGGTTCCAGGATCTTGTCGGTTTCCGTATCCGTCATCTCGTAAACGTAGTTCCCCACCCAGTCGGGCGGAAACGCCAGCCCCAGTTCGTAGCCGCCGACCCAGCCCGCGTCCGACCAGATGCCGACCTCGTCATAGTAAGCCCGCGTCTTGCTCACCAGCTCCGCCACCGGCAGGTTGGGACGCATGAAGCTGTCGATCACGTCGAATACGCCTGACGACAAGCGATGAAAATCGAGCACGTCTTTCGGCGGCTCGCCCACGTAAAAAGCGCGCCCGCCGTTGGCATGATAGCGGTTGTAGACGCCGCTGATGTCGATGTTGACTTGCTCACCGGCCCGGATCGTCTTGCGGCTCGCCAGAGAATGGCCGCAGTTGGCCTTCAATCCCGAGTTGACCGGCAGGGTGATGCCCGGCTGTTCGCCGCCTGCCCGAGCCATCGCGTAGTTCATTTCGGCATAAACGTCGAGCTCGCTGACGCCCGGACGAATCGCGTTCTTCGCGGCCTCGAAGCCGATGTCGGTGATTTCCGCGGCTTTTTCGATGCAGGCGATCTCCGCGTCCGACTTCACCCAGCGAACCTCGCGCAGCACGTCGCTGCCATCGCGCACGCTTATTCCACTGCTTGCGAAGGCATCCTGGAAACGCTTGCTGATCACCGGATTGGGCCGATAGCTGTGAAACTCCATGCCGAGCACACCCGAGCCCAACCAACCCGAGGACTTCAGCTCGTCGACGATGAACGAGATGCCGTCGCGACGCTCGCCCATCGGGAACACCCGCACATCCTTCGCGCAGGTGACGAAGCGGCACATGATCGCTTCGCTGGGGGTATCGAACAGGATGAAATCATCGCGCTCCCTGTGAATGGCGATGCCGCTGGTGGCCGGCCATTGTTTCGGGCTCTGCGCCTGGTACCAGATGCACTTGTAGCCGCTGACGTAATAAAGGCTTTCGGGCGCCATCAGCCAGAGGACGTCGATACCGTCGCCTTCCATGCGCGCGCGAATGCGCTGCAGACGTTGCTCGAACTCCTGTTCGCTGAATGCCAGGTCCTTCTCGGGTTGGCATTGCTCGAATACAAGATTGCGGTTTTGCGCCATGGGATATCTCCTTCGATGACAGCTGTGATCGGTAAGGAACGCCAGATTAGCACGCACCATTCGAAAGCAACAACGACACGGGATAGCGTTGAGGTACAACCTTGATTCTTGTCAGAATTCGGCGGGACAATATACCTAGTTACTGAAAACTGTAACCCGTCAGCCTTAGGGTAGCATTCGGGATAGCATTCGGGACACACACTTTTAATTTCGTGATTTACGCCTTCCAAAGCAGCTATTCGAGTGTGTGTCCCATTGAAATGCATTGAAATCGTTGATGATGACGCGATAACTAAATACTACCTAGGGTATATACTTCCTTATTTTGTATTAAGGTGCGGCGCGGTGGCCAAGTCCTTGGCAATTATCTTGGTCCAGGAACCATCCTCTTCTTCAATCCACCAATAGATGGGGGATTCCAGGTCACCCGTCCAGGTGTAAAGAATGACCACCGGCGCATCGCCGATGTAGAGTGCATGGGGAACCTGGGACGGCGTTACCGAATACTCTCCAGGCCCTACCCGTCGCGGCTCCACATCGACGCCGTTTTGCACATGCATGACTCCTGAGTGCACATAGTAAATCTCCAGACCAGCATGACTGTGCATTGGGTATTCAAAATTCGGCGCCAGAAAGAAGACGCCTGAACGCAGTTTCTGATTGAACAGGCGCCCCTTAGGCCCCACAATTTGCTTGCCCACCATATAGTCCGCTTGAGTCGCATTAATACCTTCGCCCTCATAGACTTGTTGAAAACCCCCTTCGCCTGCCAGATCGATGACGGATTCGATTAACTCCTGCGGCCCCTCCGCCGCAGCCAAGGCGCCCTCCAACAACGGCATCAGCGGGTGGTCAAGTTCGCCCGTCACATTATCTCCCGGCGTTTCATCAACACTACGCAGGGCGTCAACAAAGGGCGCAAGTGCGTCATCGGACGCTTCCAGGCCTTCAAGTATTTTCAGATAGCTCTGGACGAATTGAAGCGCCCGCGTCTGGCTTGTCATATACACCCCTCGTTTGTTCAGCGTATGGTGTTAGCTCATACAGTTCCACACGAGTTCTGAGAAAAATCAGATACACATGGCTTCAGATCTCGCCTGCACCTGGTCAATCCAATACAGACAGATGGCCTCCTGACTCAGGTGGCACTGCAGTACTTCAGGTTAATGTATTGTTGTTATCGTAATGCATCTTTCGCTGGATGAACAAGTTTTCTAATACAGATTAAGTCCATTTCACGCTATTTTTCATAGATATATCCGGATGGTCGCATTTGCAGACCATGCGGAAGGTCTTCAAAAGCACCATTCGGGACACACACTTTTAATTTAGTAATTTACACCTTCCAAGGCAGCTATTCGAGTGTGTGTCCCATTGAAATCACTGCTCATTATTCCCTGCCTACAAACTATGAAGTCTCACAAAAATTCTCGCCGATGCTCACTTGATCTTAGCAAACCATTTTTTAACTTCCGATCGTAACGCCTGCCGCTGAGCTTTCGACAATCCAAGCGGATCAAAACGATAACGGTAGTGTAGAAGGGCAATGTCTTCCAGCTCGGTCCCCTGTACACGCCTGGCCCAGTTTAAAATACTCTCGCTTTCATTTCTTGCCTGTCCCTGCTCTTGAAAATACTGCTCTACCCGATATAACTCGGAATCCATACCCGTCCGATTTGCCTCGGTTTCACTCCTGAGTTCGGAGAACCTGGCCGACCTGTGCTGTCGTTTTATCCCATACAGGAACCATCCCAGGTAAAAGCTCAGCAACAGTAGAAAAATCCCGAAGGCTAGCTTGTAGCCATCTACTTCGGCCTGCACCCGCCACTGGTTGAAATAGAAAACTAACTTGTAAAACAGGTCCGACAGTCCCTGGAAACCACCGGCATTTTCAGCCTCCAACTCCAGCCATTGTGGCGGCGTGGTGTCTACAGCATTCCAGCTATCCGCTAATTTCGCAATCGCCCAGGCATGCGAGTGCCGCCGCCGCACGATATACATGCCTAAATCAGGATCGTACTCCTGCACCGAGTAACCGTTAGCCAGGCGTGCCGGAATCCCTGAATATCGCAGTAATAAAACGGTGGCCATGGCAAAGTATTCACAATGCCCCGCACGTCGTTCCAACATGAACTCGGTTAAAGCCTGGTCGGCATCGGATTGACTGGGGGTATATAAGGTGTAGGAGAAATGGTTCAGGAAATAATTCTTGATAGACGCGGCAATTTGTTCCGGGGGCTTGTTAGCGAGCGCTAAATTTTCAGATACCTGGCTCAACCAATGCTTATGTTGTTCGGGGATTCTGAGGTCGTTACGGGATACGTCTGACCGCCTGACGCCGGAATAGGCTACCGAGTATCTCGCCCACGCAGGGGGCTCGGAAATTTTGAATGCGTCGAGTTCGGTGCGCGTAATCGTCGAGTTACCCAGTTCTCCTATGGTTGCAATTCCGTCCGGCAAGGCCAGGATCAAGTCATTCCCAAATTGCTGAACAATTTCCAGGCTTTCAAGATCGTCCAAACCAGCGGTAGTCGTGTTCTCGAAAGGTCTGAATACGAATTCGGAAGCGCTCCAGACCTTGTTATAGTAGATGTCATAACTGCTCTGATGCAGCAACATCGGTTTATCGGCGACCACATAAAATTCGATTTGATCGGATAATTTCAACTCGCCAATTTGCCCTATCGAGGTATGACTCTTGAACGGATTGGTTGTCCAGCTACCAATAAATTCGATTGATTTTGCCTGCACATACGCCTGCAGTTGTTTTAAACCCTGGTGCCCAAAGTGCGATGTCGCAATCGCGATTGCAAAAATGAGGACCCAGGTAATTTTGCTGAAATGCCGTGGGTGTTGAAACCAGAAAACGGCCCCGACGAAAATCACTGTCACGATAAAATAGTCCGTAGATTGTGTATTGGCCGCGCCGGCTGCCATTACCGTGAATATCGCAAACGGCAGGGTAAAGTCGATTTCCTGGTGGTCACGATTGTCAACACCGCGCATTGCGTAAAACAACGCGGACATCGGCAGGCGACTACCGACGCTATAGATTTGCGCCAGTACAACCGGCGCAAACAAAACCGGAGACCACTTCAAGATACTGTAAATTGGATTGGTATCGCTACCGGACAGGTAGCCATAAGCGAGCATTAGTATCACTAGCACAAAGCTGAAATCGACGACACGATAGAATTGTTTTCGGTTCAGATCCCAGCGACTACCGACTAGTGGATTCAGCAGTATCAATGCGATCAAAATGCCCGCTGCCAGCCAAGCCTGGTTGAACCATCCCCAGATTCCAATCCCCAGTCCCATGAAAAGTATCGAATACTTCATACGGCACTCAAATCGGCAGCGATGCTGCGATAATTGACCAGGTAAAACAGGTCGGGGCTATTTTCGATCGACTCGGCGCGGATCGAGCCATCGTGAATCAAAAAGACGGCCAGCGGGATAGCATGCTGCTGCAGCCGTCGAACCAGCGCCTGGCGCTTGTTATCCCAGTTCATCAATACACAGACCACGCTGCTGCACAACTGGATGTGACTGGTTACCGCTTTCTCGAGCTCCTCGAAGCCGGCGGAGCTGGTTTGCACTGAAGCCAGGATTTCCTGGATGTGGGGCATCTGATCAACCCCTCGGCCCGAAGTAAAACAATGCGCTTTTTCTCCGACAAACATCAGATCCAGTAGTGAATCCGTCTCACGTTCACTCATGCACACGGACGCGGCAACACTCACAGCAGCCTCGAAGTAGTCATTGTCGAGATCACTGGCAAAAGTATCCAGTACCAGTGCCCGCCGCGCGAAGTACTCATCCTGGTATTCCTTTACAACCAGTTCACCGTGGCGGGCAAAACTTTTCCAATGAATCGTATTTAGCGGATCACCATTACGGTATTCGCGTAGTGATAAAAACTCGGAGGAATCGCCAACCGAGTTTGCCAGGGAAATACCGCCGGCCTGGTATTTTCGATTCCCTCCAAGTTTTAACGGCGCAATCGGGTATCGCCGGGGCAAGATAAGGCAAGATTGATAGTCGGGAACAAAATTCAGCCTACGGTAAAGTCCGAGCCGGTCCGGACAGGCAAGGGTAATGCCCTCAAAATTCAACTTGCCCCGCCGTAGCGGAGTAAATTCAATCTCGATACTGATTTTTTTGCCGGTTCCGGTTGCCGGCAACGAAGCAATCGGCATTTCAGGAATGACACCACCCCGGCTGCGCGTAAAATAATTTCTCCAGCGCCTGAAACTGAGCGCTCTTTTGAAAAAGGGTCTACTCGATAGCCGGAACCACTTTTCCAGTTCGGATGCACCTGGTGGCTTAGCCAATAGCTGTTCAATTAAAGCCAGATTTTCGTAATCGGTGTTACCGGAGTTTTCCAGCGATACCGTGTAGTGCCCTTTTTCTCCGGCGGTAAAATAACGTGGCAGATGCCTTACTGCCGACACTTCTAGTCCGATGAACCAACTGTTCAAAAATGCAAAAACCAGGAGCACGAGCAGCAATACAAAAAGTTGGTAGGTGGTCGTTGCCGTGGTGTCGATCCCAAAAGCGGCGGACAACAATATCGCAATCAACACGACATGACCAAGATAGGTGAAATGATTACGTAGCCACTGCGAAATTCGGTATACGAGGTGATATTGTTTGAGCATTATCTTCGATGGCATCAGTAGTCGGCCTCTGTAAGAACCTGTCTCTGCCATGCTGCTGAATCGATAAACCTGGGCATCGCAAATCGAACCTAACCCGGAACCGGTACAGCTTCCACGATGTCTCTTACCAGGGACTTGCTATCCAGGCCCGAAAACTGGCTTTGTGAATCCAGGCCTAATCGGTGCGCAATAACGGGGACCGCCAGCTCCTGGATACTGTCGGGGGTAACATAATCAAACCCATCGATCAGTGAGAGCGCCTGGGCGCAGCGCATCAACACCAAAGATGCTCGTGGGCTGGCGCCCAGTTTCACTTCGCTTCGGTCGCGCGTGGCTGACACCAGCGAAACAACGTAATGATAGAGTTCGTCGCTGATACGGACATTTTTAACGGCAGTTTTCAAATGCAGGATTTCGTCGAGGGTAATACAGGCTTCGATCGACTCGAGCGGATGTTGCCGGCTTTGTGATTTCAAGATATCCACTTCCTGGTCGTTCGACACGTACCCCAGGCTGAATTTCATCGCGAATCGATCCAGTTGCGCCTCGGGTAACGGATAGGTGCCGTGAAATTCGACCGGGTTCTGGGTTGCGATGACAAAGAACGGATTGGGTAACGGCCTGACATTCCGTTCTACGGTGACCTGGTTTTCAGCCATCGCTTCCAACAGCGCCGATTGCGTTCTGGGAGAGGCCCGGTTGATTTCATCCGCCAGTAGCACATGGCAGAAGACCGGCCCGACTTCGAATCGAAATGAGCCTTCATGCTGGTCGTATATGGATATCCCGACAATATCGGACGGCAGTAAATCGGGGGTGAACTGGATACGTTGATAATCGGCCTGGCAGGAAAGCGAGAGCGCTTTTGCCAGGGTCGTTTTCCCAGTCCCGGGAACATCCTCCAATAAGACATGCCCGCCGGCGCCAAAGGCAGCCAGTAGCCAGTGCAGGGTCCTGTCCTGCCCGAGCATTACACCGGCCAGGTTAGCGTGTAATTTATCGATGATTTCTTTAGCCTGGTCCACAAAAGACTCCGCGAGTTGGGTTATAAAATGAGTTGACTAATATCGGGTATTATTTCAAATCCGATCCGCTACTGGTCTAATACCGGTTTCTCGTCTTTCGATTCAAAGCGTTTGAAGCTGATCAAGATGCAGCAGTATTGAAAACCCAGGAGTCAAGCGGCCCATTCGAGAATGACTCCGGCGTGCAATTTCGCTCCTGCAATTGTAAACCACCCCAAATTAGTTACGCGTATAATTAGAGTTTTCCAGCCGTTCATGTTTAACCCGGTACTCCCAGGGCGTGAGATCTCCCCTCCGCGATCCCTTCGGCCCAGGACGACCGACTCACCGGGATAATTCCGGGATTATCCTTATCGCCAATGACGTCGCGCAGACGGAGAAAACCGATTTCTGGATCGCGTTCGAATGGTTTTTACTTGAAACTGACTTATTTATCGCCATTATGCACAGTAAACATGTATTACGGTGAAAAACTCAATAGCATCAGCCACCTGGTCGGCGCGGCATTCGCGCTGGTAGGCCTGGGTGCTTTACTGACCATCGGCATTCAACTGCGCGACCCGTGGATCATCAGTAGTTTTTCCGTGTTCGGTTTTACCCTGGTGTTGCTTTACACCATGTCGACGCTTTTCCACAGTTTTCACCCGCCAAAACTCAAATACATATTCCAGGTGCTCGACCATGTGGCGATTTACCTGCTTATCGCCGGAACTTATACGCCTTACATGCTGGTAAGTTTGCGCGATGGCAACGGCTTTTTGATACTGGGCATCATCTGGGCGCTTGCGCTGGTTGGTATTTTAAGCGAGGTCTTTTTGTCAGGGCGGACTGTAAAGGTTATGCAGATGGTGATTTATCTGGGTATGGGTTGGGCATGCGTGTTCGATTTTGCGAGCCTAAAAGCGTCGCTTCCCGAAGCAGGTTTGTGGTGGCTGATTGCTGGCGGCCTGGCTTATACCGGCGGGGTGCTGTTCTACATACTCGACTTAATGAATCGACTGACTCACGCGCATGGTATCTGGCATTTTTTCGTGCTGGCGGGATCTGGTTGCCACTTTGTGTCGGTGATTGGTTATGTCAGAAATTGAAATCCCCGACAGTACAGGAATGTAAAAAACCGACAAGAGCCATTATTATTGTTATTCCCTGGCTCGATTGTGTTGAAAAGGAGATTTATTGCAAACGGGGACCGTCATAAATATTTGATCAGCATTTCGGTCCGTGCTCGGCACCGACACGAGGATTTTCAGATTAATAACCGATTTATATTTCAAAAACTTATGCGGCGCCCGTTGCTCTAATTTGCACTAATATGCATAACAATGCACCTCTAATACCCGCAAAACTCCGTATCAAGAATGTCCGACGCCAAACCCAGGTCTACGGCAACTTTTTGGTAGCGTTGTTTGCGGCCGCCAGACCTATGGTTTAACGTAAAACCATCCTTGACGCTGAAGCTCGATTATTTCGGGCAGCCCGGCCGGCACCAGTACAGCCTGATCAATAATCTTGGGGCGCTTACCTTCCGCCTTCGTCATTCGCTCCAGGGTGTTGGCGCATGCGTAGAGGCTGAGCGCGTCCAGACTTTCGATCATTTGTAACAGGCGTTCCTTTACCGGCGACGTATCGATCCGCAGCAGGTGCAGGCCAGGACCGTGACAGACGACCCGAATCGCCACCTCGATACCCTGGTCACGGTAGTAGTCGCAGATATTTTCAACGTTATTGAGCACAAAATTGAGGCGCTCATCGCCGGCAAAATTAACATGCATGACGATATTACGTTGACCGCTTTCGTCGGGGGTATCGTCAGGGCTGTGCGGGATCATGGTATCGGTCTCGTTCTGGTGCGAAAATTCTACAATACAGACCGCGTCTGCGAGTAATCGCGTTTCACCGCGAGGTGCTGTTTCCATTTCCGCATCGCCCGCATCCCGGCGTAATATTCTTCGTACCGGTGGCCGATCGGGAATGGCGGCGGCTCCGGGGGTTGCGACCAGGTCCCAGCCTGCCGACGCAGCTCGCGTTGATCGATGAGCCAGTCGCCATAACTTTCGTAGGTGATCCAGCCATGCGGCGCATCCAGGGTTGCCGCCCTGAGGCGCCCATCCATTTCCTCGATCAGTTCGATCTGATCGGTGGAAAGAACCATAGGCTCGGCAAGGTCGTCGTAACCCAACTCCTGCATCAGATCGCCCGCCACCCAGGACATTACCCGCTGCTGGTCAATACTGAGCTGGTGTTTGTAAATGCCGATATGCCGGTCGCTGATCGGGTGCGCCAGCGCCCAGTTGTCCCTGGTCTTACCGCGGCGTTGCGCAACCGGGGTCAAGTGAAACTCCATCAGGGCGTCGTCGTAATCTTCACCTAGAAAGGCACACAGGGATTTCAAACTTTCCACCGGGTCGCGTGCGAAATCTTCATACCTGACATTCAGCCACTGATCCGCGGTCAGCTTATCGCGAAACGGCTTCACCGCCTGCTGGCCATCGCGCCACATGACCGCGGCGTTATACGCGTTGGTCGGACCAAACTGAGATTCGATGAATTCGGCACTCGCATCGCGGCAATCGCGATAGATATAAACGAACTGGGCGTTGGGAAAGTCTTCGAGTATTTGTTTGATGTAAAACACGTTACCCGGGGTTTTTTCACCCCAGCGTGGTTTGCCCACATAGCCGGTGTAACGCTCGAACATGGCCGCAAACACACCCGCAAACGAGCGTTCGATTTCATCTGCACGCGCGGCGATCTCGGCACCGAAGGTGGCCGGGTTAACGTCGTCCATGCGCCAGAACGGCACCCGCAAGCCGTTCGCCATTGCATGCGCCAACACCTCGAAGTTGCGCAATTCCGACAGATCGCCAAAGGTATGCAGGTAAGGGCGAAAGCGCGGGTAGTACCAGGTCACCTCCGGTACCGCGATGCGCGGATGGCAGGCGAGGATCGCCAGTAGCAGCGTAGTGCCAGAGCGCTCGGAGCCAATGATAAAAATGGGACGTTGTTCGAGTATTATCGCCATACTAATCTGATCTGCGGGTCAGCTTTTCGCCGAGGCGGCTTTTATCGTGGACTTCAATCCATTGCGTACTTTTTCAACCTCGCGTAAAAAAGCTTCGCTTTCGCGACGCTCGCCCCGGTCGATGGATATATGGTACTCGTTGATTATATGCGCAGGCTCATCGCCCAGCAGTAGTACCCGGTCACCGAGATATACCGCCTCTTCGATGTCATGGGTCACGAACAGAATCGACTTGCCGGTTTCCTTCCAGATGCGCAGCAACTCGTCCTGCAGCGCAGTTCGGGTTATCGCGTCGAGCGCCCCGAACGGCTCGTCCATCAGCAATATGTCCGGGTCAACCGCGAGACTCCGGGCGATGCCGATGCGTTGCCGCTGACCGCCCGAAAGCTGGTATGGCCAGCGATCGGCGTAGGCGCTAAGGCCGACCAGTTCAAGTGTCGAGCGGACGCGTTCCTGCTTGACCTGCGGCGAGACATCGATGCCCTCGAGTCCGAGCGTAATATTGTCTCTGACCCGGCGCCAGGGCATCAGGTTGGCAGACTGAAACACCATCGCGATAGCGCGCCGCGTCGGATCATCGGGCGTATCGACCTTGACTGTACCGCGGAACGCGGGAATCAAGTCGGCAATGACGCGCAACAGGGTCGATTTACCCGCTCCCGAAACTCCCACCAGGGTTACGAACTCGCCTTTTTCGATCGCCAGGTTAAGTCCTTCGAACACGGGCGTTACGCCATCGAAGCTGACGGCCAGGTCCTCAGTGCGGATCACCGCTGCCATTCGAGCAGCCTGCTTTGAATGCGCACGAAAATGTAATCGCTCACGCCGTAAAGAAGTGCAATCGAAAACATGTACAGCACCACGACTTCGCTGGCCAACAGGCCCGCGGCCTCGATCATTCGCTGACCGATCCCGGGAATGCCGAACAATTCCGCTGCGACCACCGTCATCCAGCCCTGGCCCAGTCCGGCGCGCAGTCCCGAAAGAATGCCAGGTGCCGCCCCGGGCAGGATGACCTTGCGCAGCAAGGCAAAAAGCGATCGGTGTCCAAAAGCGCGCGCAACTTCGATCAAGTCCTTGTCAACCGCCTGCACTGCTGTCATCGCGGTAAAGTAATTGATCCAGAAGATACCGATGGAAATGATGAAAGCGGCCGCGGTCTCACTAATCCCGAACCAGATGATCGCGAATGGAATCCAGGCTAACGGCGGAATTGGGCGGAAAACCCGGGCCAACCACGCCTGGCTGGCTTCCACTCGAGGGAAGAGCGCGACCGACATACCCAGGATGACGCCTAACACGGATCCCAACACAAAGCCGATGGTGTAATGCCGCAAGCTGGCCCAGACCATGTCCTGCCAGATCCCGAGCCGGATCTCGGACAACAGGGTTGCAGGCAGGGCTGAGGGTGGCGGTAGCAGGTGGGGTTCCATCAAGCCGCTTTGCGCCAGAGCTTCCCACAATAACAGGAAACCGACCAGCCCTGCGGCGGATAGTAAATAACGCCTGGTTGGATTCACTTCCCGTTCATCGCTACCGAAATAATCGCCAATCCAGTCTTACATCCCAAGATTCCTGGCGGCGTCTTTGTAAATGGACAGGTCAAACAGACCATCAGTGGATACCTTGGTCTTGATTTTCTCACTCTTTTGAAATTCGGCCATATACTCGGTTCCTTTCACTATTGAACTGGGATCGGCGGCAAAGTTTGACGATGGCGATTTCAGTGATTTCTCAATCGTCCCGACATCGATCAAACCTTTGGCAACAAAGTCTCTGACAAAGGGCGCGGCGGCAGCCGGATCGTCTTGCAACAGCTTGGTTGCCCTTATATGCAATTCGACGAATTTAACCAGGACATCACGATGTTCGGCGATGACATTTTCACGCGCTGCGATGGTCGAACCCGGTTGGCCGTCCATCATATCGGTGGCGCGGGCGATCACCTTCGAACCCTTCAGCTTGCTTTCGACAATAGTCAGTATAGGCTCCAGAATTCCCGCCGCATCGACTGAACGGGTCAACAGCGCCTGCTGTACCTGGGCAGCCCCCATGCCAATCAATTCAACTTCGTCCAGGTCCATCTTCAGCGATCGCAGCAGCCAGTGACGAGTAACGGTGTCGGGTACCGATCCCTTGGGGAAACTGGCGATTTTCGGTTTACGCCCCTTATCCGCAGCAAACGCGCGCAACGCGTCGGCGCCGTTATCGTACTTGTCGAAATAATCCACCAGGTCACCCTGTGCGATTACCGCGATCTGGTTGGTAATGCCGGCGGCGATAACCTTCAACTTGATGCCCTTACCACGCGTGACCATCGCGGGCCCGATACCAAAACACATGGTATCCATCGCGCCCGAGGCGATGGCCTGGACGATAGCCGGACCATTGGAAAATCGTGTGAGTTCCAGGTTGATGCCTGCTTCCTTGGCCCAACCCATGCCTTCGATGACGAAAAGTTGACTACAGGGCACGATGGGCATGTAGGCCATTTCAAGGGTTACCTCGGCCTGCGCCTTAGTCGTAATTCCGGTGGCCATGACCAACGTCAGGGCTACCGCCGCTATAAAGCGATGCGTTGAAACTATCATTTGGAGGTCCTCCAGGTTGTCGGCGACCTTGCCCACCTACAAAAACGAAGATGATATAACTTAGTCGCACATTTTATTTCGTAGGATTATCGCATGAATTTTAGAAAGATGAGAGTTCTGGATTTTTGTGTCCGACCATTCACTAGAAACCGGAGAAACCGGGACAGATTTAATTATGACAAAACAAAAATTGACAGGGATCTACGCATGGCGGAATTGTACCTTGGAATTCTTTGGCTGGATATTCCGGGAACAGTATACCGGTTTAAGGAATGAAGCCTTGCGACAGGAGGAGAGCGGAGACAGACCAGGTTTTTCGTTTCATCCCCAGGAAAATATAGTCTGTCCCGCTGTTGCTTCGACCCGGCCCAGCAGCGAAACTAGCGCCTACTATTCCCCACGGCCTGTTATCAATGGAACTCATTGTTTTTGACCTCGACGGAACGCTGCTCAACCGGCAATCGACGATATCGGATTACACCAGCGAGACGCTGAAGCTGTTGTCGAAACGCGAGATTGCCTACACCGTCGCGACGGGCCGCACGCTTCACGGAGCGAGGTCAATCTTGGAAGGCCATTGCTTCGAACTGCCGCAGGTCTTCAAGAACGGTGTCATGATCTGGCACCCCGAGGATCGGCGTTTTTCGAGCAGCACTACGCTCACGGCATCCGAGCTCGAAAACGTCGTCCGGGCCTGCATCCACCACGGGGTAACGCCTTTCGTCTTCACCCTGGACGAAGACGATAACAGCACGGTGTACCACCCGGTGTTGCAAACGGATGCCGACCACGAGCTGGTTCGGGTCCTCGGTCTCGACGGTCATGTGCGGATGCGCGTGCTCGACGAATTGCCTGCCGATGCCGCGGTCACCCACGTCAACTCGATCGGGGCGCCCAATGCCGTCAAGGCGGTCGTGCACGGCGTCGAGGATGAAGCGCATCTGGTCGCCTATTCCGGCCTCGCCCGGTTTCTGCGCGAACGGTTTGCACTCGACGAGTCCTGAGCCATGGCGCAGATTGACGAGATAGAAAAGCGAAGCGTACTCATCACCGGCTGTTCGAGCGGTATCGGCGAGTGTGTTGCCTTTGGGTTACACGAGCGCGGTTATCGCGTCTTTGCCAGCGTGCGCAATCCCGACGACCGTGCGGCTTTTCACCAGGCCGGTATCGAGTGCCTGGTGCTCGATTACGCGGATCCCGCGAGTATAAGATCAGCCGTTGAGCAGGTATTGGAACAGACGGGCGGGCGTTTATATGCCCTGTTCAACAACGGCGCCTATGGCCAGCCCGGCGCCTGTGAAGACCTCAGCCGCGAGGCCATGCGCCAACAATTCGAAACCAATGTATTCGGCTGGATTGAGCTGACCAATCTCCTCATTCCGGTCATGCGCGCACAAGGATACGGTCGTATAATTCAAAACAGCTCGATACTCGGCATTGTCGCGCTGTCAATGCGCGGCGCGTACAACGCCAGCAAATTCGCCATCGAAGGGTTCAGCGACACCCTGCGCC
>SMVB01129444.1_pt1 | contig 16881 bp, 13 predicted proteins | sample 2456461 | NCBI WGS metagenome assembly SMVB01 (sample SAMN11095934, study PRJNA526329) | marine sediment metagenome | biome: Marine sediment; feature: Surficial sediment; material: Deep marine sediment; isolation source: Hadal surficial sediment | place: Pacific Ocean | collected 2014-05 | depth...
ATGTTCGACCACGATCGGCGCTGCCTTTGGCTGTCCCTTCGAAGGCGAGATACCACTCGATCGCGTGGTCTCGATCGCCGCGCGCTGCGCCGAACTGGGGGCCACGGAAATTGCCATTGCCGATACGATCGGCGTGGCCGATCCGTGGGAGGTCAAACGCCGGGTCGGCGCGGTCAAAAAGGTCATTGGCGACATCCCGCTACGCTGCCATTTCCACAATACCCGCAATACAGGCATTGCCAATGCGTTCGCCGCCGTCGAGGCCGGTGTTCGTATCCTGGACGCTAGTTGTGGTGGTATCGGCGGTTGTCCTTTTGCACCCAAAGCGACCGGCAATATCGCCACGGAGGACTTGCTTTATATGCTTGAGCGAGCCGGCATTTCGACCGGGATCGATGTCCAGAAGATTATCGACACGACTCATTGGCTTGAGGGCGCCCTGGGTCATTCCATTCCGGCCATGGTGTCGAAGGCCGGGCTGTTCCCCACCGGCGCCACGGCGCAAGCGGCGGAATAGGCCGCGCTTGCCGGGTTTTATGCAATGAACTCGGTTTGAGCGACTCGCTTGATCAAGGTCGGATTGCGATAAACCGATGTGCGCGCACCACCCCCACCCCTTCTTGACTTGGCGAACGGCGGCCTGTAATCGCAAAGGATAAATAACCAAGGCACGGATAGTAAAGCCCCAGCGAACGGTGCTTTCAAACCATGCCAATAAAATAATCTCGAAAAATCAAGCCTTTCGTTCACTTTGAGGGAAACGATAACAATGTCATATCGGTTAGGTGTCGATGTCGGAGGAACATTTACGGATCTTCTGCTGATCGACGAAGAAACGGGGCGCACGTACACAGCCAAAGTTCCGTCGACGCCGGAAGATTCCGCCATTGGTGTCATCAACGGCGTAGAAAAGGTGTGCAAAGATGCCGGCGTCGATCCCAAATCCATAAACCACGTCATGCATGGCACCACGATAGCGACCAATACGATTCTGACGGGTAGCGGCGCGCGCGTGGGTCTGGTCACCACCGAAGGCTATCGCGACATCTTACAGATCGCCCGATCGTTTATTCCCGGCGGGCTTGGCGGATGGGTGATCTACAACAAATCGGACAACCTAGCGCCCTTGGAATGTACAATTGAGGTGCCGGAGCGTATTGGCGCCAAGGGGGACGAAGTGCGGCCGCTCGACGAAGACAAGGCCCGCGAAGAAATCCGCTCCCTCAAGAACCGGGGCGTCGAAGCCATCACCATTTGCCTCATTAACTCCTTCGCTAATCCGGCACATGAAATTCGTCTCAAAGAAATTGTCGAACAGGAATTGCCCGGCATACCCGTTTCCATCTCCTCGGAAGTCATTCCGGAAATGCAGGAATATGAGCGCGCCATCACAACGGTGGCGAATTCCTACGTACGCCCCTACGTATCGAAATACGTGCGTAGCTTGAAGCGGGAGTTGGACAGGCGTCTCGGCGATGTGAAGCTTGACATTTTGCGATCGGATGGCGGCTTGTCCACAGCGGAGGCAGCCGAAGCCTATCCGGTCAATCTGCTTATGAGCGGCCCGGCCGGCGGCGTGACGGGCGCATTGTGGATTGCGGAAAAGGCCGGCTACAAAGATCTGCTCACCTTCGACATGGGCGGCACATCAACGGATGTGTGCCTGGTTGAAGGTGGTGCCGCGGTGACCCGGCGCGAAACCACAGTCGGCGACGTGACGGTACGGGCGGCCTCCATCGACGTGCGCACGTGCGGTGCCGGCGGCGGGTCGATCGCCCATGTGCCGGAGCTGACCAAAGCATTGCGCGTCGGGCCGGAAAGCGCCGGCGCGGTTCCGGGCCCGGCGGCCTATCCTAACGGCGGCGAAGAGCCGACCGTGACCGACGCCAATGTGGTGCTGGGTTACTTGCCGGCCGAGCAAAAGCTTGGCGGCGATATGGTAATTAGCAAGTCGTCCGCCGAAACGGCAGTGCAAAAGACAGCCGACGCGTTGGGCCTATCGCTCAAACAGGCAGCCGAAGGCATCATCAAAATCGTCAACGAAAACATGTTCGGTGCGTTACGTCTCGTGTCGATCGAAAAAGGCTATGACCCGCGCGATTTCGCTTTGGTCGCATTCGGTGGCGCCGGGCCGCTTCACGCCAACTCCATCGGCATATTGATGCAGTCTTGGCCGATCATCATTCCGCCGGGACCCGGCGTGTTGTGCGCTTACGGCGATGTCACCACACGCATACGTGATGAGGCATCGAAAACTTTTATCCGCACATTCTCTGATTCGAGTCCGCAGGAGCTCATTAGTGAGTTGGAAACACTGGCCAAAAATGCCACCGAGGCGATGCAGGCCGGGCGCGGCGATAAGGTCGTCGACACTCTGTTTCAGGTCGACGTGCGTTATCACGGCCAAGGCTTGTCACTGACGGTCGACGCCAATTTCGATGACATTCGGAAGAATGGATTTGCGACGATTGGCCAAGCATTTGACAATTTGCATGAGCAACTCTTCACCTTCCGATCGGATTCCGAAAAGGAAATCGTGAATCTGCGTGCGGTTGTGCTTGGTCCGGTGACGGATGTGGCGGCGGAACAGATCGAACAAGGCAGCGACGATGCGTCAGAGGCGATTGTTTCCGATCATTCAATTTTCTATGAAGGCAAAGATCATGCGGCCAAGCTTTACGACCGGGCAAAACTTCGCGCCGGCAACAAGATTCATGGGCCCGCCGTCATCATGGAAATGGACTCGACCACGGTCATTTTACCCGATCACACCGGCGAGATCGATCCGTTAGGAAATATCCTGATCCGTCCGTCGAATATGAATTAGCAAAGGGGAGGCATAACGATGCCCGTAGAAATCATCGAACCGAACAAGCGGCCCATGAAGCGGGTTGATGTGGACCCCATCACGCTTGACATCATCGAAAACGCTTTGCGCAACGCGCGTACGGAAATGGATGTCACCCTCTTCCGTACGGCGATGTCGCCGGGTATTCGGGAACAACATGATGCCTTTCCCATGATTGCCAATTTGGAAGGCAAGATGGTGGTGGGACAGTTCGGCTCGTTCCTTCATGGCTTCAAAGCCGTCTATAACGGAACTCTGGAAGAAGGTGACGTCATCTTCACCAACGATCCTTATTCCTGCGCCGGCGCCGTCAGTCATTGTAACGACTGGCTTGTCATCAAACCGATCTTTAAAGACGGCCGTATGATCGCTTGGGGCTGCCATTTCGGACATATGACCGATATCGGCGGAAAGGTCCCCGGTTCGCTACCGACCGACGCCAAACAGATCTTTGAAGAGGGCATCGCGCTGCCGCCGGTGAAACTCTACAGGAAGGGCGTACTCCAAGACGAAATCATGCAAATCTTGATGAACAATTGCCGCATGCCCGATTGGAATAAGAGCGATCTTATGGGCATTGTAGCGGCGTGTAACGTGGCTGAACGGCGCGTCATCGAACTGGCCGAGCGTTTTGGCGATGACATGTTCTATTCCGCTATGGAAGACCTATTGGACCGAAACAAGCGGGCCATGGCGCATTTGATCCTGACAACCATTCCCGAAGAAAAGCGCTATTTCGAGGATTATGTGTGTGACGACGGCATGGGTATGGGGCCGTACAAGATTGCCTGTTCGCTTTGGCGTGAAGGCGAAAAGGTGATTTTCGACTTTGCCGGCACCGATCCGCAATCGATTGGCTCGATAAACTTTCTGCTCAACGCGGAAATGTTTAAAATGTTTGTCGGCACCTTCATGATCGCGGTGTTCGACCCACAGATCCTATTTAATGACGGCTTTTACGACTTGATGGAAGTGCGCATGCCGGAAGGTACGCTGCTCAGTCCGAAACGACCGGCTGCGCTGTCGTGTCGAACCCATGCTTTGGGTCGTGTGTTCGACATGATTAGCGCGCTTTTGGGTCAGGGGGCGCCCGACTACATGTGTGCCGCCGGCTTTTCCGACAGTCCACACTTCATGTATTCCGGATACACCAAGGAAGGCGATTGGTACCAGCTCTATCAAATTAGCTTCGGCGGCGTGCCGGGTAGACCGTTCGGCGATGGCCTGGACGGACATTCCATGTGGCCGGCGTTCACCAACGTGCCGAACGAATATCTCGAATCCTACTTCCCGCTTAGGATCGAGAGTTACAAAACGCTCATCGATACCGGCGGTGCCGGCCTGAATCGCGGCGGCAACGGCATCCGCACAGGATATCGTTTCCTCGAACCGGGCGAAATTTCAATCCACGACGATCGATGGCTGACCCATCCGTGGGGTGTCAATGGGGGTCATCCGGGTGGCCGCAGCACCAAGATCCTGAAACGTGCCGACGGCACTGAAGAGATTCTTCAATCGAAATGTGACCGCATTTCCGTTAAAGAAGGCGACCTTCTTTGCTTCGACACCTGGGGCGGCGGCGGCTGGGGCGATCCCTTTAAACGTCCGCCCGAAAAAGTGGCTCTGGATGTGGATCGTAAATTGGTCAGCAGGGAAAGTGCGCGTGATAATTACGGTGTGGTGCTTAATGACGACCTGACCGTCAGCGAAGATGAAACCGTCGCCTTGCGCGATAAGCTGGCCAAACAACGAGGTGATGTGAAACTGTTCGACTTCGGCGGCACCGTGGAGGAACTCAAGGCCCGTTGCAAGGAAGAGACCGGCCTGGAGCCGCCAAAAACACCCGAGTTCTTAAACTGGTTTACCAAAAAAGGCAGCACAGCCGAAGCGGCGGAATAGATCACGCGTTCGGCCCTATCAATGACCACGACAAAGCGATGGCCCTAGGAAACGTGCGCCGTATTTCTGGTTTGCTCGACCTGCCGATTTGCAGCAGTAAAACTTTGACCAATGTGTCTTGCCGTCTCTTTGAGACGGGGGACATAATCCTTGACCACCTGCTGAGGAGTCAGAGCGGATGTCATATAACGCATGGTCAAACTTGCTAGAAGCGTGCTGCCGTTCATAATCGGAACCGACACGGTGGTCTCGCGATGACTTTCGCGAATATGAAACGCGTAGCCGTGTTGCCTGGCATCATTCAATACGCGCTCAACAAGTCCGCTTTCCCGTGCCAGGGAGTCGTTTGGTGATTCCGAATGGGCGAGAATCTTGATTAAGGTTTCGCGTTGCCGCGGCGGGCAAAAGGCTAAGTAAATACGTCCTGCAGCACTGCCGAGTATGGAAACACGCAGCCCAGCGGAATAGCGCTCCAGAGCCAACGGGCTATTCTTGTCCGTGGTCTCACGTACCAGCATGTTCGTGCCGGACAATGTCGCCACTGAAACCGGCCATATAATTTCCCGGCACAGTGCCTCGATCTGCGGTTTGGCGATTTCTCTGACCCAGGGTTCGTCTTCAAACCCCTCACTCAATGACCGAACCGATATGGTCGGCCGATAGCGATCATCCGCCGGATCTCTCACCGCATAGCCGCCCACGCACAAAGTCTCCAAAATGCGATAGGCCGTCGTGCGAGGCAGTCCCGTTTGTTCGGCAATCTCGGTTACGGTCACGCCGTTATGGGCGTTCAAGCAACGAAGACTGTCGAGGCCGCGCAAAAGCGCTCGAATTGGTCTGATGGATTCGGATTTTCGTTGACCCGCTTCGCCATTTTCATGACTTGCGTCCTGCCACCCATTCCCCGTTACCCGGCCAGCTCCGTTTTGACGCGGAACTTGTCCACCGGACAAAGATCCCTGAGCGGGATTGTTTGCCAATTGGTCACCCATAGCTACCCTGATACCCTTTGTTAGAGCTGTGGCTCATCTGTTGATTGCTGTCCCAACGACAACCGCTAATTGTGTCCACTCTGCGTGCTCCGACCAACAGGCGGAACAGCCAGTGATCTTAGCACAGAAGTCCTTGTGTCTTAAGGCACGCTTAACCGACCGAGCCTGAAAGGTTATTGGGCTAAGTGCATTGCCATGAATGTCGGAAATCCGCCATATTAACAGTGTATTTTTAGGGATAATAATTTGCGCGTCAAAACCGTTAAAGGCGCTTTCCGGAGAGTAGAACCAGCAGGTCTTGTCATTTTTCAGCTGTCAACCAGGATAAGCTCATGCCGCAAAATCGAAAACCAGTGTTGATCGCCGGGGCCGGACCGGTCGGCTGCACCGCCGCCTTGTTGTTGGCCCAGCATGATATTCCGGTCGTTCTGATGGAGGCCCTGGACGAACTGCCCATGGACCTGCGCGCGTCAACCTTCCACCCACCCACATTGGACATGCTCGACGCGTTGGGTGTCACACCCCAACTCATATCCCAGGGTCTGATCGTACCGACATTTCAATATCGCGACCGGCGGACCGGCGAATTCGCGGAGTTCGATTTGGATTTGCTCAGGGACGAAACCCGGCACCCCTATCGTCTTCAATGCGAGCAGTACAAATTTACCCGTGTCGTGGTCGACATGCTGAAGGCGCTGCCCCATGCGGATGTGCGATTCAATCATCGCGTGGTGGGCTTTTCGCAAGATGGGGAGGGGGTGACCGCTCTCGCTTGGACACCGGATGGTGAAATCAAAATCCGCGGGTGCTTTTTAATCGGCGCGGAAGGCGCTGACAGCAAAGTGCGCCAATCGGCGGCCGTGCTTTATGAGGGTCTGACTTATCCCGAACGCTTCCTGGTCATGAGTACAAAATTTCCGTTTGAGGATCACATCGAGAATCTGAGCGATGTCAGTTATATGTCGGATCCGGAAGAGTGGTGCGTCTTATTGCGCACGGTAGATTTGTGGCGCTTCCTTGTACCCACGGATCCTCAGGATTCGCCGGAGAAAGTTTTGTCGGAAGATTACGTTCAGGATTGTCTGCAGCGTGTGTGTAAAAAGGACGGACCCTATAAAGTAGAGCATCAACTTCTGTACAACGTGCATCAGCGTGTGGCCGAAACCTATCGTATTGGCCGCCGGGTCTTGCTGGCCGGCGATGCCGCCCATATCAATAACCCGCTGGGCGGCATGGGCATGAATGGCGGGATTCACGACGCCATCAACCTAGCAGAAAAGCTGGTGACGATCATCAATGAGGGCGGCGATATGGATGCCCTTTTGGATCTTTACAATCGGCAACGGCGTCTGATCTGCATCGACTTCGTTCAAAGCCAAACCGCAAAGAACAAGGAAATGATCGAAGCCACCGACGCCAAAACGCAGCGCAGACGACAACAAGACTATATGCGCACCGCTAACGACCCGGAACTGGCCAAAGCGTTTCTCATGCGTTCATCCATGATCGAGCCGTTACGCGAATCTTACGAGATTCAGTGACGCAGTCGGGTCCGTTAGCTTACAAGCAAGGCACGGCCGGACATCACCGCGGATCGTGGGGATTGTCGATGCGATCGGCCATTTCACCGTGAATCATGCGCTTAATGTGTGGATTGACAAACAAACTTGCCGGATAAGTCGGCGTCGGCGCGCCGATCTCGTTCAATGCTTGGATCTGTGTGTCGTCCAGTTCGACCTCAAGGCATGCCAAATTTTCCTTAAGTTGATCAACCGTCTTGGCGCCGATAATGGGAATGACCGTGGCGCGATCGTTTTGCCGCATCCAACTCAACGCCACCTGGGCCGTCGTGCAACCGATCTCGTTCGCGATCTCCGTTGCCTTTTCCGCCACATCGAGTTTTTCATCGGTAATGGGCGACCACCGGGTCGTGGTCAAGCGGGCCCCCTCGCGGGCCTTTTCGTCGGCGTCCCGATTGAATTTACCGGTCAGCAGTCCGCCGGCCAACGGGCTCCAAGGCGTGATCGCCATATCCTGGAACCGGGCTAAATCGAAAAAATCGGCCTCGATGCTACGTTCAACCAGATTGTATTGAAGTTGCATGCCGCTGAACGGCGTCCATCCATTCCGTTCGGCAATGGCATTGGCGTAGGAAATGATCCATGCCGGCCAATTCGATACGCCGACGTGAAGCACCTTTCCGGCGCGCACCATGTCATCAAGCGCGCGCATAATTTCGTCAACCGGCGTTGTCCCGTCCCACATATGGACCCAATAAAGATCGACATAATCCGTATCCAGGCGTTTAAGGCTCGCCTCCAAGGCGTGCACCATATTCTTACGATGATTGCCCCCTGCATTGGGATCGTCGGGCTGCATATTGTTGGTGTATTTAGTCGCCAGAACCAGCCGGTCCCGCTCCGCGGCAATAAACTCGGATAGCATGCGTTCGCTTGTACCGCCGGTGTACATATTCGCCGTATCGATAAAATTCCCACCCGCATCAATAAAGGCATCGAATATCTTGCGGCACTCATCTTGGGCCGCGCCAAAGCCGGATTCGCCGCCAAAAGTCATGGCCCCCAGACAAATTTCAGAAACCCGCATGCCGCTGCGGCCGAAAAGCTTATATCTCATGTCTGGATCCTTCTGCTTGCGCCCGTTGAGGTCAGATATGACGGTGGGCGTCGCTAATTTGATTGAAGCAAAATATCGTCCTTCTTCCAACCTCCAGCATTTCCTGCCCCGCAGGTCGGTAGCGGAGGGCTCATACATGCTGATTATACAGGGTCGACGTTACGTGGTTGGCGACGATCCTATCGACAAAAGCGGTCTTGAGACTGACATGCAATTGCTCAAAAAATCAACCGACAGGCGGTCGGAATGGGCGCGAGCATCGCGCCAAGTGTTGTCTTTGTTGGATCAAGTGTTGTCTTTGTTAGATAGTGGGGTTCATTAAAAATCCGTTCGATACGCGTCGGAGCAAATCACACCGGCTCATCCGCACGTAGGCAAAATCGACACGGATAGAGCACGTTGACAAAAGATGGAATCCCTAACGTGCTCTAAGTCTTTGTTTTGTCGCGCATTCGGACGGAAAACCGGTGTCCACTTTTCCTGAATGCGCTCTAGTAGGAGAAATATACATGTCAGAACAATCAAACACGGCTGCTGCACAGGGAGGGCCAGAACAAGCGGCGCAGGAAGGTATTCGTCTTGCACGTATTGCCAAGGGCAAAAGACCCGACTACTTCGCCGACCCGGCGACCGATAAATTATTATCCATGGTCATGGTGCTCGCACAGGAGCTCGCCGTCACACGGGACCGCCTGACCACAATTGAACGATTGATCGAAGAAAACGGATTGTTTGAAGTTTCTAAAATCGACAATTACAAACTGTCCGATGAACAGGTCGAGCAGAGATCGGAACGTCATACGGCCTTTATTTCAAAATTTCTGCATACGGTATTGTCCGAACTTGAAGCTTTGAACCAGGACACCAAGTCCAACGGTAAATGAGGCCGGATCATGAACGTTTGCCTGCGGTCAACTTGCCGTTACGCATACGCAAAAAACCGAACGCCCTCGCGACTCCGACAATTGCCATTTTGATCATGAAAAACAGAACAATCCCTGCACTCAACAGCAACAGGAAAAGTGCCGGATAGTCAGGCCGAAAGTTCTTCCAAAAATACCGAACAAAACCTTTTGTTTTATGCCACTCAACAAAATAGGCAGGGGCCGCACTCGTGCTCTTATGATGAACCACCTCAATGCTCGGAACAAAGAATGTGCGGCCACCACTTTTGCGAAAGCGAAAGCAAAAATCGACATCTTCCACATGAAGAAAATATCCCTGGTCCATGCCGCCGATAGACCAGTAATCATCTGCCGGAAGAAACATGCACGCCCCGGAAATGACGGGAACCGGTGATGTGTTGGTGGGTGCGACGCCTTCGTGTTTATTGAATCTCTTAACAGCGGCAGAATTTGGCGCCAGCTTGTAAAGTTTGAGACCTTCGATCAGGGCCGTCCAGGGTGTCAAGACGTCTCGGCGCCCACCTCTTTGTTCGGTACCATCTTCGTTTAGTAATTTAGGTCCCAACATCCACGGCGGAGTCAATTTTGCACCCTCCCCATGGAAACGGCTAAGAGTATGCGCAGACAGTTCCGCATCAGGATTCAAAAATAACAGAAACTTTCCACTTGCCTTCTTCGCGCCAAGATTACAAGCGGTTGCAAAGCCCACATTGCCATGGCCGGTCAATAATCGCATTTCTTCATGGCGTTCCGATCGCGATCTCAGTTCCTCCACAATAGTGTTCGGGTTGCCGTTATCGACCACTATTAGCTCGAAGGAAAAATCTTGCGACAGAACGGAGTCGATCGTTGCGCTAAGATGGCTTCCGGTAAAATAGGAAACGACGATGACACTGATGAGCGGGGTGTGGTGTTCGCTCGTCGGGGAATTCGATCCGTCGCCCTGTGCTATTCCGCTCAATGCGGATAAGGCTGGAATATGGGAATCGGATGGGGTCGGGTTCATTCTACCGGCAGCCTATTTTGGCATCTTACGAATAGGCGGGTGCGGATGATGTCACCCGCGGTCGCCCCCCTAATAGCGAGAGGATTCCGGCCGCCAGCCACGCGCATGCAATCCACCAGGTCTGCCAAGCGCTAAAACTGATGAGTGCAATGACCAGATAGCTGGCCAGCACCGCCGCATAGACACCGGAGCGGGCGGGACTGGCGCGGGCCGATCCGATACCGATCAATATAAGGCAAATGAGGGCCGCGAGCAGCAACACACCGATTAGGCCCAGCTCAAACCAAACCTGAAGGAAAGCATTGTGTGGGTGAAGTGGGATCTCTTGCCCAACCATGCCGGCCATTGTGACGTTTGCTTGGCCAAGTTCCCGCGCCGAATCGAAACCGTGGCCAAATATTGGATTTTCGAAAATCTTTTCAGCCGTGCCGCGCCAAGTTTCGATTCGATACTGCCAGCTAAAAGGCAAAGATGTGCGCACGCCCTCCTCTTGTTGCTCCAACGGCCAGATATGAATCGTGGGTGCCAGAAACAAATAGCCGATGATCAATGCGCCCAAGATGGACAGCCCCATGCGACGCCTCCAATAGACCAGCAAAAAAGCAAGGGGAGCCAACGTCAAGGCGAGAGCGCTGGCGAAAGCCTGCAGTATCACAACATCGACCAAGAGGAATAGCAGAACAACCGATGCGATGATCGAGCCGCGCAAACCGGCAGTCCAGGTTTTCCGGCGCGCTATCAGAACTAAAGGCACCCAGGCCATTACCGCGACGGCAGCACCGCTTCTGCCGATATGTGAGAGACGGGCATTGAAGTCAAAATCACCTAATAGCCACATGCCAAAACGCAAACCAGTCAATGTCTCGAAAGTTAGAAGAACCGTTATAACGACGAGACAAATTATAAGGCGTGTGCGTACATGGTCACGCGCGGGCCAATCCAGCGCACCCAGCGATATCAATGACAGACCGCCAACAAAACAAACCACCGCAAGCCAAAGTAGTTTTTCGACACCCGGCACCGGCGACCAATAGAGCGTAATGAGGGCCCACAAAAATAACAGCAGCACGACTCCCGCGATCGGGCTAAACCGCCAAGTTGCCAATGACGGCCACGTTTCCATCCTTGGCAGCGCCAATATGGTCAACCCGATCCACACCACCAGGCCCTTTGGCGCGAAGACAATAAAAAGAGGAAGAAGCAGAAATAAGACGCCAAATACAGATGCCGGCCGGCCGAGACGGGAACTGCCTGCAGAAACGGTCACAGAGCTCTGTTCTCGGTTCACAAGTTCGGTCACTGACTCATCTAACTTCCTATCAGCTCCAATAAATACTCACCATAGCCGCTTTTTTCGAACTGTCCGGCAAGTTTTTTGAGAGCGGCATTGTCGATCCAACCCATCCGGTAAGCAATCTCTTCAACACAAGCAATCCGCAGACGTTGTTGATGCTCTACTGTCCTGACAAAATTTGCCGCGTCCAAGAACGAGTCGTGTGTCCCCGTATCGAACCAGCAAAAACCTCGACCCAATTTTTCGGCATGCAGCGCATTTCTTTTCAAATAATCATTGTTGACGGAGGTGATCTCCAATTCACCACGCGCGGATGGTTCCAGATCCGCTGCGATCCGGATGACATCGTTATCGTAGAAATAAAGCCCGGTCACGGCCCAGTTCGATTTAGGCTGTTTGGGTTTTTCTTCAATGTTTATGGGTTCGTCCTTGTCATTAAAAGTGACCACGCCGAAACGTCCCGGATCCCGAACCGAATAAGCGAAAATCGTCGCGCCGACCTTTTGTTCCGTCGCTCGGACCAAGGCATCGGTCAAACCATGGCCGTAAAAAATGTTGTCGCCGAGAATCAGGGCACAATGGTCCTTTCCGACAAAATCCCGGCCGATAACGAAGGCCTGGGCCAAGCCCTCCGGTTTGGGTTGTTCGGCGTAATCGATTGACAGGCCCCATTGGCTGCCATCCGAAAGCAGCGCTTTGAATAAGTTTTGTTCGGCGGGAGTCGTTATAACGAGTATTTCCCTGATGCCCGCCAGCATTAATGTGCTGAGGGGGTAATACACCATGGGCTTGTCGTAGATAGGTAACAGCTGCTTGGAGATGACGCGGGTTGCGGGAAACATGCGCGTGCCGGTACCCCCGGCAAGAATAATCCCTTTCATCGTGGCTCCACCCTTAGGGTCATTTCAGGTAACTCCCCGCGCACCGACTGATCGCAATAACACATCAAGGTCCCAGGCCCAATCTTTCTCCGCCATATCCGCTGGCATCAGCACCGCCCCAATGGGGATTCGCCAGGTACCATTGGACGGTCTTACGCAAGGCAAGTTCGAATTTCTCCTGCGGTTTCCAACCTAATTCTCGATTGATTTTGGTTGGATCCATCGCATATCGCAAATCATGTCCGGGACGGTCTTTGACGAAAGAAATCAGCTCGCCATGAGACCCTTCTTGGCGCGGACATAACTCATCCATCAAATCACAAATTTTCTCGACCATTTCGAGATTGGTTTTTTCGTTTTGCGCCCCAATATTGTAGCTTTCGCCGACTTGTCCTCTTTCGAGCACACGGCGCAGGCCGCGCGCATGGTCTTCCACATAAAGCCAGTCGCGAATGTTGTCCCCGGTGCCGTAGATCGGTAGTGGTTCGCCTGCCTTTGCCTTCAATATCATCAAGGGGATGAATTTCTCGGGGAACTGATAGGGGCCGAAATTATTGCTCGAATTGCTAATGACAATCGGCAAGCCATATGTCGCATGCCAGGCGCGCACCAGATGATCCGCCGCCGCCTTGCTGGCGGCATAGGGTGAGTGTGGATCATAGGGAGTGGTTTCGGTAAAACGCTGCCGATTGGTGAGCGACAACGACCCGAATACTTCATCGGTCGACACATGGTGAAAGCGGAACGCGTCCTTCTGTGCTCCTTCAAGATTGCGCCAATGCTCGAGCGCCGTCTCCAACAAAATCTGTGTGCCCACCACATTGGTATTGGTGAAGGCGCTGGGTCCATCGATCGATCGGTCAACATGGGATTCGGCGGCGAGATGCATGACCGCGTCGGGCTTGTACTCGCCAAACACCTTGGTCACTTTCTTGCGATCGCAAATATCGACTTTTTCGAAGTGATAGTGCGGGCTCGCCTCGACTTCCGCGATGGCTTTGAGATTTGCCGCATAGGTCAAACTGTCGAGGTTAATGACCGTGTGATCGGTCTCCTTGACATATTGACGGATCACCGCCGATCCGATGAACCCTGCGCCACCTGTCACCAATATGCGCATGGCATATCCCATTTTGAGCCGGGCAAAACACGGCGCAGCCCGACGCGAAGATTAGAGTGTTTCCAGGAGTGAAGACCGTCCTTGCCAAGGTAAATCGATCCGGTGGATCGATTGAAGGGATGAACGGACCCGGTTTTCCGTCCGGAAACACGATAAAACAACAACTTAGGGTCAGGTTTTGATTCTATCAAAACCGCAAAGACCCTAGGGTTAGGCGGATGCGAGCGCCCTATCCTTTGTCTCAATCCTCTGCCGCATCCTTTGCCTCATCCGGCAAGGGTCGTTCCACGGGAGACAGGGCCTCTTCCTTGAGCCGTTTGACGGCGTCCGCGAGGGACAGTGAGGTTTGTTCTTTGCTGCCCAGCCGACGTATCGAAACCGATTTTTGTTCCACTTCCCGCTTGCCTAACACGAGCAATACGGGAACTTTTCCCACACTGTGTTCGCGAACTTTGAAATTGATCTTTTCATTCCTAAGATCCGCCTCGACGCGCAATCCCTTATGGCGCAACGTGGCGACCACTTGCCGTGCATAGGCATCGGCGTCCGACGTAATGGTTGCCACAACGATCTGGAGCGGCGCCATCCAAAGGGGAAACTTCCCGGCATAATGCTCGATCAATATTCCGATGAACCGTTCCAATGACCCTAATATGGCGCGGTGAAGCATGACGGGCGTGTGGCGCTCGCCATCTTCGCCGATATAGCGGGCACCCAAACGGTCCGGCAAAACGAAATCCACTTGCAAGGTGCCGCATTGCCAGACCCGGCCAATGGCGTCCCGTAGATTGAACTCCAGTTTCGGTCCATAGAACGCGCCCTCGCCCGGATTGATTTTGCAATCGAGACCAGCGGCGGCCACGGCTTGCTTCAATGCGCCTTCCGCCCGATCCCACACTTCGTCGCTGCCGACCCGCACTTCGGGTCTGTCGGCAAACAGAATTTCGATGCCGGTAAACCCCAAATCCCGATACACGCTTTGCAAAAGATCGATGAATGTTTTCGTCTCATCGGTAATTTGATTTTCACGGCAAAAGATATGCGCGTCGTCTTGCACCATAGAGCGTACACGCATCAGGCCGTGCAGCGCCCCGGACGGTTCATTGCGGTGACAGCAGCCGAATTCGGCCATCCGTAAGGGCAAATCCCGATAGGATTTAATGCCTTGGTTGAATATTTGGACATGGGCCGGGCAGTTCATGGGTTTTAGAGCGTAAATGGTGCCGTCGGATTCCGATGTGAACATATGCTCGCGAAACTTCTCCCAATGGCCCGATTTTTCCCAAAGCTTCCGGTCGATAAGAATGGGCGTGTGAACTTCGATATAGCCCGCATCGCGAATGCGGTGACGAATGTAATTTTCGATCGTGCGCCAAAGGGTCCACCCTTTGTCATGCCAAAACACCATACCCGGTGCTTCTTCCTGCATGTGAAACAGATCCATCTCGCGCCCCAAGCGACGGTGATCCCGTTTTTCGGCTTCCTCCAGCATGTCAAGATAGGCCTTGAGATCCTTCTCATTGGCCCAGGCTGTACCGTAGATTCTTTGAAGCATGGCGTTGCGCGAATCGCCGCGCCAATAGGCGCCCGCTAGTTTGGTTAGTTTGAAGGCTTTGCCCAACTTACCGGTAGAGGGCAGATGGGGACCACGGCATAGGTCGAGCCATTCGCCCTGCCGGTATATGGTTACGTCTTCACCGGCGGGAATCTCGGCAATGATTTCCGCTTTATACGCTTCGCCTTGCTTTTTGAAATAATCGATGGCTTGTTGCCGGTGCCAAACCTCGCGCGTGATGGATAAATCACGATCGACGATATCGCGCATGCGCTGTTCGATCTTTGCCAAGTCTTCTTCGTGGAATGGTTCGTTGCGCGCAAAATCGTAAAAGAAACCGTTCTCGATGACCGGTCCAATGGTTACCTGGGTGCCCGGAAACAATTCTTGCACCGCTTGCGCCATGACATGCGCCGCATCGTGACGCAGCAGCGCCAGCCCGTCTTCCGACTCACGGGTAATAATTTCAACTTGTGCATCTCGATCGATCTGACATGTCAGGTCCTTGAGTTCACCATCAAGTTTGATGGCAACCGCTTTTTTGGCCAGCGACTTGCTAATGCCTCCGGCAAATTCGAGACCGCTAATAGGTTTCTCGAGCTGCTTTTGGGCGCCATCTGGAAGTGTCAATGAGATCATGAATGTTCGTGCTTTAATACGTCTTCGTTAGGTCGCCGCAACAGCTGATCGCGCCGCGCCATAGCGGCGCGGGGCGACCAGATGCCATAGCTCCAAGGTCGCCACATATGGTGTTGGCATTCGCCGGCTTCGGGCACCGGATCGAAGCCATGAGAACCGCCGGGACGACAGCGCGACAGGCGCGCCAGGCTCAACCAACCGCCCCGCCAGCCACCATAGCGGCGCACCGCTTCGAGAGCATAGTGGGAACAGGTCGGCTCGTGCCGACAGCTATGGCCGATCAGCGACGACAGGGAATAGCGATACGCCAGGATGAGGCCACGCAACAAATAGCCTAAAGGATCGAAACGGTTCATGACCGGCACCTCTAGGGTCTTTCCGGTTTTGATGGAATCAAAACCCGACCCTAAGTTGTTGTTTTATCGTGTTTCCGGACGGAAAACCGGTGGCCACTTTTCCTGGAAACACTCTAACGCACGCGAATCGTCTGGGCAAAACCTCGGGGCCGTTTGTTTAGCCCATAGCAGCCCCACGGACAAATGACCGGCCCCTCTTAGCCAAGCCCCACCCGGCATGGTTTCATCGAGCCTCAATCTCGTCGATCGCCTTGACCACCGCATCAAATGTCAAAAGCACGGACGCATGGCGGCCCTTATAGTCGCGCACCGGCGTCAAAATTTCCAAGTCGGCCCACTTACCGGTGGGCGGTGGCCCGTTCTCTTTGAGCATGCAGCGCATGGTCTGGCGCAGCTCGCGCAGCTCTTGAGTGCCGGTTCCGACCACATTTCGGGCCATGATCGACGACGAACATTGGCCTAACGCGCAGGCCCTCACCCGATGGGCAAAATCGGTGACCACAGCCCCGTCAATCTTGAGATCGATGACCACTTTGCTGCCGCACAGGCGGCTGACCGCCGTCGCCGTGGCATGGGGATCGGCCAAGCGTTCGGTTCGTTCGATATTCCCGGCAAACTCAAGGATCCGCGCATTATAGAGATCGTCGATCATGGCCGTTAGATAATCCCCCCTTGGGCGTTCGCCTAGAGCGTTTCCGAACTTAACAGAATCGCGAAAACGCTCTAAGTCCTTGTTTGGTCGCATTTTC
>SMVB01153072.1_pt1 | contig 16877 bp, 16 predicted proteins | sample 2456461 | NCBI WGS metagenome assembly SMVB01 (sample SAMN11095934, study PRJNA526329) | marine sediment metagenome | biome: Marine sediment; feature: Surficial sediment; material: Deep marine sediment; isolation source: Hadal surficial sediment | place: Pacific Ocean | collected 2014-05 | depth...
AGCCGTCAGTACGTCCAACAGCAAGTTGGTCAGCAGGAAGTAGGAGAGGTGGTTGAGAGCGAACGTCATCTCGATGCCGTCGGCGCTTTTTTGCCTGCGTATGAATAGCGCCCCGGCGTTGTTGACCAGGACGTCCAGGCGCTGATGCCGCTCTTTGAATTCTTGGGCCAGCCGACGCACCTGTTCTTGAGAAGATAGGTCGGCCACCAGGTACTCAACGGCGGGATTGCCGCTCTCTTCCCGAATCTCGTTGGCGGTGGCGGCGCATCTGGCCGGATTGCGGCTGGCCAGGACCACGTCGGCGCCCATGTGGGCCAACTCAAGGGCGACTTTCCTTCCGATGCCGGCCGTCGCGCCGGTCACCAGGCACGTCTTCCCGGCCATAAGCTCCGATTCGGAACTCTCTTCGATCGCCATTCGAGCCTCTGCATTCCCTGGATAGGCTTATTCCGGCCTTGCCTGGAAATCGTATCCCAAACCCTGTCCAATCACCTAGCGGTAAAAGGACGGCAAATTGATTCCCAAAGGCACAGGGAGTAATCTGTTGCCGTGCGAAACAGGCTGTCCGGATCGATAGCCCGTGCAAGGGTAACCACACGGAGTCTCTAGATGAATTTTGAGCTACAGGCATCGACCGAGCCCGGCAAGCGGATGGTCGAGTTGGCCGAGAAGCACGCCGCTGATTTCGCGGTCAGGGCCGGTGAGCACGACCAGGATGCTACCTTCCCCTTCGAGAACATAGCGGCCATGAAGGAGAGCGGCTTCGCCGCCGCGGCAGTGCCCAAGGAATTCGGGGGGATGGGCGTTTCCTCCATCCATGACTGCGTCGTGGCCATGAGCCGCTTGGGGCGCGGCGATGGGGCAACACCGCTGGCGTTCACCATGCACCTGTTCCGGACCCTACTCACCGTGCGGGCCCTCCGCGACGCCATCGTATCCGGGGATCAAGCACGGCGAGAACGGTCTGAGGATTTGCTGAAGAAAATAGGGACGGGTGAATTGATCATCGCGGTGGCCAACGCGGAAAGGGGGGCCAACATCAGGACCTCCCAGACCCTGGCCACCAGGGTCGAGGGAGGTTGGCTTTTCAACGGAACCAAGACCTTCGCCACCGGTTCGCCCGCCGCCGACGTTCTGGCCGTCCGCGCCCGCTACGAGAACGAGGCGGGGGAGATGCGCTTGGGGGCCGCCGTCGTGCCGGTAACCCGCCCTGGCTTGGAGATCATGAACAACTGGGACGGCATGGGGATGAGAGCCTCAGGCAGCCACGATGTGGCGTTCACCGACTATTTCGTCGGGGACGAAGAGTTCGATGACATTGGCGAGTTCGGGAAATTCAACCCCCCATTCCTGGCGGTGGCCTCCGGGACTTCCCTGGGCCTCTGTTCCCCCTTCCTGGGCATCGCCGAATCGGCCCATCAGATAGCGGTGGCCGCCATCCAGGAACGGGGCGGGGCCAAGAATCCCATGAACCAGGTTAGCGTGGCGGAGAACGAGATAGACCTGGCCGCCACCCGGGCCGTTCTGGGCCGCGCGGCCCAGGCTTTCGACGACTTTTACCAAACCGGCGCCGGGGCATCTCCCTCCGATGTTTCTTCAAGCGATGTTGCCGCAACCGAGGCGTTCCAACTAATCAAGAACGCCGCCTGCGCAAAGAAGTTCGTGACGGAAACATCTTGCGTGATCGTCGACCGGGCCATCACTTTGTTTGGCGGCGGCAGTTACCTGGCCAACAGCACGCTGGCGCGGTTGTACCGTGACGTGCGGGCCGGACCGTTTATGCAACCCTGGGCCAGCAACCAGGCGATCGAGTTCATCGGCAAGGTCTCATTGGGCCTGGACCCCAACCAAGACTGATTGAAACGATCGCCACGCTACCCGGTGCAAAAAACAACCGGGAAGACACCGGCGCAATCCCCCAACGGGAAACACGAAAATGGGAGGAACAATGGCTGGTCCTAAAATCACCTTTGGCGTCAATCTTTCGGTGGACGATTATTGGGACGTGCCCGAGTTCGCTCGCCGGGCCGAAGCCATGGGCTACGGCCGCGTCACCATGGGTGAGCACCTTATGGATGGCAACCCGCCGCGGCCCACTCTGCTCAACTTGCCGGCCATCGCCGCCGGCGCCGGGGCCACGAAGACGATTCGAGTGATGACCGGGATCGTGATCGCGCCTTTGTACGATCCGGTGATTCTGGCCAAGATGGTCGTCAGCGTGGACCGGGTGTCGGGGGGGCGGCTGGATTTCGGCATCGGGATCAGCGGTCAGCGGGGCACCAAGATCGAGTTCGACGCGGTGGGCGTGAATGTCCGCACCAGGGGCAAACGCACCGACGAGATGCTCCAGGTTATGAAACGTCTCTGGACCGAGGAGCACGTCTCCCATCACGGCGATTTCTTTGACTTCGACGACGTCACTTTGCTCCCGTTTCCTTCGCAAAAACCGTACCCGCCGATCTGGGTGTCGGGGCGCAGCGACGCGGCCATGCGGCGGGCGGGAGTGATGGGCGACGGTTGGTATCCCTATCTGTTCACCGTGCGCCGCATCAAGGCCAGCATCGAGATGGTGCGCCAGTTCGCCGCCGAAGCCGGGCGAGACCTGAACGGCTTCCGCTGGGGACTCAATCAGCCCACGGCCATCTCCGCCGATGCCTCTGAGGCCATGGCGCTGGCGGTGTCCAACGTTGGTGAACGTTACGTGACTGCGGAGCGGAGCGCCGAGAGCATTGCCCAGGCTTTGTGCATCGCCGGGACTCCCCAAGACTGCATCACAGCCGTGGAGGACCGTATCGCCGCCGGGGTCGAGCACATAAATCTAGGATTCCTGGCCTCGGACCCCGATGCATTTTACGGTCAGATGGAGATGTTCGCATCCCAGGTGATGCCCCATTTCCAGCAATAGAACCTACCCATTCGAGCCCCCAAGTTTAGGAGGAGAATCATGCCGGATTTAGTTTCTCTCAGGATGCAAAGCAACATCGCGGTGACTATGAGAGACGGCGTCACCCTCTATGCGGACGTCTACCGGCCCGATGGCGATGGGCCATTCCCAACCATCCTGCAGCGAACTCCCTACGACAAGACGACCGGCCTCACCAATGGCATGTTGGACTCGATCCGGGCGGCCAAGGCGGGATTCGCGGTGGTAGTCCAAGACACCCGCGGGCGGCACGCGTCGGAGGGCGAGTTCTACGCCTTCCGCGACGACATTAACGACGGCTACGACACCGTTGAGTGGGCCGCTGCCCAGCCTTGGTCCAACGGCAAGGTCGGCATGTACGGTGCGTCTTACGTAGGGGCGACCCAGTGGTTGGCGGCCACATCCCGTCCGCCCCATCTATTGACCATCGTGCCCACCGTAACGGCCTCCAATTACCACGACGGTTGGACCTACCAAGGCGGCGCGTTCGAGTTGGGATTCAACATGTCTTGGACGCTGCTTCAGTTGACCCTGGCCAATTTCAAGAATGTCTCTAGCGTCAAGAACGTGCCTCAGGAACGGCGCGCGGAACTGGTTGCGGCCATCGACGGCATGACCGAAGGGTTCCTCTCTCTGCCCGCGAAGAGCTATCCCCACTTGGACTCAGGCCTGGCCGATTACTACTATGACTGGCTGGCCCACCCCGACTACGACGACTACTGGAAGAAGCTGTGTATCGAGGAACACCACTCGGAGATTGATGTTCCCGCCCTTCACATCGGCGGCTGGTATGACATCTTCTTGGGCGGCACGATCCGCAACTACCTGGGCATGAAGGAATCCGGGGCCAACGACACTGCCCGGGGCGGCCAGAAGCTGATCATCGGACCCTGGCAGCACGGCGCACGTGGCTCCAGCATGGCGGGGCGTCATTACTTTGGCGTATTGGCCGACGCCACGGCCATCGACCTGGACGGTATCCACCTGCGGTGGTTCGACCACTGGTTGAACGACGGGCTGAACGACGGAAAGAATGGCATCGCCGACGAAGCGCCAGTGAAGATATTCGTCATGGGGGACGATGTCTGGCGGGATGAGCAGGAATGGCCGCTGGCCAGGGCCGTCGAAACCAAATACTACCTGCATAGCGGGGGCAAGGCCAATTCCAAGAATGGCGATGGCAGCCTGGGCGCCCAGATTCCGGATGGTGAGCCGCCGGACGTATTCCTTTACAACCCGGCCGACCCGGTGCCAACCACCGGCGGCGCTCTGTGTTGCAATCCGTACTTCGTAGCAAACGGCGCCTACGATCAGAACGAAGTGGAAGAGCGGGCAGACGTATTGGTCTACTCCACGCCGCCCTTGGAGCGTGACGTGGAGGTCACCGGCCCGGTTAAAGTAACGCTATGGGCGGCCACATCCGCGACGGACACCGATTTCACCGCCAAGTTGGTGGACGTTTGCGAGAACGGATGCGCCCGGAACCTGACCGACGGAATAATCCGGGCCCGCTACCGCGACTCCATGTCCAACCCCAGTTTGCTTGAGCCGGGCCGCGCCTATTGCTACGAGATCGACCTCTGGGCCACCAGCAATGTATTCAAGGCCGGACACCGGATACGCCTGGAGATTTCCAGCAGTAATTTCCCCAGGTTCGACCGCAACACCAACACCGGGAACGTCATCGCCGAAGATACAGAGCTGAGGCCCGCGCTCCAGACCGTTTTCCATGACAGCCATCAGGCGTCTCACGTCAGCCTTTGCATCGTGCCCCGGTAAAACTGCCCCGGTAAAAAATACGAAGGAAGGGAATTTGGGGATGCCGGAACAAACATCGGAAGAATGGGAGGCCACCGAGAAGGTATCGGGAGACTCGCTGCGAGAGTGGTACTCCAAAGAGATTTGGGGCAAACGGGCCGCCAGCGACGACGCCTTGTTCGAAATTATGAGTTTACAGGTGTTTCAGGCGGGCCTCACCTGGCGGATGGTGCTCTCCCGGCGGGACAGTTTCCGCGCCGCGTTCGCGGGTTGGAAGATCGGCGCGGTGGCGGCCATGGGTCCCGGCGACGTGGAGAGACTGCGGGAAGACCCGGGGATAATCCGGAACCGCCAGAAGATTCAGGCCGTGATTGCCAACGCCGGAATCGTGCAAGCCATCCAGAAAGAGCATAGCGGCTTCTGCGATTGGTTCTACAACGCGCTGCCGGGCACTGACTATCCGTCCCTTCAGGCGGAGTTGCGCTCCACCTTCAAGTTCATGGGGCCGGAGATTTCCCGCATGTGGCTCATGGCATCAGGCCGCATCACCCGCGAGGAAGGCGACAAGTACGCCCCTACCCTTAAATCGTAAGCTAGCTGCCATTTCTAGCTGAGGCTGGCGTACGGTTCACCAGCGAGCCAAGCAGCTGCCGGGATATCTTTGAGATGTCGTCCACCGCTTTCTCGAAGACTTCGGTGTTGGCTTGGGACGGGTGCCGGTAGCCGCTGATCTTCCGAACGAACTGCAGCGCGGCCTCCCGCACTTCAGTATCCGACGCTTCCAGTTCAACGTTTCGCAGAATCTTGATGCTCCGGCACATCTTTAACCCCCCTCAATGACGTATGTCAGGATATTGTACCCAATCCAACGGAATGGGAGAGATGCTTGTTACATCTGTTCAGGCGCGGCCAAGCACGGTCCATGCTGCTTTCGATGGCGCTAATAGCGGGCATCATCGTTCTGGCGGCGTGCAGTGGCAGCGTAGATACGACGCCGTCTGAGAACGCGGCTAGGCCGTCGTTGGAACAAATCACCATCGGAATCTCGATGTATCTGTTGGTGGATGACCTGGAAGACCCCAACCCCGCAGTTTCGAGTGCCCGCACGGAAGAGGAATTAGTGGGCATTCTCGAGAGGATGAATGAGATCTGGGGCCAGGCCAATCTCCGCTTGGAACTGGTGGCGCTGGAAACCCTGGTGGTCAACCGGGATGTGCTCAAAGAAGTGGGAACGGGAAACATCCAGGCTTTTTTCGACCGTTTGGGCAAGAGCATTCCGCTTGACCGAACCGATTCGGCGCCCAGCCTCATCAGTGGTTTCTACACCAGGCGTGTTGGTGGTCCCAACGGGATCACGCCATTGGGTTCTCGTTGGTACATGGTGATCGACGAGCCTAGCGTGTTCGACCACCGCGTCAGCAGTCACGAGGTTGGTCACATCCTGGGGCTGCGGCACACGCTTGGTGACCGCGGCCGGTTGCTGTATCCCGGCACCAACGGCATGAACCTCACCACCGAAGAGATCACGCTAACAAGATACGTGGCTATGGAGTTGCTGAAAACCCAAGAATGAGCCGGACCGATCCGGCCTGTTCATTGGGGAATAACGGTCACCTCCAACTGGAAGATGCCTACGTCGTCGATGACGAACGCTGGATTGAAGAACGCCGCCAAGTCTTGACCGTCATCTCCGCCGGCCTAATCAGACTGGGTCCTGAACTGGAGAAAACGGTAGGAGTCATCCAATGGCCGTTGGACGACGCCCGAAAAGCAGGATTGAAAAGGTCCCGACGCTGTTTGAGACAGGCTATTCCCGGCATTCGCGTCCGGGCCCAGTGCGGCCAACGGCTGGCAATAGTAGCCCGTTCCACATACGATTTAACATACTTTAGAAGTAGACTTTCGTGATTTGGGCGGCCTCTGGAGGAATCGCGGCAAGTGCAGACTTGCTCGAATCTGGACACAGAATTAGCCGAAGAGAAATGTTGGCGAATCGTTCGAAAATTTGGTTTTACAGGGGACGCCTCGGACTGATATGGGCCGTTGTCGCGTCGATATTTGTCGTTGGCTTGTTGGCGGTCATGACTTCCTCGGCCGTTGCTGAGGAGCCGTCTGACAACTCAACTCGGATTCTACATCTACAGGAACAGCTGGCCGCGTTGGAAGCCGAATACGCGCAATCGGCCACGGAGCTTGAGCAGTGGGCGAATATTGAGATTACGGTGGTCAGGGACCGCTGGGAACAGGCTATTCAAGACCTCAAGGCCGAGGTCGAATCGGAAATTCAGCGGTTATTCAGGAAATACGAATACGAATCGCGGCAGATCCTCCTCGAGACACGTCGAGATGGTAGTCTCAGGATCCTGAAGGCAGAACTCGATGCGGCGATCGAAGAGAAGTGGGCCTGGTTCGAGTCCCAGGCGCGAATGAAACGGCGGTACCTGCAAAATGACATCGCGGAGATTGAGCGAACGAAGGCTTTCGAGCTGAATTACCTATTGGCGCTCATTGATGAAGTCGAATCCGAGTTGCAGGCCCTTCTTCTTGAAGCAGACCTTCCCATCGAAGAACCCCAAGACGTATTCCCAACCGTGGACCACGTGCCGACGGACCGTCAAGAATCACCCGTGGCTGTATCCGTATCCGAGTCCACCACGGACCAAGCTCCTTTGGACTCCGGTTCCGGGGAGTCAAGGTGGAAGCGCGGGTTCTTCATGAACTCAATCTCGGCTGATCCCAATGGCTTCAACTGGGCTCTGGAACCAACGGCGCTGGCGGTGATCGGCATACTGATAACCTTGGCGGCGACTGGGGTCCAGCTCTTGAGGGGCAACTAACTTGGCCGCCTCGACGAGACAACGCCAGAATCCCAACGCGCAGTCCGGCCTGTTTAGGAAGATCGCCGCAAGCGCCATCATTGCGGGTCCGTTCCTTGCGGTCGGCGGATTCGGTGTCTCGGAATCCAACCTGCCAGGTTGGGCCTCGGGTGTGTTCCTCCTAGTGGGATTTTTCCTGGCCACGATTGCCCTGATCAGTATCGGCCGCGTGCTTCCTTCGTTGATGTTGGTGGAGGGCGAGGAGCTTTTGGTGAGCCGGAACCCCACCATGAAACCGGCCTTCGCCAGAATGCTTCTGAGCACGCCATTCTTCGCCGGCGCGGCATGGCTCTTTGAGTTCACCCTGGTGCCCTACGTGTTCCCATTCTCACTGTTCGTGCTGGCCATGTACCTTTTCTTCAAAGGCGCCATGCGGTACCTGCGTAATCTGCACATCACCTACACGGTCACCGACCGCCGGGTGGTGCAGCAATACCGTTTCCTGTGGCTCTACACCAAGGAGATACCATCAAACAGAATCATCTCCATCTCGGAGGCCAGGAGCTTCTTTGAGCTAATCACAGGGCGCGGCAGCGTGATTGTGTCCAGCGGGATCGGAGAGCGGCAGACGGTTCGGATGGAGGACATCTCGGACCCGGGACCCGTTACCGAGTCCATCCGCAGGTTCTTCGACTGAACCGCCCGTAAACCCAACCCGGAAATTCCAACATGAGTGTTCCCAGATTTCGCCGGGCGGCAACTGGGTCTGGGGTCACTTCCGTCTTTCCGGCGGAAGCCGGAATCCACAACGCAGCCTGGCCGGCCATCTAACCGCGTGTAGTCAGCATCGCGCCTATTCGCTTGGCCCGAATTTCCCGATTATCTTGCCCTATTCGCTTGGCACGAATTTCATGGATATGGAATTTATGCAATGGCGGGCGTTGGTGGAGGTGAATCCCTCTCCCATGAAAATGTGGCCCAAGTGGCCGCCGCAGTTGGCGCACTCCACCTCGATGCGCATGCCGTCGGGGTCGGGAAGATGCTTCACGGCCCCCTCGACCTCCTTATCGAAGGCCGGCCACCCGCAATGGGCGTCGAATTTATCAACCGACCGGTAGACTTCGGCGTCGCATTTGCGGCATAGATAGGCCCCGGCTTCATAGAAGTTGTCGTATTCTCCGGTGAAGGGGCGCTCGGTCCCTTTTGACTCGATCACATGCCGCTCTTCGGCGGATAGGGAATTATAGATCGGATTGGTCATGTTAGATCATTACCATACTGGAGCGATTTGCGTGGCTGGTTCCCAGAGGGTGTGAACCGTCTTCGGGATGACCATCCAGCGAGACCGAGTATAGCGAATATAGCTACCACGACGCCAGCAACCATAGCTGGAGCGCCAGAAGCTCAGGGCCCCGATGGTTGGGTTGAGTCCGCCGCTACGGCCTCTTCCACTTGATCGTGCCGGACCGTCACCAGTTCTCCGGTATCGAGCATGACGTGGTGTCCATTGGCCTGTTCGTCTGGATAGTCGACCGTCCGCTGGTACACGTTGCTCTCCACGATTCCCCGGCATCCAGCATACTGGCCGTTGGTGATTATTACCCGGTCGCCGCGCCGCCGCATCCATCGCATTGACCAACCGTAAGAAACGGTTCTGCGGCGGCGGAAGAACCGGGTGTCAGTTCGTCCTACCGGAGCCTGCTTGCCTGCCAATATTGCCGTGAGTATACTTCGGGCAATTCAGGTTCGACGCCGGTACGGCACCGCGCTTCCGGATAAGCGGCGGTTGTCCAACCAACCGGCGGCGGAATTCCTTCCACCGGTAACGGGCGCTTCGAGTGCGTCCGGTCTTAGGAGCCTGGCATCTCTTTGTTTGAGGCTGACCCCGCAGTTCCCGTGCGGACACCGGCCCGCGGGTGGGCGGTGCTCCTTCTTTTTCGATGCCACCTTAGCACTGCGGTACTGATTTCCTATACCTTCGGAGTATTCTTGCCCTTCATCCGGGAAGATCTGCAACTATCTCCGCTACAGGCCGGGCTCTTGCAAGGCATCTGGTGGGTTACGCCGGCCGTCTTTTCCATCCCCGTTGGCGCCTGGCTTTCCCGCTTCCGTCCCGTGCCAATGGTCATGGTTTCCTTGATACTCCAGCTCCCATTTCTGCTCCTCCAAAGCCTGGCCGAGAACTTCATCACATTGTTATTCGCCCGGTTCCTATTCGTCCTGGCTCACGTTCTAGCCAATCCGGCGCGCACATTGCTTCTCCAGCAGTGGGCCGTGCCTCGGCAATTTGCCCTGATAACCGGAGTGGGACTCTCCCAACACAGCCTGATCTTGGCATTGGCCATCAGCACCAGCGCCCTGCTCATCACGGGGTTTGGGAGCTGGAGGGCCGTCTACTACGTGTTGGGCGGGTTCCTGGCTCTGCAAGCGCTGGCTTGGTGGATCACCGCCCGGGAACAGCATGGACTGGCTCAGGATTTCCAACAAGACTTGGCGGACCAGCCGGGCAACCCTCTTCGCGCCGTACTCGCGTACCCTCAGGTTTGGTTCATTGCCGTGACCATGTTCGCCCTCTCGGCAACCTGGACCTCCCTGGTGACTTTCCTGCCGACCCTTTGGCTGGAGGAACGTGGCCTGCCGGTAACTCTGGGTGGACCGTTGTTGGCCTTTCTCTACTACGGCCTCATACCGAGCTCGCTCATGGGCGGATTTATTGCGGGCAGGGTTCGAAATCCCAAGGTCTTGCTGGGAGTCCCAGCAATCTTGAACTTGGTGCTTGGGCTGGCCATCATCACCTCCGACTCCACGCCGGTCCTGATGGCGCTAATCACCGCCCTCGGCATGGTCTGGATCGCCACTCCGGCCATTCAGGTGCTGCCGTTCCAGTTTCCGTCGATCAGGCCGAGGGAGGTCGCGGTGATTAGTTCTCTGGTGATCACCTTTTCGGGGCTCGGATTCGCGGCTGGCCCCGTAATCACCGGCCTGGTTGCCCAGCTCACCGGGTCTCTGCAAACCGGGCTGATGGTCCTGTGCCTCCTGACCAGCGTCGGCGTCGTTGCCGGCGTGATGTACCCGGCGCACAAGATTATTGGGGCGCCACATTCAGATCGGGCTCCTGACGTCCGTACCGGCCCGTAGGATCACCGCGTAAGTTGATCATGGGTCGAAGCCCTGTGGTGGCCAAGGTAAGGAACGGGACCGGGTACTAACTAATCCGGACCCACCGGCGAGAATACTATCGACAAACTCCTTAACAACGTCCGCCGGAACGGCCATGCCGACTTCCCGCCCGGCCATCATGGTGCTTATGCCAATCAGCCGGCCGTGGTGGTCCACCAGCGGGCCTCCGGAGTGGCCGGGGCGGAGGGCTAGGTCAACCACGACCCAGTCCCTGCCGCCGCCCGGCCCTTCCGAGGAATGATCGGGGAGGTCGTCTCCGGCCCCAATCACGATTCCGGCAACGGCAGCGCCGGCCACGCCCCAGGGGTGCCCCATGGCCATCACCCATTGACCGGGCCGCAGTGCTTTCGAGTTTCCCAATTCGATCGGATGAAGGTCCGGTGTACTCCCATCTATCTGATCGATCTTTAATACCGCCAGGTCGAGGTCATCGTCCTTGGCCAGCAACTTTGCCGCCATCACCGAACCGGATGGCGAGGTCACCTGGAATTCAGTGGTTCGACGGCGGCCCCCTTTTCCAGAGACCACATGGGCGTTGGTGACCACTAATCCATCGCTGGAAAAAATCACCCCCGAGCCAGCACCGTTCCGTCCCGCCGACACTTGCACCAAGCTCTTGCGCACCAGATCGGCCAACTCGCCTAAATCAGAATTTAGTTGAGGCAGTAGTTTCGTCATAACCGTTCCATCACTTATGGGCGGCCGGGGAGACAGTCAGCTCCACCAGTTGTCCGCCTCGGAGTATTCGGACCGCCAGGGGCTTGCCGATGCGGTCGCCACCCAGGTTGTTGAAAAGATCGTCCACGTTCCGCACGGAATTTTCTCCCAGGGAAACCAGGGTGTCGCCTAGGAACAGCCCACCCTGCTCAGCGGCGCTTCCCGGCTCCACCGAGACCAACAGGAGCCCGGTTTCCTGGCCCAACTCCTTTGCGACAGTCTCTGGGAGCCGTGCCGGTTGGGTGCCCACGCCAAGGTAGGCCCGGCGCACGCTGCCGTGCTCCAGCAGGTCCTGTGTCACCCGCTTGAGCGTCGGAGTGGGCACGGTGATCGAGACGCCACGCACCAACGCCGAGCTATTCAATCCCACGAAACGGCCTTGGGCGTCGACCAGCGGTCCACCGGAAAATCCGGGGTACATCACGGTGTCGGTCTGGAGATACGTATCCACCGGCCCGCCAGCCGGAGTGCGCCAGGCGTCGCCCAATGCCGATACGATGCCCAAAGTGGCGCGGACATTGGCGCCGGGCCGGCCCAACGCTAGAGCCAGATGACCCACGCGCAGGCCTTCAGGCTCGGCCCAAGACGGCACGTTGGCGTCCCGCTTGGGCGTTCGAAGAAGCGCTAGGTCGGTGGCCGGGTCCCGCCCCAATAGCTCCGCAGCCACGGTTTCGCCATCTTGAAAACCGACGTTGATGTTCTCGTCCCGCTCCAAGACATGGTGGGCAGTGAGAATGAGCCCTTCGGCGTCCCAGACGATGCCGGTGGCGGGCAGCCGGTCTCGCCCTTCCACCCGGACCAAACTACCGGCTGCCTCGGAAACGGCATCGGCCAGCGCCTCTGAGAATTCGGGTAATGCTGTTGACATGGTGTACTCCTGATTCCCGGCCAGGGATGATTGATAGATATTCGCGGTGTCGCTCCGCATGAATCCAGGCTATCAACCGGGAAGGGACGGCACATCCCGAATCCGGCTAGGCCCGGACCCGGAAGAATGGCCAGGTTAAAGGGGGAGGAGACCCAGCCGGGTGGCCAGGGTGACCGCCTCGGTGCGGCTCTGGGCGTTGAGCTTGCCCATGATGGAATTCACGTGGAACTTGACGGTATGCTCACTCACTTTCAGGCGGGAGGCGACTCCCTTGTTGGGCAATCCCTCGGCCAGGAGCCGCAGGACTTCTTGTTCCCTGGGGGTTAATAGCGAGCCGGAGCTGGGTGTGGGCGGGGCGGGGCTGCCAGACACAACCGGGTCGGTCACTTTTAGCCCATGGCTCAGGGCCAATATGGCGGCGGCCAGGGAATCTGGGGTGGAGTCCCGGCTCAGGGTTCCTGGGGCGTGGGCAGCCTGGGCTTGGGAGGCCTGGTTACCGGTTGCGGCCAACGCCAGCACCGGCGGGGCGTCTTCGGGAAGCAGTCTCAGATTGTCTATGGCCGTCTCGGTTTCCCAGGAAACGTCCCAGACAATCACGTCGGGCGCGTAGACATCCAGAGGGAGAGGCGGGTTTTCGTCTCCCGAAATCTGCCCCACTACAATCAGGCCCGGTTGCTGGTCCAGCACCGCCGCCAGCCCGGCCCGGGACAAGCGGTCCAGAGAGACCACCAGGACACGGAGTTGCGTCACCTCGTCACGCCTTTGCGACAGGTTTCCCGACCATGGAAATCAGCCCCGCCGATCAAGTTATTCCGGCAACGCAACAGTATTAAATTCTTTGTTCAAGAATCCAGCATCTGTTTCATCTTTGGCCAGTAGTAGGTGTGCCAACCTCGGCTGATTTGTTCAATACTCTGTTCCGGGACACCGGTCTGGACGAAGGTTAGCCGCGTCCCGCCCTCGATCGCTTCCAGCGAGAATGTTGCCGTGGAGTAATGGCCCGGCACCCATCCCTCATCGGACCCGCGCCAAGTCTGGACAATCTTGGTATCGGGCACCAACTCGAGCATGGTGCCGCTGAGAGCTCCGTCATAGGCCGTAAACTTGCCTCCGATCTCCCGGCTGATGCTCGCCTTTGCACCGGTAAATTGCGAGTGCTTCTCCGAGTCCATCAAGGCCTCGTACACATCATGGGGGACGGCGTTAAACGTTACTGTTTGCTCGATTGTCTTTGTTTCTACCACCATCAGATTCCCTCCCGACTCAGCTTAAGCCCGTAAACTCTCTGGAAAGGGCTAAATTCCGTCGATAAATGGGCATCAAAACTGCCTTTGACTATATAACTGCGTGCTTAGGCCGTCAAATGCTTGGCGCTTCCCGGTTGCTGACGGGACCGGCCCAGCACAGAATCCACTTCAACCTGGAAACCTGACAATCCACAGGGCATTACGTATAAACCACGGCACCTTGAAGCTAAGGGCTTATGAAGCGTCGGCTCCAGGCTTGGCGAAAATCTCAACCTAAAGGAAGGTAAATGTATGAAACGATTTATAGTTTTGGCATTATTGGTGATTGTAATGGCCATGGTGTTTGCGTTACCTGCATCCGCTGGGGTGGTCGGGCCATGTACCAGTGATGGGGCAGAGTATGGACAGAATCATATTGTGCATCAGGCTACAAATGGCGGCATCGGGGCTGGTGGCCATATACCCGGTGAGCATCAAGGTTTCTCGTACTGCGATCCGTCGGGCTAACTCGAGCAGAACAGCTTAAAACGCGTTCAAGTTATGGGGAAAGGCCCCTGGGTATCTCCAGGGGCCTTTTTGTTCTTGGCTTCGATCACTGGAATCGTAGGTGTACCGGCTGGGGTTCTGGCTCCTAACACCATGGGGATTATGGCCTTCTTCACCGCTACCTTGACGGCATGCAACGGAGACGGGAGTTAACCCCCGAGGCCGAAAAGACGGGCGCAATTGTCCCACAGAAACTTACGCTTGGTTTGGTCTGTTAGCGGCATCTGCAGGAACCGCGCCACCGAGTTGGGGTACTTGGAGTCGGCGTGGGGATAGTCGGTCGAGAACACGATGTTGTCTTCCAGACCGTACTTGGAAACTATCTCCGCTGGCTCTTCGTCGCACTCCACCGACAGATAGCATTGCCGCCGGAAATACTCGCTGGGCTTCATCTTGAGGTCCGGGTGATCGTAGGCGGCCGACATCTCATAGTGCTCGTCCAACCGCCACAAGAGCCAGGGCGCCCAGGAGCAGTTGCCCTCCAAGAACGCCACGGTCAGGTCGGGGAAGCGCTCTAAAACACCGCCGCCGATCAGATCCACTGCCGCCAGCATCATGGCCATCGGGTGGGTGCAGGTGTGGTAGAGCATGTGGGTTTCGAAGTTGTCTCCCGGCTGCGGCAGGTCCACCCGTCCGCCTTCGTGGAAGCTGAGAGGAACGCCCAGCCGCTCGATCTCGGTCCATAGGGGGTCGTAATAGGGATCGTGCCAATTGCGCCCATGCACCGGATTTGGGCGCATGAAGACCGTCTTGAAGCCCAATTCGTCCACCGCGCGCCGGGCCTCTCGAATGGCCCCTTCGATGTCGTGGGGCGGTATCATGCCCGCCCCAAACAGGCGGTCTGAGCCCGAGCAGAACTCGGACAACCAGTCGTTGTAGGCCCGGGATATGGCGGTGGCCAGGGCCGGTTCGATGTCGTCCGAACCCAGGCTGAAGAGACCGCGGCTGGGAAACATGACCGCCAAGTCGATCCCCTCATTGTCCATGGCCGTCACCTGAGAGCCGCTGTCCCAACCGCGGGCCTCAGACTCGGTGTACACGTCCATCTGCTTGGTCATGATGGGCGTGATGGCATTGATATAGCTGCGGTTCTCCGGCGGGTAGATGCGGCCGCCGAACTGGATGGCCAGGTCTCGGGGATGGCGGTTCATCCCTTTGGGTGCGCGGTCCTTGAACGCGGGATCGATGTACCGCTCCCACAGGTCCGCTGGTTCGACGACGTGCATGTCCGAGTCCAAGACTTTGAAGCCGTCTTTCGCCATTGCCTGGGCCTCCGTGCCGGTGATTGATTATCCGGATCGGTTGCGGGCCGATTGAGTCCACGATGATAACAGAGTAGGCGTCGTGCACATCGGCGTCGCGTCTGATCGCGGGTGGTGGGACCATTGGGAATCTTAACGCTCACAACGGTGGACGGTAAACCGGCGCCGGGAAAGTGATGTCCCGGCGATGCTGACCTAGTTCGGGGTTAGACGTGCCACTTTGCGTGGTTTAGAAAACAGGTCGCCCAGAACGAATCTGGACGTGGGCAGGCACTTAGTTTAGACCCCGTTTCCCATTTCATTGATGGCCAAGATCATCTCGTTGAGCCGCCCGGCGCTTTGCTTGTTGTTGCGGAAGGAGATCCTGGGCTTGAGCAGAAGATCGGGCTCGTCCTCTTCCAAAGGCAGGGCCGGTGATTTCACGATTTTTCCATCCTTAACCAGGTCCGCGAAGGAGTCGTTCAACTGGTCCAGGTGGTCCTCCGACAACTCCTTCTCCAATCTGATCACCAGCTGGTCCCGGACCTGCCGGGTGGAATGATAAGTGGAGTAGTAGGAACTGATCCAGGCGGCCGCCTCTTCCGCCGAATGAACTATCTTGTACAAGGACAGGTCTTCCGGGGATATGTAACCCCGGGCCAACACCTGGTCTCTGACGAACCGGTCCCAGGTTTCCCAGTAATTGTCGCCGGGAATCTCCATGAGCACCAACGGCATCGGGCGGGCCTTCCCGGTTTCCAGCAACGTCAAGACCTCGAATCCTTCATCCAGAGTGCCGAACCCGCCTGGGAACAATGCGCAAGCGTCCGCCTCCATGACGAAGAATATCTTCCTCGTGAAAAAGAAGCGGAACCTGACCAACTTGGGGTCGTCTTGCATGACGCTGTTGGCAGTCTCGAAGGGGAGAAGTATATTGACCCCGAAGCTGTTTTCCGCTCCCGCGCCGTCGATCCCGGCTTTCATGATGCCCGACGCAGCGCCGGTGATTGTCATGAAACCCTGCTCAGTCATTTGCTTGGCGAACTTGGCGGCCATTTCGTAGTGGGGTTCTTCTTCCGGGACCCGCGCCGAGCCGAAGATGGAAACCTTCCGCACGCTTCGGTAGGGCTTGAACACCTTGGCGGCGTACCGGAACTCATCCAACATCCTGCTAATCATCTTCAAGTCCAAGATGTCCAGATCGTCCCGCTTGCACTTCAAGGCATTGAGCAGAATCTCGTGATAAAGCCACTGGCGGAGGTCCTGGCCCTCGAACTCAGAAATCTCTTTGACTTCGTCCAGGATGGCTTCAATGGTGTCTAGTTTCATGGTTCCTCTGTATCGCGCTGAGCAAACAATGTCTAATCAAGCATATCAGCGCCGGACAACATGGCCTAACCGGAACGCCAGTCTGCCAGGCAATTCAAGATTCTGAGGGGCGCATGGCACCGTCGCTGGGCGCAGGTAGTGAGCGGCGGTGGGTTAGGTTGATCGAGGCCTGAATCCAAGCATTGATGACGAGAGGTAAGCGCGGCGTGCCGCCTAGGCGGGAACGGGAGCCCGGAGGTTGGGAACGCGCTC